>R21__coassemble_1276_pt1 | contig 17424 bp, 11 predicted proteins | sample R21__metabat2_low_PE_030 | metagenome-assembled genome bin R21
GCGCAGTTTCCCGTCACCAGATGATCCAGCGCTGTCGTCAGAGCCTGTATGGCCGTTGCTTCAGCCTCTTTCGGGCCTTCTATGCAGGCCCGGCACAGGGCCAGGACTCTTTTTCCGGCATTGTCGGTCAGCTTCAAGGCAGCATCGGTCCTTCCTCTGCAGGCCTGTTTGACAAGTGTTTTCATAGCTCTCATCCTTTCTTGATTCTTGCATCAGCTTTTCAAGGATAAGGGCTGACCCTGAAATGAACCTGAAAACAAAAGGAGACAGAGAATTCTCTCTCTGTCTCCTCGGTTATTGCTTTGTCTTCCGGTCAGATCGTGACCGTAAAAAGGATAGCCTTGTTACCATCGGGCGTGACGGTGATGGTTCCGCCCTGCCTTTGGGCAATGGCTCTGGCTATGGAAAGTCCGATTCCCGACCCTCCGGTGTATTTTGACCGGGATTCATCCGGCCGGTAGAAGCGATCGAAAAGTCGCTCGAGATCTCCCTCCGGAAGATGGTCGCAGGTGTTATAGCATTCGATAAGAGGCCGCCCGTGCTTTCTTTTCAATGTCAGCCGAATGAGGCCTTTGTCATCCGAATAGCGGATGGCATTGTCCAGCAGCACGGAAAGAAGCTGCTGGATGGCGCTTTTATCACCGGTGCAGGTGATATTTTCCTCAATTTCCTGTTGATAGGTCTTCCCTGCTCCCAGAGCCTGGGACTGAAAATGCTCAAAGATCTCCCAGACCGCTTCACTTAAGGAAAAGGTCTCAGCCTCACGGAAGGGCTGGGCCTCATCCATGCGGGAAAGCAGGACCAGGTCTCCGATCAGCTTGGACAGATGCACCGTCTGCTTCTGTATGTTTTCGATCCATTCATTGTTTTCATTTTCCAGAGCCAGAATATCCGCGCTTGTGGAAATGGAGGTGACCGGTGTCTTCAGTTCATGACCGGCATCGGTGATGAAGCGCTTCTGCTGCTCCAGATTTTTGACATAAGGACGAATGCCCTGGCCGGAAAAAAGCGTGATCAGGAAAAGGGCCAGCAAAAGGCCGATGCCGCCGACTGCGCAGGAAATGATAAGAAGCATATGGCGGAAATCATTGGCATCCGCCACATTGAGGAAAATGATCTCGATCGCATTATCCCCCTCCGTGACCAGATAGCGGTAATCCAGATAGTAGCCGGAGGCCTCATGTCTGTCCAAAACGGCATGGGTATATTCCTCTGCCGTCTCCTCATCAATGGAGCTGATATAGGCATTGTCGAAGACCTGAAGCTCTCCCTTGTCATTGCATTGAATGGAAAAGAAACGGAGGGTAAATTCCCCGCCCGGACGGCCGTTCCAGGGCATGTCCGAGATAGGAGGCCGGACCTCCCCTTCCGCCGGAACGGAAAGATTATACTCATGAATGCCCTGCAGGACCTCGTCATGCTGGGCTGTGGTCCGGTAATAATTGATAAGATTGATGGACAGGATCAAAAGAACGGCCACGGCTGCAAAGGCCAGCATGCCGATCAGAATAAAACGACATCTCAGTTTCTTCAGCATGCAGCTTCCTCCAGAGAATATCCGGCCCCGCGGACGGTCCTGATTTGAATATCCGCCCGGATCTGCTTAAGCTTTTTCCGCAAAAAGCCGATATAGGTCCAGACCACATCGGAATAGGCCTCGGAATCCGGGCCCCAGATATTATCCATCAGATATTCCGTGGAAAAGACGAAATGAGGGTGGCGGAAAAAGAGCTCCATCAGCTGAAATTCCTTATTGTTGAGCCGGACCTTTTCCGTCTTCGCAGACAATTCGTAGGTGTTGCGGTCAAGAGAAACGGAACCGAAATGAAGGGCGTCCTCGCAGATCAGGCTCCCGCTCCGCCTCGTCAGGGCTTTGACGCGGGCCAGAAATTCCGCCGTGGCAAAGGGCTTGGTCAGGTAATCGTCCGCCCCACTCTCCAGTCCTGCCACCCGGTCCTCTATCTCAGCCTTGGCGGTCAGCATCATGATCGGAACCGAGGACCCTGACTGACGGATGGTCTTCAGGACCTCTATGCCGTTCTTGCCCGGCATCATGATATCCAGGATCACGGCATCATAATGGCCGGCCCTGAAATAATCCCAGGCATCAAGACCGTTAAAGACGATATCGACCGAATATTTGGATTTTTCAAGAAGATGCCTGAGACCTCTGGCCAGAGATTCTTCATCCTCTGCAAGCAGCAAATGCATGGCCGGAACTCCTTCCGATGGTCAAAAAACAGTCTAACAGTAATAATATATCATAAAACCTCTGCCTGAAATGAACCTGAAACAGGAAAAAGGCAGAAATCACCTCTGCCTTTTTCCTTCTCAGCTCTTAACTTTTCTCTTCCAAGCCCCCGCCTTTATCTTTGGTAGGAGGGCTTTTCCCTGGCCACAAATCTGCCAAGGCCGGTTTGGATCAATTTGCCGTCATCCACGCATTTTTGTCCGCGCAGGTAGACCTTGTCGATGCAGCCCTCAAGCTCGGTGCCCTCATAGACATTGTAATCGATCTTAGTCACCTGACCTTCTGCAGTGATGGTCTTCTTTTTATCCGGATCGATGATGACGATATCCGCATCCGACCCCTGGGACAGGGTACCCTTCTTCGGATAAAGCCCGAAAAGCTTTGCCGGATTTTCCGCCAGGACACGGCAGGCGCATTCGGCGGAGATGCGGCCCTTGGCCACGCCCTCCGACCAGATCAGATTGCCCCGGGTCTCCACGCCGGCCAGACCGCCCGGGATCTTGGTGTAATCGTCCTTTCCCAGCTGCCTCTGGGCCCAGGTAAAGCTGCAGTGGTCCGTGGAAATGATATCCACATCCCCCTCCTTAATACCCTTCCAGAGTTCTTCCTGGTCGGCCTTGGTGCGGAGGGGCGGGGCGCAGACATATTTTGCTCCCTCGAAGTTAGGCTTGTCATAGCAGGACTTATCCAGCATAAGATACTGGGGACAGGTCTCGCAATAGACCGTCACGCCCTCCTGCCGGGCCCGGCGGATCTCATCCAGAGCCTTCTTGTTGGTCGTATGGACCACCATGACCGGGGCATCGGCCGTCTTGGCGATGACCATGAGGCGGTGGACAGCCTCAGCCTCCATATCATCGGGACGGGAGGCCGGATGGGCTGAAGGCCCAAGATTGCCCCTGGCCTTGTTTTCACGAATGAGGGCATTGATCACCTCAGAATTTTCGCAGTGGACGCCGGCAAAGGAGCCGACCTCCTTCAGGCGCTTTAAGACCTCGTAGATCTCGCCGTCATTGAGCATCATATCCGGATAGGTCATATAGAGCTTGAAGGTCGTGATGCCCTTGTCCATCATATCCTGGACCTCCTCGCAGACCTTGGGGGTCCACTCGGAAATGGACATATGGAAGCTGTAATCGCAGGAATTGCCCTCTCCGGCCTTCTTGTGCCAGTTGTCCAGGGCTTCATTCAGGGTCTCTCCGTGATACTGGGTCCCGAAATCCACCAGCATGGTGGTGCCTCCTGTGATGGCAGAGGCCGTGCCGGAGGTAAAGTCATCCGCTGTGACGGTCCCGCCCACGTGGAGATCCATATGGGTATGGCCGTCAATAAAGCCCGGGAAGAGGATCTTTCCGGTGCAGTCCACGATCTCATCCGCTGCCTCTTCGATGGACGGGGCTGTCATTTTGATGATACCGTCCTCCACCAGCATGTCCTCCCGGCGTGTGCCGGAGCCTGAAACCAGAGTGCCGTTTTTGAATAATGTCTTCATTTTGACCATCTCCTTTTCATGATAAAAGACCTGACTGCAGCTTGTTTGGCCGGAGCTGTCCCTTGTTTTGTAAAGGCAGACCTTCGCTACATGCTCATGAACGCAGGCTGCTTCGCAGTCAATGGTAAAGCGGACATTCGCATTCCGCTTCGCTCCATGCTCATGAACGCAGGCTGCTTCGCAGCTCGTCAGAAGGGGCTTTAACCCCTCCTGACGCAAGCATCCCCCTCGACCCCCGCCTACGTCTCTTCGTCTTAGAGGCGGGGGATTGCTTATTCTGCGTTCAATTCCTTTTTTGGCTGACCAAACTTTTTTCTCTGCTTTCATTATAGGATCTCCCGGTCTTTTCCGCAATGGATTTGACGGGGCGGATTGCCATTTTGTGCCAAAAAGACTAATATGTAAAAGCAGATAATAAAGCGGCTGCAAGTCTTGACAAGCGCAGATAACAAAGCAATTGCGAGACCATAAGGACCGCAAGACCCGTCCTCTGGGACCACTGACATTTGCAAAGCAGAGGCTCACCATGAAAATCTTAAAAAGGATCCTTCTCATTCTTCTTATCATCATCCTGGCTGTGGCAGCCATCTGGGCCTACCAGTATTTCCACCACTCCGACCCGGCCAAGGTCAAGACCTATGAGACCACCAACGCCCTCATCACACCGGACCGTCTCCAGATCTCTGCCCACAGATCCGGCTCCGGCATCATGCCCGAGGAGACCATGATGGCCTTTAAGCACTGCATCGAGTCATCCGACTTCGCCGTGGACTGGTATGAATTCGACCTCCACCTGACCAAGGACAACGTCCTGGTCCTCCTCCATGACGACGAGCTCGACCGGACCTCCGACAGCGCAGAGGTTTTCGGAGAGGAAGGCGTGACTCCCTCGGACAAGACCTACGAGGAGCTGCTTCAGCTCAACATGGGCTACAATTTCCAGGCCGATGACGGCACCTATCCCTTCAAGGATCCGACCGCCGACCAGCTTGAGGATCTTCGCATCGCCACGCTGGACCAGGTCCTGGACTACCTGTCCGCCAACGGTGATTTTCATTTCATCATCGAGGTCAAGGATGAGGGCCAGCGGGGCATGACCGCCACGGATATGCTCTACAAGGACCTGACAGAGCGCGGCATTTTGGACAAGGTCCTCTTCGGCTCCTTCCAGAATGATGTCTGCGCCTATGTGGATCAGACCTATCCCGACCTGATGCGGTGCGCCTCTCCTTCCGAGGTCGTGGATTTTGTCATGGCCTATATTTTCAATAAGAGCGATTTCACCGCCGGCTATGAGGTCATGAACGTCCCCTTCGGTGACATTAAGGAATGCAAGGGCATCAACATGGGCACGGCCGGCTTTATCAATTACGCCCACTCCCATGACATTGCCGTCTTCTACTGGACCATCAATGACGAAAATGACATGGCCTACCTCAACTCCATGAAGGCCGACTGCCTCATCTCCGACTATCCCGACAAGGTCTACGCCATCAAGGATCAGCGGTAAGAGCTCACAGTCTGATAAAAAAGGCCATCCCCCGAAAAGGGATGGCCTTTATCATGTCCTGAAACGGACCTTGCTTACTTAAAGAGCAGGTAGGGATAATCGTCCACGACAGCATTCATGAGGTCGATCAGAGCCTTGGGAACGCTGCCAGGATAGGTGGCGCTGACCCAGTCGCAGTTGCCCAGGAAACGGACATAGTAGCTCTTGGTCGCGACATCCGTGACCACAAAGCCGTCATTTTCAGAGGCGTTGAAGTCGGCCTCATCCTTGAAGAGGGTCCATTTCTCCTTGTAGGGCGAGGAAGCGTAGGGACAGAAGACCGCGCAGTTGCCGCACTCATTGCACATATAGTCCACATGGACGATCTGAGGCATGTCATAGCCCGGCACACGGATCTCGATATTTGCCCGATTGGGGCAGACATCCACGCAGTTCTCGCAAATGGTGGAGCAGGACAGGCATCTCTTGCCTTCTTCTTTGACATCTCCGGCAGCCTTAAGGATGCCCTTCTTGGCCATACAGGCCTCTTCATCAGCCTTGATGGACATATCGACGGAGACCGACTTGCCCAGAATGGCCTCAGCGGCCTTCTTGGCATTGGCTTCAGCCTTGACGATGATGGAGGGTCCGAAGAGGGCATCGCCGACCACATAGACACCCGGGATCGAGGACATGTGGTTGTCATCGGTCAGAGGTCTGCCCTTTTCATCGGTATGGATGCCGTTGGCCTCGTACCAGGCCTTGTCGCATTTCTCACCGACAGCCAGGATGACCGTATCGGCCTTGATGGCCTCTGTCTCTTCTGTCTTCACGACAGAGGGACGGCCGCTTTCATCCAGCTCTCCGGCTGTCATGACGGAGCAGATCAGGGAACCGTTCTCCATCTTCTCCGGAGCCAGCATTTCCTTAAAGATCACGCCATCCTCGATGGCCAGCTTGAGCTCTTCTTCATCGGCCGGCATATATCTCTTGGTCCGTCTGTAGACCAGGCTGACCTTTTCCACGCCGGCATTTTTCTTAGCGGCGCGGGCCACATCCATGGCGGTGTTGCCGCCGCCGATGACGACCACATCCTTACCCAGGTCGACCTTGCCCTTTGTGGCATTCCAGTCAGTCAGGAATTCCAGAGCGTTAAGGGGCCGGCAGTTGTCGATGCGGGCGGAGCCGGGCGAGGTGGCGCCGATGGCCACGATCACGGCATCCGCTCCGGCAGCCTTGGCCGCTTCCACTGTCATGTCACTGCTGAGATGAAGGCTGACACCCAGAGCTTCCAGAAGAGAAGCGTCGGCTCCGATCTCGTTCTGATCGATACGGAAGTCAGGGATAGCATAATCCACGATGCCGCCCAGTCTCTCTCTCTTTTCATAGAGATCGACCGCCGCGCCGCCCTTGGCCAGATAATAGGCCGCTGCCATACCGGCCGGGCCGCCGCCGATGACAGCCACCTTTTTGCCGCAGGCTTCGCCGGCCTTAAGGCCCTTAAGGATCAGGGGCAGGCCTTCCTCAGCGCAGAGACGCTTGGTGTCACGGATACGGACCTGGTCATCATAGAAATTTCTGGTGCAGGCAGACTGGCAGGGATGGGCGCAGATCTTGCCTGTGATATTGGGCAGGGCGTTGGTATTCAGAATGACCTGGAGGGCTTCGGCATAGCGGCCCTGGTCAGCCAGCTGCATATAGGTGGCCACATCCTGGTGGATGGGACATTTCTCGGAGCAGGGAGCCATGAAGCAGTTGAGAAGAGGCACCTTCTCTTCTGTCTTTCTGTTGGGAGGCAGCTTGGCGGCCTTGGTATGTCTGGGATCTGTCACGGCGTCCTTTGCCATCTGACAGAGGGCCTCCACATCGATGCCCTCCCACTTGGGATTGCCCTGTTTCTTCAGGTCATCTGCCATCTGAAGGAAACGCTGATAACCGCCTGTCTTGAGCAGAGTCGTGGCCATGGTGACCGGCCAGATGCCGCATTTGACGATCTTTTCGATATTGAAGGCATCGGCGCCGCCGGACATGGCGATGCGGAGCTTGCCGTCAAAGTCCTTTTCGAGCTTGGCAGCCAGGCTGATGGTCAGGCCGTAAAGGGGACGGCCGGACATATACATTTCCGTGGAGGGCAGCTCGCCGCGTGTCACAGCCACCGGGAAGGTGTTGGTGAGCTTAAGGCCGAATTCCAGTCCCTCTTCCTCGGAGACCTTCATGAGACGCTTGAACATGGGCACGGCATCCTCATACTGGAGGTCGGCCTTGAGGCCCATGGCTTCATCACCCTCGAAATGCTCACGGCCGAAGACCAGGTAGTCATAGCCCATGTCATCCATGGTCTTTCTGGCAAATTCATAGCCCAGAAGGGTCGGGTTGCACTTGATAAAGGTGTTGATCTTCTTTTCCGTCAGAAGATACATGGCGATGGACTCGATCTCCTCGGGCGGGCAGCCATGCAGGGTGGAAATGGTGGCGGAGTTGCAGATATTCGAGGAAATGGCATCGATATCCGCCTCGGTCACATTTTCGAATTCAGACACATGGGCCTTGAGGACGGCGATGGCCTCCTTGAATTCCTCTGTCTCACCGGCTTCCATCATATGCTCGATAAAGGGCGCGACCTTGTCCCCCTTAATGCCGGCCAGGTCATAGCCCACGGACAGGTTGAACTGGAAGCCGTTCATCTGTCCCAGGCCGTATTCCTTGGCCATGAAATTCAGGGCCACCCAGGCATTGATATATTCATGCTGGGCCTCGGTGATGAAAAGCTCTGTGGACCATTCGCAGTTGTAGCACTCGTCCTTGGCCACGATGCAGGGCTTGGGCACACAGGCGGCCAGCTCACGGCCGTCCATCTTCTGAACCGTCTTGAGCTCGAAGAAGCGGGCGCCGCCGTAATAGGAAGCCACGATGTTCTGGGCCAGCTGGCTGTTGGGACCGGCTGCCGGGCCGATCACGCTTTCCAGGGGACGGCCGAAGATGGTCCTTGTGGAAGCCTCGTCCGCCTGATAGGGGCGGCGGACACCGAAAACATGGCCCTTCCTGTGTTCACTTCTGATCCAGTCGAGCAGCTGCTCGAAGGACATACATCTCATAATATCACTCATACCATTACCTCCATCCTTCCGGCAGAGGCCGCTCCTTTCAGCATGCCTCAGGCCGAAATCCTTTTATTTCAAAGGCTTCCCGGCTTTTTCAGCCCCGGAAAGCCTTTTTGTCCTGTCAGATGATCCGTTAGCCGTTGATGCTCTTCCAGAGCTTGGCGGAGGAGACGCGGACCTCAGCCATGATCTTCTCTTCATCGCAGCAAAGGAGCTCACGATCCTTCATGAGGACCTTGCCGTTGCAGATGGTGGTCACGCAGTCATGACCCTGCATGCCGAAGAGGATGTGGCCGTTGATATTGGAGGCCATCATCTCGGTCTGGGGCTTGTAATCCATGACGATCACATCACCTGCCGCTCCCTTCTTGAGGACACCCAGCGTGGTCTTGAAGTAGCGGTTGGCCATCTTGGCATTGTTGGTGAAAAGCATCTGGGGGATCTCGCCCCAGGCGGCGTTGGCATCACACAGGCTGTGCTTATGCAGGATGTTGGCCACCTTGAAGGATTCGATCATATCGTGGGTGTAGCCGTCTGTGCCAAGACCTGTCAGAATGCCGGCATGGACCTGCTCCATGGTGGGCGGGCAGCCGCAGGCATTGCCCATATTGGACTCGGGATTGTGGACGATCATGGTATCGGTCTCCTTGATGAGATCGATCTCATGCTTATTGACGTAAATGCAGTGGCCCAGCAGGGTCTTGGGACCCAGAATATCATGATCATAGAGCCTGTCGATGATGCGCTTGCCGTATTTCTTCAGGCAGTCATGCAGGTCCTCGATGCCCTCTGCCACATGGATGTGATAGCCCACGCCGTCCGGCTTCTGGGAAGCGGCATAGTCGAAGGTGGCATCGGAAATGGTGAACTGGGCATGCATGCCCATCATGCCGGCCAGCAGACCGGACTTGTCAGCCTGGGCGTATTTGATCCAGGCCGCATTTTCATCCACGGATTCCTTGGCCTTCTTCTTGCCGTCACGGTCGGAGATCTCATAGCAGAGGCAGGTCCGGACACCCAGCTCCTGGGCCACCTCGCCCAGCTGGAAAAGAGAATCGCGGACATGTCCGAAGGAGGCATGATGATCAAAGGAGGTGGTGACACCGTTTTTGATCAGGTTGATATAAGCGGAATAGGCGGAATATTTGTCATTGTCCAGAGTCAGATGACGGTCGATGCACCACCACTGGCCATCCAGGATATCCAGGAAGCCCTTGGGGTCATAGCCCTTGATGGATAAGCCGCGGGCCATCTCGGAATAGATATGCTCATGCATGTTGATAAAGGCCGGCATGATGATCCCGCCCTTGGCATCCACAAATTCCGCCTTGGGATATTTCTTCAGCATCTCCTCAAGAGTGCCGACCTCCTTGATCTTGGTGCCGGAAATGACCACGGCGCCGTCGGGGATATAGGGGTTTTTGTCGTCGCGTGTAAAAAGCTTTCCGTTTCCTACTAACAGCATAAATTACCCTCCTTCATAGCTCACACTTGCCTGTTTTTCATCCGTTATCACTATTTGCAGCCGCTCCGCCTCCTGCATTTATATCCAACTCAAGGAGAGCCTTTTGAAGAGACTCTCCTTGTTTTATGCCGTTTACATCCGGTGACTCATCATTCCTGGAATGATCCTTAACACCGCCGGATAAAACCGGAGCGATTCAGTTTTTCCTCTGACTTATTTCTTGTAGTCAGCCTCGAATTTCTTCAGGAATTCGACCAGGGTCTCAACGCCTTCCTTGGGCATGGCGTTGTAGATGGAGGCGCGGAGGCCGCCCACGGACTTATGGCCCTTGAGGTTGTCCATACCGGCAGCCTTTGTAGCCGCCACGACCTCGGCATCCAGCTCCTTGGACTCTGTCACGAAGGGCACGTTCATGAGAGAACGGTCTTCCTTGGCCACGGTACCGTGGAACATCTCAGAGGAATCCAGGAAATCATAGAGGACCTTGGCCTTTTCGATATTTCTCTGATTCATGACTTCCAGACCGCCCTGGGCCTTCAGATATTTGAAGACCTTGCCGCAGCAGTAGATGGCCCAGCAGTTGGGGGTGTTATACATGGAGCCGGCATCGGCATGGGTCTTGTACTGCATATAGACCGGAAGATCTGTCAGATCGTCACGGATCAGGTCTTCGCGGATGATGACCACGACCATACCGGCCGGGCCGACATTCTTCTGGAGGCCGGCGTAGATCAGGCCGTAATCGGAGACATTGCAGGGACGGCTGAGGAACATGGAGCTCTGGTCGGAGACCAGGATGTGGCCCTTGGTGTTGGGCAGTTTGCTCCAGGTCAGGCCGTGAATGGTCTCATTTTCGCAGATATAGACATAATCCGTATCCTCCGGAATGTCCATGTCGGAGCAGTCCGGAATATAGGAGAAGTTCTTGTCCTTGGAGGAAGCGCCGATGATGACCTCTCCCACCTTCTTGGCTTCGGCGATGGCCTTCTTTGACCAGGCACCGGTCTCAACATAGACAGCCTTGCCGTTCTTCATAAGGTTCATGGGGATCATGGAGAACTGAAGGGTAGCGCCGCCCTGAATGAAGAGGACCTTATAATTGTCGGGAATGCCCATGAGGTCTCTTAAGTCGGCCTCGGCCTCATCCACGATAGTCTGGAAGACCTTGGAGCGGTGGGACATCTCCATGACACACATACCGCTGCCCCTGTAATTCATCATCTCGTCCCTGATCTCCTCGAGAACCGGCTCGGGCATCATGGCAGGGCCTGCGGAAAAATTGATAACGCGATCATACTTCATAATAACGCCTCCTTAAAAACATGCTTTTGTGACCCCTAACAGGTCTTTCGGTCATTATAACACGATTGCATACAAAATTCAGGAAAAGGTATGTTCCGAATTTGATTCACTTATGGGGATCTCCGATCTCCTCAAAGGCCTTGAGCAGGGCATCCATATCCGGAGCCACATGCAGGGGCTGGCCGGCTGCCTTGATGGCATTGTTGACATCCTTGAGGCCGTTGCCGGTCACGACCGACACGACAGAGGCATCCCTGGGAATCAGACCTTCTTCGATGGCCTTCTTGACACCGGCTGTCCCGGCTGCGCCGGCAGGCTCCGCAAAGACACCGCAGGTCCGGCCCAGGATCCTCATAGCTTCCAGGATCTCATCATCGGAGACATTAACGGTCAGGCCGTCCGACTCCATGATGGCCTTGATGGCCTTGGTGGCATTTCTGGGAACGCCCACGGAAATGCTGTCGGCCAGGGTCTCCTCCGGCATGGTCTCCCACTTGAGTGTTTTGGCTGCCGCTGCCCTGTTGATGGGGCAGGTGCAGGAGGCCTGGACGGAAATGAGTTTGGGCAGCTTGTCGATAAAGCCGGCTGCGTAGAGATCCTTAAAGCCCTTCCAGGCGCCGGCGATGGTGCAGCCGTCACCCACGGACAGGGCCACATAATCGGTCATCTGCCAGTTGAGCTGCTCGGCGATCTCCAGAGCCACCGTTTTCTTGCCCTCCATGAGGTAGGGGTTGATGGCGGCATTTCTGTTGTACCAGCCCCAGCGCTCAATGGCTTCAGCGGAGATCCGGAAGGTGTCCTCATAATTGCCCTTGACGGAAATAACGGTCGCGCCGAAGGTCTTGAGCTGGGCCACCTTGCCGATGGGCGCTCTCTCCGGCACGAAGATGTAGGTCTTAAGGCCGGCTGCTGCCGCATTGCCCGCAAGGGAGCTGGCCGCGTTGCCTGTGGATGAGCAGGCGATGATCTTTTTGCCGGCCTCTTCTGCCTTGACCACGGCCATGGCAGAGGCTCTGTCCTTTAAGGAAGCGGTCGGATTGATGCCGTCATCCTTGATATAAAGGGTCTTGATGCCCAGCTGGTCAGCCAGGCGGTCGGCCTTGTAGAAGGGGGACCAGCCGACTCTGAGCTTAGGCAGCTTTCCTGTGCCCTCGACCGGCAGGAATTCCTTATAGCGCCACATGGAATTTTCTTCCCGGGCGGCCATGTCTTCCTTGGTCACGACGCTTTTGATGTAGTCGTAATCATAGGTGATATCGAGTATGCCGCCGCAGACGGGACAGACTGTGGTATCGGGAGTGATGTCCTTCACGATATGTCCGCATTCCACGCAGATGGCTCCGGTGACATTCTTCATAATTTTCCTCACTTTTGGAAGGAGGCCCGAAGGGCTCAAAAAGCCCCTCAGGCCCGACATGATCAAAGACTCTTAAGGAGTCCTGTTTCTTCGTTGAAGGCGTCGATGAGTTCATCGAGGTCCTTGGCCTGGGCATGGACGGCATCCCAGGTGTGCTCAGTATCATACCAGAGAGCGTTGAGCTCGGCTGTCTCCTTGCCCTGCTGCTCGACCCATGTGTAATACTTGAGGTTATGGACCACCTTGCGGTCGGCATAGCCCAGTTCCTTCATGTTGTCGGTCTTGAGGTTGAGCATGTGGATATTGTGGTCGACGATGGCAGCTGTCCTGTCATAGGCGCCGTACATGTCGTTGAGCTCCTGGATACGGCTGCCGTACATGACGGCGGAGTCGGTCAGGACCGTACCGATCACATCGTGTTCGGTCAGCTCATAATACTTGGCAGCCTTGATGCAGCAGAGGACATTGGCGATGCCGGAGATGCCCAGCCAGGTCAGCTTCTCGATCAGCTCATCATCAAGACCCAGCTCTTCCTTCATGTAAGCCTGGCCCTCCGGTGTGTTGAAGAGGCGGAGCAGTCTCTGGGAATCTTCATCATCGATGGCGATGGCCATATCGGTGTTCTTAACATTGTGGATCCACGGAATGTGCTTATCGCCGATACCTTCGATACGGTGGCCGCCGAAGCCGTTGTTGAGGATGGTCGGGCACTGAAGGGCTTCGCCGACAGCCAGCTTAAGCTGGGGATACTGCTCCTTCAGATAATCGCCTGCGGACATGGTGCCGGCAGAGCCTGAGGTGAAGCAGGCAGCAGCAAATTTATCGCCCGGGCGCTTGACAGCCTCGAAGAGGTCAGCCAGAGCATAGCCGGTGACGTTGTAATGCCAGAGGGGATTGCCCATCTCGGCGAACTGGTTGAAGATCATGTACTGGGGATCCAGCTTGAGCTCATTGGTCTTGTCGAAGATCTCCTTAACATTGGACTCACAGCCCGGTGTGGCGATGACCTCGGCTCCGATCTCATGCAGCCAGTCGAATCTTTCCTGGCTCATCTCGGCCGGCAGGATGGCCACGCCCTGAGCGCCCAGAAGTCTGGAGTTGAAGGCGCCGCCGCGGCAGTAATTGCCTGTGGAGGGCCAGACAGCCTTATGCTTGTTGACATCGAACTGGCCGGTGACCAGGCGGGGTGCCAGGCAACCGAAGGAAGCGCCGACCTTATGGCAGCCGGTCGGGAACCACTTGCCGGCCATGGCGATGATGCGGCAGGGGACACCTGTCAGAGAGGAGGGAAGTTCCACATAATTGGGGATCTCACGGAAAAGGCCGCCGGATTCCTTGGCTTCGTTCTTCCAGGTGATACGGAAGAGGTTGAGGGGATTGATGTCCCACAGGCCGACGTTTTTCAGCTTGTCCTGAATGGCGCCCGGGATGGTCTCCGGATGCTGCATCTGGGAGATCTTGGGAATGATGATGCCGTTTTCTTTGGCCTTTTTGATATTATTGGCCAGGCCTTCCTTGTTGATGCTTAAATCGATCATGTCTTCATCCTCCTTAAAAGCAATATTGGCATAAACTGACAATACCGATAACTGTTTTTGATGGTTTGATTGTAACATCTGCCTACGATAAATGCAATCAATATTCAAAACTTTTTTGTCTGTTGGCAAAATTTTTTTATTTTTCTCTTGAAATACCCTCACCTTATGGTATGATAATTTATAAGAAAAATATGTTTTTGGACCAAATATTTTTGGTCGACAACTTGAGACTTTAACGGTTATAGGGTATTCTGAAAGAAAGCGATCTATACTTATATTTATGTATTTCGAACACCCGCAAGGAGGCATTTTATGGGACATTCAAGACTGGCCGTTTTAAAGCAGGTTGCTGACGGTATTGCCGCTCAGTTCGGCGACAGCTGTGAAGTCGTCGTTCACGATCTGTCCAGAAAGCATCTGAGTCATTCCATCGTACACATCGTCAACGGTCATATCTCCGGCCGTGAGGTGGGCAGCGGGGCCTCTCCCGCCGTCCTCAAAGCCCTCAGAGTCCCTTCGGACAAGCTGACCGACCAGTACGCCTATCTGACCAAGACCGACAACGGACGCATTCTCAAATCCACCACCATCTATATCAAGGAAGATGACGGCACGGCCAAATATGTTCTGGGCATCAACTTCGATATCACGACTCTTGTGGCCATGAATGACAGCATCCGTTCTCTCATCACCTGCCCCAAGGCAGAGGGTGAGGAGGACTCCTCTGCTCCCAAAAACATTCCGCATGACGTTAATGCCCTTCTGGACGAGCTCATCGACCAGTCCGTGGCCATGGTCGGCGTCCCGGTGACCCTGATGACCAAGGCCGATAAGATCAAGGCTCTCAATTACCTGAATGATGCGGGCGCTTTCCTCATCACCAAATCGGGTGAAAAGATCGCCAAGTTCTTCGGCATTTCCAAATATACGCTTTACAGTTACGTCGATATCAATAAATAACGCTTTTGCTTCCCGCTCCGGGAAAAGGAGGCCTTATGAACCTGACAAATAATGAAGAAATGGCTTTCTGTCTCAACAAGGTTCCGCGTTCGGATGACAAATGGCTCTCTCTCATGACCGAAGCCAATGCCGCCGAAGCCCTGCGTTTTCACAAAAGCTTCCCCCAGTACCGGGTCACCCCTCTCCGGCGTCTGGGCCGTCTGGCTGACTATCTGGGCGTGGATTCGGTCTATGTCAAGGACGAATCCTACCGGTTCGGTCTCAATGCCTTCAAGGTCCTGGGCGGCTCCTTTGCCATGGCCAAGTACATTTCCAAGGAGACCGGTATACCGGTCGATGACCTGCCCTACAAAAGGCTCTCTTCCAAAGCCCTGAGAGACAAGATCGGCCAGACCACCTTCTATACCGCCACCGACGGCAACCACGGCAGAGGCATCGCCTGGGCTGCCAATAAGCTGGGGCAGAGATCTGTGGTCCGCATGCCCCGCGGCTCCTCGGAGATCCGCCGCAAGAATATTGCCCGGGAAAATGCCGAGGTGACGATCGAAGACCTTAATTATGATGATTGTGTCCGCCTGGCCAATGAACAGGCCAAGGCCGATCCTCACGGCGTGGTCATCCAGGATACGGCCTGGAGAGGCTATACCGACATTCCCTCCTGGATCATGCAGGGCTACGGCTCTCTGGCTCTCGAGGCTGACCGCCAGCTCATTGCCGACGGCTGCGACAGACCGACCACATCTTCGTCCAGGCCGGTGTCGGATCCCTGGCCGGTTCTGTGATCGGCTATTTTGCCAACAAATACGTCGGGCAGGAGCCCATCATGACGGTGGTCGAGGCCGGCTCCGCTGCCTGTCTCTACCGCTCCGCTCTTCGGGGTGACGGCAAGACCGTGACCGTAAAAGGCAAGCTGGATACCATCATGGCTGGTCTGGCCTGCGGCGCTCCCAACTCCATCGGCTGGGACATTTTGAGAAATCATGCGGCCGGCTTTGCGGCCTGTCCCGACTGGATGTCAGCCATGGGCACGCGTATCTACGGCGTCCCGCTCGAGGGCGATCCCCAGGTCATCTCCGGAGAATCCGGTTCCGTGACCATGGGCTTCTTCTGGTCCATCATGATGGATGAAAAATACTCAGACATCAAGAGAGCCCTGAAGCTGGACAAAAATTCCCGGGTCCTCCTCATCTCCACCGAGGGCAATACGGATCCCACCCGCTTCCGCGAGGTCGTCTGGAACGGACTCTACGGCGTTCGCCACAGAGGCGAGGGCACCATCAAATAGTTATTCATTTTTTAAGCACATATAAAAAAGCATAGGAGGATGCAATATGAGTCTGAATTACGAAAAAATTCTGGAAGCAGCCAAAAGCTATGAAAAAGATATGTCCGCTTTCCTTCGGGATATGATCGCTATCCCCAGCGAAAGCTGCGAGGAAGAAGGCGTGATCAAACGCATCGCCAAAGAGATGGAGAAGGTCGGCTTTGACAAGGTCGAGATCGATCCCGAAGGCAATGTCCTCGGCTGGATGGGGGAAGGCTCCCGCATCATCGCCATCGATTCCCACATCGATACCGTTGGCATCGGCTACCGCGACAACTGGGAAAGCGATCCCTATGAGGGCTGGGAGACCGACAAGGTCATCTATGGCCGCGGCGGTTCCGATCAGGAAGGCGGTATGGCCTCTGCTGTCTACGGCGCCAAGATCATGAAGGATCTGGGCCTGATCCCGGCCGACACCAAGATCCTGGTCTGCGGCACGGTCCAGGAAGAGGACTGCGACGGTCTCTGCTGGCAGTACATCCACAGAGAAGGCGGTGTCACCCCTGAGTTCGTCATCTCCACCGAGCCGACTGACGGCGGTATCTACAGAGGCCACAGAGGCCGCATGGAGATCCGCGTCGACATGCACGGTGTCTCCTGCCACGGTTCCGCTCCGGAAAGAGGCGACAACGCCATCATCAAGATGGCCGAGGTCATCCAGAACGTCCGCGACCTCAATGAAAACGATGCCGCAGACGACAAGGAGATCAAGGGCCTGGTCAAGATGCTGGATGCCAAATACAACCCGGACCATTACGAGGATGCTCAGTTCCTGGGCCGCGGCACGGTGACCGTTTCCCAGATCTTCTACACCTCTCCCAGCCGCTGCGCCGTGGCCGACAGTTGCGCCATTTCCCTGGACAGACGTATGACCGCCGGTGAGACCTGGGAATCCTGCCTGGAAGAGATCCGTCAGCTTCCCGCCTGCCAGAAGTACAAGGACGATGTCAAGGTCTCCATGTACCACTATGATAGACCGGCCTGGACAGGCCTCAAATACGAGACAGAGTGCTACTTCCCGACCTGGATCAATAAGGAAAGCGCTCCTCACGTCAAGGCCCTCTCCGATGCCTACAAGGCTCTCTTCAACACAGAAGACCGTATGTGGGCCGATGATACCGCCAAGAGCAAACGTGAAGGCAGAC
>R21__coassemble_1306_pt1 | contig 17152 bp, 9 predicted proteins | sample R21__metabat2_low_PE_030 | metagenome-assembled genome bin R21
ACTTTGAGGTCTATGCCCTGGAAAGGCAGTTTGATGATGATACCCTGGCCAGCCGGGCCATCTGTCTCTCTGACGGGACGAAGATGATCCTGACCGGTAAGATCGACCGGATCGATATCTGCCGGGAGGGCGATGTCCTCTATCTCAAGATAGTCGACTACAAGACCGGAACCGAGAAATTCGATGCCGTCAAGGTCCTGAACGGTCTTCAGCTTCAGCTTCCTCTCTATCTGCAGGAGACTCTGGAGGCGGAGAAGGCGGCAGGACGGCATGTGATCCCGGCCGGTATGCTTTACCATGAGATCAAGGATCCTGTTATCGACGGCAAAAAAGTGGAGGGGGAGAAAAGCCCTGACGAGGTCCGCCTCGGTGAGCTGAAGGAAAACGGGATGATCTCTTATGATGAAGCTGTCCTCGGACATATGGACCACGCTTTCCGGGAGGGAAAAACAGAATCAAAGGTCCTGCCTCTCAAGCTGGACAAGAAGGGAGGCCGTTACCGCTCAGACGTGACCTATACGGAAGACCATTTCCGGACGCTGGGCTCTTATGCCCTTGCCTGCGCCAAAGGGATAGGCGAAGCGATCATGTCGGGACAGGTGGAGGTCAGACCCTATCTCTACGGCAGCGAGAGCGGCTGCACCTATTGCGCCTACCGGGATGTATGCGGCTTCGACCCCTCCCTGCCGGATGCGCCCGTAAGAAGGATCGGGAAGATCGGCGAAAAGGCAGCCTTCCTGGAGATGGAAGAGGCTCTGAAAAAGACAGGAGACACAAAATGAACTGGACGGATGAACAGAAAAGAGTATACAGCGAAAGAGGAAACAATATCCTGGTCTCTGCAGCGGCCGGTTCAGGAAAGACCACGGTCCTGGTCGAACGTCTCATGCGCTGCCTGACCGATCCGGAGGACCCGGCCGATATCGATGAATTCCTGATCGTGACCTTTACCAAGGCAGCGGCCGGCCAGCTTAAGGACAAGATCCGAGAGGCCGTGGCAGAGGCCCTGGAGGTCCGGGAAAATGATGCCCACCTCCGCCGTCAGATGACCCTGGTCAACCGGGCCAGGATCACCACGATCGACGGTTTCTGCCGCTTTGTGGTGAAGAATTATGTGAGCCGCATCGACCTGGATCCGGCTTTCCGCCAGGCGGATAAGGGAGAGATCGACCTCCTGAAAAATGAGGTCATGCAGGAGGTCCTGGAGGAAGCCTACGGCGATGAAGATCCGACCTTTGCCGGCGCCTTCCGCGAGCTTTCCGAGACCCTGGCTCCCGGAAAGAAGGTCAGCGCCCTTTCCGAGGATATCCTCAAGGTCTATCAGGCAGCCATGAGCGCTCCCTATCCCGGGGAGTATTATGCCCTTTGCCGGGCGGCATTGGAGCCGGCGGCCGAAGGAGAAAGTCCCATCTGGCTCAGAGAGACAGAGGAAATGCTGAAAAGCCTGTCCCCCATGGGCTATGCCCTTGCCCGGGAGATAGCCGACCTTAACGAGGCGCGCGTGGATTCCGAAAAATACCGCGAGGTGGTCGAGTCTTATCTGCATTTCTTTGAAGAGGCCGTGACGCTGGAGGGCAATTATGACAGGTTCTTTGAGCTTATGCAGAATGCACCGTCCGCAAACTTCGGCACCGGAAAGACTGCAAACAACCCGGACGGGGACCTCCTTAAGAGGATGCGTGACATAAGAAACGATCTGGTCAAAAATGTCCTGAATAAAATGAAGGACCTGGTCCCCTTTGCTCCCAGGATCGTCCGCCTTCATTCGGAAAAGGCCGCCCGTCCCCTTCTTGTCCTCCTTGAGATGGCCGAGCGCTTCGGAGCAGCCCTCTCGGAAAAGAAAAGGCAGAAAAATATCGCAGATTTCAATGATGTGGCCCATTATGCCCTGCAGATCCTCCGGAATGATGATGCCAACCACAGTCGGACAGACGCAGCCAGAGAGCTGGCTCAGAGCTTCCGGGAGGTCCTGATCGATGAATATCAGGACAGCAACTATCTCCAGGAGGAGCTGCTGACGGCGGTCAGCCGTATTGAGGACGGAGAGGACAATTATTTCTGCGTTGGTGATGTCAAGCAGAGCATCTACCGTTTCCGCCAGGCCAGGCCCGAGCTTTTTATGGAGAAATCCAAAAGCTACGGACAGGGCGAGAAGGGGATCCGCATCGACCTTCTGGACAATTTCCGTTCACGTCCGGAGATCCTGACCTGTGTCAACCGTATCTTCGAGGGCATGATGCGGTCTGAGGTCGGCGGAATCGACTACGATGAGACCCATATGCTGAAGACCGGACAGGAAAGAGAGGTCCTTCTGGATGCCGGGGGTGAGGAGAATGTCATGCCCGAGGTCCTTGTGGCCTCCTACAGCAAGGACACTAGCATCGATGAAGGTGTCGTGTCGGATGAAGAAGAGCCGACCGGCTATGAGGCGGAGGCCATCATGGTCGGTGACAGGATCCGCCGCCTTATGGATGGCGGACGGATCGAAAAAGCAGAGACAGGCGAGAGCCGGCCTCTCCAGTATCGTGACATCGTCATCCTGCTCCGCACCATGAAGGGGGCAGCGGATACCTTCACCAGGGTCCTGGAAAAGCAGGGCATCCCCTGCGTGAGCACGGAGCAGAAGGGCTTTTTCACGGCGCCGGAGGTCACGACGCTTCTGGATCTGCTTTCCGTCCTGGACAATCCCCGTCAGGATATCCGCCTGGCGGCCGTCCTTCATTCTCCCATAGCTGACATTTCAGCTGGAGAGCTGGCAGAGCTCCGGAGCTTTGAAAGGGCTGAGGAAAAGAGAGAAAAGGAGGCTCTGATCGATGACCTCATTTTCTACAGGGAAGAGGGACCGGAGGGCAGTCTGAAGGATAAGATCACAGACTTTCTGGAGGCCATGGCAGACATGCGCTTCCGTTCTTCCTATACGCCCATCCATGAGCTTCTGACTGAGATCATACGCGAGACCGGCTACCGGGACTATGTCTCCGCCATGCCGGGCGGGGCAAAGAAATGCCTCAATCTGGACTCATAGAGAAGGCCGTGGCCTATGAGGAGACCTCCTTTGTCGGTCTTTACAATTTCATCCGCTATATCCGTCTGATGGAGAAGTATGACATCGATGCTGACGGGGCAAAAGGAAATGAAAAGGAGGATGTGGTCCGGATCGTAAGTATCCACAAGAGCAAGGGCCTGGAGTATCCGGTGGTCTTCGTCTGCGGCTGCGGAAAAAAGATCAACAAAAAGGAGAGCCGGGCCAATCTCATCGTCCATCCGTCCTGTGGCATTGCCTCGGATCATGTGGACCTGGAGAGCCGGATCAAATATCCCAACCTTATGCGTACAGCCCTGGCCGACAGGGTCAATACGGAAAATATGGGAGAAGAGCTCCGCATCCTTTACGTGGCCATGACCCGGGCCAGACTCAAGCTGATCCTGACAGGCTTTGCGGCCAAGGAGAAAAAGACAGGTAAGGTCAATTTGAAAAAATACCGGGAGATCCGGCCCGACGGTGGCGCCTATCCGGCTGCCTGGATCCGGTCGGCCGAGACCTGGCTGGATATTATCCTGCCTCCGGTCCTTGAGGCAGCGGATAAGGAAGAGCCCTTTGTTCTTTTTGATCTGAGGGAAGCGTCTCTTCTGGCCGATGAGGGCAGGGCGCGCGGACAGGAAGGCCTGGGACGTCTTGAGGCCATTCGGTCTTATTCGCCCGAGGAGGTCAGGGATCCTGCCTTCCGTGATCTGATCGCCGGTAGATTTGCTTATACCTATCCCTATGAGGAAAGGCGGGAGATCCCGGCCAAGCTCTCGGTGTCCGATGTTAAGCACAGGCTGATGGAGGATGAAGAGGCCCGGGAGAAATTCACGGAAAAGGAAGCCATGCCCTTTATTCCCGAATTTATGCAGGACAAGCCGGCAGAGGAGACCCTGTCCGGAGCCGCCTTAGGAACCGCGGTCCACAAGGTCATGTCTCTCATAGATTTCGGCCGGCCGGACTGCGCGGAAGAAGCCTATCTCAGGGCCTTTATCGAAGAGCTGGCCCAAAAGGGCGGACTGACGGAAGCAGAAGCAGCCCGTATCAACCGGGGTCGGATCTCAGCCTTCCTGAACTCGGAGATCGGGCAACGCATGAGAGCGGCCGCCGCGCGCGGGGCCCTTTACCGGGAAAGACCCTTCAGCATGCGGATACCCGCTTCCCAGGCAGACCGGTCCTGGTCAGAGGAAGAAAGCATTCTGATCCAGGGTGTCATTGATGCCTATTTTGAGGAGGAGGGCCGGATCGTCCTTCTGGACTACAAGACCGATGCCGTGAAGACCACAGACGAGCTGGTCAAACGCTATAAGGTTCAGATCGAGCTTTATGCCGATGCCCTTGCCCGGGTCTACGGCAAGGAGGTAACAGAGCGGATCCTCTGGTCATTTTCCCTGAATGATATGGCCGTCTTGAGCTAAGACGGAGGAAAGTTGGGCGCAGGCTGCATTTTCTGCTTGCACCCGACTTTTGTTTTGGGTATGATAGTGTGGATTGCGGTCAATGGTACCGGAATTAATAAAATATCACAAAAAGAAAGAGGGTGAGACTAATGGTCGAATTGGAACCGGTCAAGTACGAAATCAATTCCTATGATGAGCCTTTAGTTGAAATGAGGGATTCACTTTGACCTCGCTAATAAAGAGAGGCGCATACAGGAAATAAACAAAGAAATGGAAGAGCCCAATGCCTGGGATGATCCCGAAAAGGCTCAAGCCAAGATGAAGCTGCTCGGCTCTCTCAAGGAGGATGTCGAGGGCTATCGCAAGCTGGTCTCCGCCAAGGAAGACCTGGAAACACTGATCGAGATGGCAGAAGAGGAGCCGGATCCGTCTTATATTGATGAAGCCAGGGAAATGCTGGATGACTTCAAGACCAAATTTGACGCGATCCGTATCAAGACCCTGCTGTCCGGCGAATATGATGAGTGCGCGGCGATCGTGACACTGCATGCGGGTACCGGCGGTACGGAAGCCATGGACTGGACGGGTATGCTCTATCGTATGTATTCCCACTGGGTGGAAGCCCACGGCTATACGATGGATGTGCTGGATATCCAGGAGGGCGAGGAAGCCGGTCTGAAGTCCGTGACCTTCCAGGTCAACGGGACCAATGCCTACGGCATGCTCAAGTCCGAGCACGGCGTGCACAGACTTGTCCGTATTTCCCCCTTCAATGCCAACGGCAAGCGGCAGACCTCCTTCTCGGCCTGCGAGGTCATGCCGGACATCAAGGCGGATCTGGACATCGAGATCGACGACAAGGATATCCGTATCGATACCTTCCGGTCCTCCGGCGCCGGCGGCCAGCACATCAACAAGACCTCCTCGGCTATCCGCATCACCCACCTGCCGACAGGCATCGTGGTCTCCTGCCAGAATGAAAGATCCCAGCTTCAGAACAAGAACAAGGCCTTTGAAGAGCTGCGGATCAAGCTCTATCTGCTCAAGCAGGAGCAGCATGCCGAGAAGCTGTCTGACATCCGGGGCAAGGTGACGGAGATCGCCTGGGGAAACCAGATCCGGTCCTATTTCCTTCAGCCCTACCAGCTGATCAAGGATACCCGGACGGGAGAGGAGCAGCCCAACGCCCAGAAGGTCCTGGACGGCGGTATCGATCCTTTCATCAATGCTTACCTTAAGTGGCAGGCGTTAAATGACAAAAAAGAAACGGTCTGATGGGTTATCGGCCGGATCATCACAAAAGAGGATAAGAAAATGATAGTTGTCAAAAAGTTCGGCGGCTCATCCGTCGCCAATCCCGAACGTATCATGAATGTGGCCAGACGCTGCATCGAGGATTACAAAGCGGGAAATGATGTGGTCGTGGTCCTGTCTGCCATGGGCGATACGACTGATGACCTGATCGCAAAAGCCAAGGAGATCAATCCCCATCCCAAGAGACGTGAGCTGGATATGCTCATGGTCACCGGCGAGCAGATCTCTGTTTCCCTCATGGCTATGGCCATGGACAAGCTTGGAGTGCCGGCTATTTCTCTCAACGCCTTCCAGGTGGCCATGCACACCACCAGCACCTACGGCAATGCCCGCCTGAAGCGGATCGATTCCGAGAGGATCTTAAGAGAACTGGAGGATCGCAAGATCGTTCTGGTGACAGGCTTCCAGGGTATCAACAAATATGATGACTTCACCACCCTCGGCCGCGGCGGCTCCGATACCACGGCTGTGGCCATTGCTGCCGCTCTCCATGCGGATACCTGTGAGATCTATACCGATGTCGACGGCGTTTTCACCGCCGATCCCCGTATTGTTCCCAATGCCCGCAAGCTGGAGGAGATCACCTACGATGAGATGCTGGATCTGGCCACTCTCGGCGCAGGTGTCCTGCACAACCGTTCCGTGGAGCTGGCCAAAAAGTACGGCGTTAAGCTGGTGGTCCGTTCCAGTCTCAACAATTCAGAAGGCACAGTCGTCAAGGAGGATGCCAAAATGGAAAGAATGCTTATCAGCGGTGTCGCTGTGGATAAAGACGCCGTCCGTATCTCTGTTATCGGTTTAAAGAATCAGCCCGGTGTGGCCTTCAAGCTGTTTGATCTGCTGGCCAAGGCCAATATCAATCTGGATGTCATCCTTCAGTCCTACGGCCAGGGCGAGACCAAGGACATTTCCTTCACCCTCGTGGATGACCGCCTGGACGATGCCATCAAGATCCTTAACGACAATAAGGACAGACTCAAATTTGACCGCCTCGATGTCAAGACCGACATCGCCAAGGTCTCTATCGTCGGCGCCGGCATGATGTCAAACGCCGGTGTGGCTGCCAAGATGTTCGAGGCTCTTTACAATGCCGACATCAACCTGGGCATGATCTCTACTTCCGAGATTCGTGTCACGGTCCTGATCGACCAGAAGGACGCTGACAGAGCTGCTGTGGCTGTCCATGACGCTTTCGGTCTGGCTGACTGATCGTTACTTAGCTTAAATGCCCCCGGCTGCCTTTGAGACAGCCGGGGGATTCTTATGAGGAAAATGTCATGATCAAAAAGGATTTTGAAAAGCACCTGAAGGAGGAACACATTCCCTTCTGGCTGGGTATGGTGGACCGGGAAAGAGGCGGCCTGTACGGCTGTATGGACCGGGAGGGACATATCCTGAAATCAGCCGATAAAGGCACCCTGCTTCAGAGCCGGTCTCTCTGGTATTTTTCAACGGCGGCGGACCTGACAGGGGATCCGGCCCTGAGGGAGGCGGCCGACAGGGTCTATCACTTTTTCCGCGACCACTGCATCGACCCGGAATACGGCGGCGTGGTCTGGACGGTCTCTCCTGAGGGAAGGATCAAGGATGACAGCAAGGATACCTATAATCAGGGCTTTGCCATCTATGCCCTGTCGGCGTATTACGGCCTGACCGGAAAGGAAAAGGCCCTGTCTATAGCCAGGGAGCTCTATACCCTTGTTGAACGGTGCTTCCGGGACTGCGATGGTTATCTGGAGGCCTTCAACCGCGACCTGACGCCCCGATCCAATGAACGTCTCTCCGAGAACGGGGTCCTGGCTGACCGGACCATGAACACCCTTCTCCATATCATGGAGGGCTATACCGAGCTTTACCGCGTCTCGGGAGATGAGGCAGTCCGGAGCTCCCTTCTGGAGATCCTGGACATTTTCCGGACCCGGGTCTTCGATCCGGAGAGACGGATGCAGAAGGTCTTCTTTGACTTTGACTATCACAGCCTGATCGACCTGATCTCCTACGGCCATGATATCGAGACCGCCTGGCTGGTGGACCGGACACTGGAGGTCATAGGGGAGAGAGAGGGCGAGGAGGACCTGCTCGCCTCTGTCCGTCATATCACGGATGTTCTGGCGGAGGCGGTCTATGAGAGGGCCTATGATGAGGCATCCGGCTCCCTGGACAATGAATGCGAGAAGGGCCTGGTCAATAAAAACCGCATCTGGTGGGTCCAGGCCGAGGCCGTGACCGGCTTTTACAATGCCTATGGCAAGCATCCGGAGGAGACCCGCTACAGAGAGGCTTCCGAGCGGATCTTTGCCTATATCGAAAAAAATCTGATCGATCCCTCCGTGGGAGAGTGGTATGAGGAGGTCCGCCCAGGCAATGAGGTCTATAAGGACAAGGGCTATGTCCACCTCTGGAAATGCCCCTACCACAACGGACGCATGTATCTGGAGATGCTGAAGAGGCTGCCGGAGTAAGGAACAGCAAGGCGCGGACAAGCCTTAAAAGAAAGCCTAAAGAAAGGACAATGCCAGGCATAAAGGTCCGGCATTGTCCTGTTTTACTTTAACAGACCCCGTCTTTGAGGCTTGCCTCTCAGACACGCCACACAAAAGACAGCAGATGGGTCAACATTTTATACAATGGTTCCGCCGCCCAGGACCACATCACCGTCATAGAAGACGGCAGCCTGGCCGGGGGTGATGGCGCGGACGGGCTCATCGAAGAGAAGCCTTGCGGTCCGGTCCCCTTCGGGAATGAAGGTGCAGGCCTGTTCCCTGTGGCGGTAACGGACCTTTGCCGCGCAGCGGACAGGTGAGTCGGGCAGGCTTCCCGGGATCCAGTTGACATCTGTCAGCTGACATTCGGTTGACATAAGATCGTTATTCCGGCTCAGGTAGACGATGTTATTTTCCACGTCCAGCCTTTGGACATAAAGACTTTCCGGCAGGGCCAGACCAAGTCCCCTCCTCTGGCCTATGGTATAGTGGATCACGCCCTTGTGGGTCCCCAGTTCTTTTCCGTCCGGTCCGATAAAGGGACCTGGCACAGGGTGGACACCGGTCTCTCTTTCCACGACCCGGGCATAATCTCCGTCGGGAACAAAGCAGATGTCCTGACTGTCGGGCTTTCGCGCATTGAGGAAGCCGTTTTCCTCTGCCAGCTGCCGTGTTTTGGCCTTGGTGAGCCCGCCCAGGGGGAAAAGGGTATGTGAGAGCATGTCCTGAGTCAGGAAATAGAGGACATAGCTCTGGTCCTTGGTCTCATCCAGGCCTTTTTTCAGGAGATATGTCTCCCCGTCCTTTTCCACTCTGACATAGTGGCCGGTGGCGATATGGTCGCAGCCGAGCAGGCGGGCCCGTTCATAGAGCCTGCCGAACTTCAGATAACGATTGCAGTCGATGCAGGGGTTGGGTGTTCTGCCGCAGAGGTAGGAGGCGGCAAATTTATCGATCACGGCCCTGTGGAAGTCTTCTTTGAATTGAAAGACATAGTAGGGCATGCCCAGGCGGTAGGCGCAGGACCGGGCATCCTCAACATCATCGAGAGAGCAGCAGGTCTTAGTCGGGGAAAGACCTGCGGTCTCATTGTCATAAAGCTTCATGGTGCAGCCTATGCCCTCGTAGCCCTGTTCGCGGAGGAGAAGAGCTGCCACGGAGGAATCCACCCCTCCGCTCATGGCCACCAGGACCTTGCCCTTTTCATTTGCCCTTATGCTGCCTGTTTCCGTCATGATCGCTCTTCCTTTCCGGTCTTGTCCTTTTCTATTATCCCCACCTGACAGGAAAAAACAAGTCCCCTTTCTTTGGCTCCTTGACCGGCCTTTTAATCCTTTTGACCGGATAAAGGGCAGCCGGGCCTTTTGACCAATATGTACAAAATTCAAAACAATTTCGCGGGAAATTGTGCATTTTGGCAGATGTGCAAGAAAAACGGCCTCATGGGACCTCGTTAAATTGTACAAAATCACGAATCTCTTTTTGATTACTTTTTCAATGTAACTCGACTTGACCAAAAAGGGTCTCTATAATAAGAAAAGCAGCAATTCCTCCCGATCTTAAAGCGGGAGGACCGATCCTGAAGAAAAGTAAGTGAGGAGAAATCGTGGCAGCAAAGAATAACAGAACCGGCAGCGCAGCTCTTCGCATGACGGTCAAGGAGGCCTCTGAGGGCGCTCTGACACCCTGCGAAAAGTTCCGTGTGGAAGGCCTTAACTGGGACCGTGAGATCGTGGTCCAAAAGGATACCGACGGCGCCGAGGTGACCGTCGGCCATACCCAGGTCCGTAAGGACGGCCTGGAGAAGGTCACGGGTGCCGCCAAATACGGCGCCGATGTCAATTTCCCGGATCAGCTTTATGGCGCATTGGCCAGAAGCCCGCATCCCCATGCCAGAATATTGAGCGTCAACACAGACAAGGCCTGGGCCGTCCCGGGTGTCATGGCGGTGGTCACCGGACAGGATTTCCCGGTCCCCTACGGCCAGTTTATCGAAGACCAGCCCATTATCGCCGTGGATAAGGTCCGCTATCAGGGCGAGCCCGTTGCGGGTGTCGTGGCTGAGGATGAAGAGACGGCCCGTTATGCCGCCTCCCTGATCGAAGTGGAATACGAGGTCTTAAAGCCTGTCAATACCATTGAGGAATCCATGACCAATGAGGTCCTGGTCCATGAAGACTGGTCTGCTTATAAATGCTCCCCGGTCTGCTTCCCGGAGCAGGGGACCAATATCGGTGACCAGTTCCACCTGAAGAAGGGTGATGTCGAAAAGGGCTTTGAAGAGGCTGATTATGTGATCGAGTCCAAGTTCCGCTGCGGTCAGCTGCAGCATACCCTGATCGAGACACATACCTCCACAGCGGCAGCCAATCCCATGACCGGTGAGATCCAGGTCTGGACGCCCAACCAGTCTCCCTTCTCCATCCGCGCCCTGATGGGTAAGATCTACGGCGTGTCCAATGAAAAGGTCCGCCTGACCATGACCCACATCGGCGGCGGCTTCGGCGGCAAGTACGAGGCCAAGTGCGAGCCCATCGCCATTGCTCTGTCCTTAAAGGCCGGCGGACGTCCCGTTAAGCTGACCTATGACCGTGCCGAGGAATTCGCAGCCACTGTCTGCCGTTCCACGGTCCAGTACTATATCAAGACCGGCGTTAAGAAGGACGGTACCATCACGGCCCGCCAGGTCCGCGGCTACTGGGATGCCGGCGGTTATGTGACCACCAACCCCCGTGTCGACTACAATGCCGGCTTTGCCTGCATCGGCCCCTACACGGACCCCAACGCTCAGGTCGATACCTGGGTCTATATGACCAACCGGACACTGGGCACCGCCTACCGCGGCTTCGGCGTCACCGAGGCTTCGACCCTTCATGAGCACCATATGGATATGATCGCCAGAAAGATCGGCATGGAGCCCCTTCAGTTCCGTCTTATGAACTGCCTCCATGACGGCGATATCGGCGTGACGGGTGAGATCATTTCCACCTGCGCTGTCGAGGAATGCCTCAAGGCAGCAGCCAGAAATGTGGACTGGGACAAATATCCCAACGCCTGGGTCGATGAGGACGGCTACCTCTGCGGCAAGAGTATCGCCTGCTTCAACAAGCTGACCGGTACTCCCTCCACCAGCTCCTGTCTGGTCAAGATGAATGAAAACGGCACCATCTTCATCATGGCAGCCAGCCGTGAGATGGGTCAGGGCGTGACCACGACCCTTCCCCAGATGTGCGCCGAGGCTCTGGGCATCGATCTGGCCAAGGTCTCTGTTTCACCTGTCGATACCCACCAGACGCCTTTTGATAAGACCACCACATCCTCCCGGTCCACCTTCCATATGGGAAATGCCATTCTGGACGCCTGCCGCCAGATCAAGGAGCAGGTCTGCGCCCTGGCTGCCATCAAATGGAAATGTGATCCCAGCGATGTCATTTATACAAGGGACGGCTTTATCCAGTCGGTTCTTGATCCCAATAAGAAGATCCATATCAATGATATCGGCGCGTCCGGCATCATGCATGAGCAGCTGCCGGTCGTGGCCACCGGTAAGTATGGTACCTCCGACATTTTCGATCCGCCGCCTGTCGACGGCCGTCAGTCCAAGCGTCCCACCGTCATGTGGATGATCGGCGCCCAGGCTGCCATCGTCAGGGTCAACCCGGTCACCGGCCGCATCCAGGTCGTCAGGATCGGCGCCGGCCAGGATATCGGCTATGCCATCAATCCCACCGGCTGTCTCCAGCAGGTGGAGGGCTCGGTCATCATGGGCCTGGGCCATGCCATCATGGAGGAGATGATCTACGAAGAGGGCAATCTTCGCAACGGCAATATGGTCGACTACAAGGTCCCGACCTTCATGGATTCCGACGTGGATATCAAGACAACGCTTGTGGAGAAAGGCCATCCGGAAGGCCCCTTCGGCGTCAAGGGTATCGGTGAGCCGGCTCTGGTGCCGACCGCGGCCTGCATCGCGGGTGCCATCTGCCAGGCCTGCAACACAGACTTTGATTCCCTGCCGATCAAACCCGAGCACATCCTGTTCAGAAAGGAGATGGCTGACTGATGCTTTGTCAATTCGAACTCTACATGCCGGAGGATTTCAATGAGGCATGCGCTCTCAAGGCAAAGGGTGCCAAGCCCGTGGCCGGAGGCACAGACGTCTATGTCAATATGCACGGCGGCAAGGAAAAATGTGAGGAAGTTCTGGATATCAAGAACCTGAAGGAGCTTCAGGGCCAGAAATTCGTGAAGGGAGAGGGCCTGACTCTGGGCGCTCTGACCTCCCACCGCCGCATAGAAGAATGGGATATCATCAAGAAATATTATTACGCCATGTTCTCCGGCTGCTCCCAGGTCGGCTCTGTCCAGATCCGCTACCGCGGTACCCTGGGCGGCAATATCATGAACGGCGCTCCCTCGGCTGACTCTATCGGCCCCATGCTGGTCCATGATGCTTCCGTGGTCGTCAAGGGTCCGGAGGGCGAGAGAAAGATCCCTCTGGATAAGTTCTATACCGGCTTCAAAAAGCATGATATCCGGGATGACGAGCTTCTGGCCCGCATTGAGATCCCCATGCCGGCCGAAAACTCCGGCTCCGCCTATTACAAGTACATGCGCAGAAATGCCATGGATCTGGCCCTGATGGGCGTCAGCGCCTATGTGGAGCTGGACGGTGATATCCTGCGCCATGTCCGCATCGCCCTGACCACCTCCGCCCCGACACCGGTCCGTTCCTATTCGGCCGAGGCCGTGCTCGAGGGCCAGCCCATTTCCGATGAGATCATCGTCAAGGCTGCCGAGACCGTGGCTGCCGAGGGCAAGCCTAGGTCCAGCTGGCGTTCCAGCGCGGAATTCCGTCTCCGCCTCCTTCATGATGTGACCATCATTGTCCTGCATGAAGCCATTGAGAGAGCAAAGAAGCCTCTGGAAGAGCGCTCCGAGCCCATCCCCATGAAGATGTACCAGGGTCTTGACGGCCTGAAGGCCCGTCCCAAGGTCGGTGAGGAGGAATAAGATGAAAACAGTTGAGATCAATGTGACAGTCAACAGAAGAAAATACAAAAAGACGGTTCCGGTCAACCAGACCCTGCTCCGTTTCCTGAGAGAGACCCTCTTTCTCAATTCCGTCAAGGAGGGCTGCAATGAGGGAGAATGCGGAGCCTGCACCGTTATCGTCAACGGCCACCCGGTCAATTCCTGCCTGGTCCTGGCTGCCGAGATGGACGGTAAGGAGGTCCTGACCACCGAGGGCCTGATCGACAATGAGTGGCTGCATCCTCTTCAGGAAGCCCTTGTGGAGGCCGGCGGTGTCCAGTGCGGCTACTGCACACCGGGCATGCTCATGAGCGCCATCGCCCTGCTCAATCTCTATCCCCATCCGACCAGGGCCCAGATCCGCAAGGAGATGGAAGGCAATATCTGCCGCTGCACCGGCTACACTCGCATTGAGGACGGCATCATGTTGGCGGTCGAAAAGCTGGATGCCATCCGCGAAAAGGCCAAAGAGTGCGGCGAACCGACCCCCTGGTTCCCAGGCATCAACGATAATTTCAATGAAGAGTGGAACAGCGGATACGTGGTCGAATAAAAGCGCATAAGGGACATGAGACAGCCTGTGGTCGAGAGATAGCAGGCTGTCTTTTTATCTTATCCGCCTTTTTCGGAAAAATTGCACAAAAAAGAAAAGTTTTTCGAATTGTTTTTAATTATATATTGATAAGTTCCAAAGAATTTTGTATCATTAAAAAAACTTTGTAAATAATAGCTATACCTATGCGATTGTGAGGTGCAGAATATGGCGAGATTTTATATTAATGGTAATGTGGCTGAACCGGAAAAAAACAAGAGTCTTCTCCGCTATCTGAGAGATGATCTTCATATCACATCCGCCAAGGATGGCTGCTCGGAGGGAGCCTGCGGGGCCTGCACGGTCCTCATTGACGGCAAGACCGTCCGGGCCTGTACCGTCAAGACGGATGAACTCGAAGGGGCTCAGGTCGTGACCATCGAGGGCATGTCCGAGCTGGAAAAGAAGATCTATGCCTTTGCCTTCGGAGAAGCCGGCGCGGTCCAGTGCGGCTTCTGCATCCCCGGTATGGTCATGTGCGCCAAGGGCCTGATCGATGCCAATCCCGATCCGACCGAGGAAGAGATCCGGCATGCCATCCGCCACAATATCTGCCGCTGCACCGGTTATGTCAAGATCGTCAAGGCCATTGCCCTGGCGGCAAAGCTCTTCCGGGAGCATGTGGAGGATCCCGTGGCCTCCGAGCAGAGATGGGAGGTGGACCGTCCTGTCCACAAGGTCGATGTGGAAGAAAAGGTCCTGGCCACCGGTCTTTATACCGATGATGTCTACCTGCCGGGCATGTGCTACGGCGCCCCTGTCTGGTCCAAATATCCCAGAGCCAGGCTGCTGGCGGTCCACAAGGAAGAGGCGGAAGCCCTTCCCGGCGTGGTCTGCGTCCTGACTCATGACGATATCCCCGGCAAAAATCTGATCGGCCATCTCTTTAAGGATCAGCCGGCCATGATCCCCATCGGGGAGACCACCCGTTACCTTGGTGATGTGGTCGCCCTGGTCTGCGCGGAGGATCCGGAGACTCTGGAAAAGGCCCGGGCCCTGGTCAAGGTGGATTACGAGGTCCTGCCCATGGTCAGGAATCCCAAGGAGGCAGCGGCTCCGGATGCGCCCATCGTGGTCTTCGGCCGGGACAGCAATGTCCTGGTGGAGAAGCATATCAACCGGGGCAATGCCGAAGAGGCTATCAAAAACAGCAAATATGTGATCAGTGAGCACTTTACCACCCCTTGGACCGAGCATGCCTTCCTGGAGAAGGAGTGCGCCGTAGGCGTCCCGACCGATAACGGCGGAGTTCATGTCCTCTCCTCTGACCAGAATGCCCATCAGTCCCAGAGAGAGTGCGCGGACCTCTGCGCCCTGGATGCCGAGCACTGCACCGTCGAAAATATGCTGGTCGGCGGCGGCTTCGGCGGCAAGGAGGATGAGAGCGTCCAGCATCTGGCGGCCCTCCTGGCCTATAAGACGAGACGGCCGGTCAAGGTCTGCCTGACCCGGGCCGAATCCATGATCCAGCATCCCAAGCGCCACAGCTTCGATATGGAAATGACCATGGGCTGTGATGAGAATGGCGTCATCCAGGGCATGATCGGCAAGGTCGTGACCGATACGGGAGCCTTTGCCTCCCTGGGCGCTCCTGTTCTGGAACGCGCCTGCACCCATGCGGCCGGTCCCTACCATTACACCAATTTCCATATGGACGGCACCGCCTATTATACGGATAACCCTCCCGCCGGCGCCTTCCGCGGCTTCGGCGTGACCCAGACTCTTTTTGCCACAGAGACCCTGCTCAACCGAATGGCAGATAAGGTGGGCATTTCCCACTGGGAGATCCGCATGAGAAATGCCATCCGTCCGGGTGAGGAGCTGCCCAACGGCCAGATCGTGGATGAGGCCACGGCTCTTGTGGAGACACTGGAGGCTGTCAAGCCCTACTATGATGAAGCCATAGCCAACGGCGATCCGGTCGGTATCGCCTGCGCCCTGAAAAATGCCGGCGTGGGTGTCGGTATCCCGGATACGGGCCGTGTCCGTCTGGCCGTGGAAGAGGACGGCTGCGTCCATATCTACTGCGGGGCCTCCGATATCGGCCAGGGCTTCCATACCGTGGCGGTCCAGATCGTCTGTGACATTGCCGGCCTGCCAAGGGAGAAGGTCAAACATGTCAGATCCCATACCGGAAAATGTCCGGATTCCGGCGTCACCTCCGGCTCCCGTCAGACCACTGTCTCCGGAGAAGCCTGCCGCAGGGCAGCGGCCATGCTTAAGGAAGCTATGGCGGAAAAGCCCCTGGAGGACCTGATCGGACAGGAATTCTATGCCGAGTATCTGGCCAAGACCGATCCCATGGGAGCAGATGTCCCCAATCCCGTCTCTCATGTGGCCTACGGCTATGCGACCGACCTCTGCATCCTGGATAAGGAGACAGGTAAGATCAAGAAATTCATTGCTGCCCACGATGTCGGCGTGGCGGTCAACCCGGTCAATGTTGAAGGCCAGGTGGATGGCGGCGTGGTCATGGGCCTTGGCTATGCCCTGACCGAGCGTTATCCCATCAAGGACTGCCGGCCGACCGGAAAATACGGCGGCATCGGCCTTTTCCGCGCCGACGAGCTGCCGGAGATCAAGTCCATCGTCGTGGAAAGACCGGGCCTCAGTGTGGCCTGCGGCGCCAAGGGCGTGGGTGAGATCTCCTCCATCCCCATTGCTCCGGCCGTGGCGGATGCCTACTATATGATGACCGGCGTGGCACAGAATGATCTGCCCCTTAAGAACACGCCTTACGCTTATAAGGAGCCCGAGCCTCTTGTTAAAAAGACACCGGGCAAGGCTCTGGCCATCCGTAAGGACCGCCGCTGCATCGGCTGTAAGGAATGTGTTCGGGCCTGCGCCAAGGCCTTCTATAAGGTCGATGATGCCGGCAAGGCCTGCCTTCGCATCGTTGAAAAGAAGGGAGAGCCGGCTCCGGCCGTCTGTATCCAGTGCGGCAAATGCGCCAAGGCCTGCCCCAACGGAGCTATTTCCAAAAATGCCAAGGGCGTTTACATGATCGATAAAAAGAAATGCACCAACTGCGGCGCCTGCCGGGAGGCCTGTCCCTTCGGTATCATGGTCGAAGGACCATCTGTCACCTCCAAGTGCATTGCCTGCGGCATGTGCGCCAAGGCCTGTCCCCAGGATGTTCTGGGCATCGCCCAGGGGCCTGAGGCCTAAGAATTGTCTTTGCAGATACGATAAAAGCATAGAGAGCTGTTGTGATCCTGGATCCGGCAGCTCTTTTTCTGTCCGGACTTAAAAAACACTCATAATATTTGACGGAATTTTCACAACAGGACCCTAAAAAGTCGTA
>R21__coassemble_1376_pt1 | contig 16494 bp, 13 predicted proteins | sample R21__metabat2_low_PE_030 | metagenome-assembled genome bin R21
TCCGTGAACGGCCTGTCCCGGGCTATGGAATTCCGGACCGACGACCTGGTGGTCATCCTCGAGGATGAAAAGAAGGATATGCTTCCTCTCCTCGACAAATATCCCAATTTCGCCGCCAAGTTCTCTTCCCGCGTGACCATCCCGGTCTTCACCAACGATGAGCTGGTGACCTTCGGCAGGACCTATACCAAGGAACGCGGCTATAAAATGGATGAAATGTGCGTCCTGGCCCTTTACACCATGATCGGTGATAACCAGAAGGACCGCGAGCCGGTAACGGTCGGCAAGGTCCAGACCATGATCGACACGGCCATTTCCCGGGCGGAAAAGGGCACACGGCGTCTGGGCCGCAAGCTGTCCAGAAAAGAGACCGACCGCGACGGACGGATCATCCTTCACGAAAAGGATTTTGATTTTTAAATCACAGGTTAAAAAACGAAGCTTTGACATGGCGCATTTTCTTTGAAAATGCGTCATTTTCAGAAGGAGAAAACTATGGCTGAGCCTTATCTTGGCAATCCCATCCGCTGTGAAGCGGTCCTCAATAAATTCGGTTTTTCCTTTCGGAAGCGCTTCGGCCAGAATTTCCTCATCGATGAGGATGTCCTGACCGGTATCGTCGAAAGCTCGGAGGTGACCGACAGGGATATCGTCCTTGAGATCGGTCCCGGCATCGGATCTCTGACCCAGTATCTGGCATCCCGGGCGGAGAAGGTCATCTCGGTCGAGATCGACCGCAGCCTTTTGCCGCTCCTGGATTATACCCTGGCGGACTGGGACAATGTGACCATCATCAATCAGGACATCCTCAAGACTGATATCAAAGCCCTGTCCGAGGAAAACGGCGGCCGGCCCTTCAAGGTCGTGGCCAACCTGCCCTACTACATCACCACGCCCATTCTCATGAACCTGCTGGAGGCCGACCTGCCCATCACCTCTATCACGGTCATGATCCAGAGAGAGGTGGCGGACCGGATCAAGACCGGGCCGGGCTCCAAGGACTACGGGGCTCTGTCCGTGGCCGTTCAGTATTACGCCGAGCCCGAGGCCGTGATCGAGGTCGACCGGACCTCCTTCTACCCCTCGCCCAATGTGGATTCGACGGTCCTCCGCCTTCTGCCTTATCCGGAAAAGCCCTATAAGGCCAAAAATGAAAAGACCTTCTTTGGCCTGATCCGGGCCGTTTTTAACCAGAGACGCAAGACCCTGGTCAATGCCTTAAGCAACAGCCCGGAGCTTGGCATTTCCAAGGATGAGGTCAGGTCCCTTCTTTCGAAAATGGGCCTGCCGGAGACGACCCGGGGCGAGACCTTTGACCTGGAGACCTTCGTGAATTTTGCCAATCTCATGGAGGAGAGGCTGTAAAGAACGCTATGATCACACAGAAAAAAGCTGAGACCGAAAAAGTCTCAGCTTCTTTTTGTTTGAGGGAAGGGTTAATTCAGGGAAAGTCCGGCAATGCCGAAGGCGCCGGGGCCGGAATGGGTGGAGATGACGCCGCCGCAGGTGCACCAGAGGATCTCCTTAAAGCCCTTTTCACGGGCAATGGCCTCGGCAGCGGCCTTGGTCTCCTCGGCCAGACCCGGGGAATGGTCGAAGATGATGAGGTCTCTGGAGAGGTTGTACTGGTCGATGTATTCCGGGGTCAGCTTTTTGACCACACGGTCCATGGAGCCGCGGATCTTGCGGGTGGCCTTGAGCTCACCGCCCAGGACCTCGATCAGGGGATTGATGGAAAGGATGCGGGCTCCCAGGTAGGCGGCGTTGCTGACGCGGCCGCCGGCTCTCAGGTAATCCAGATCGCCCGGTACGAAGCAGAAGTGGACCGCCTCGATCCAGCCGGCGATCTTTTCCTTCATTTCCTCCAGAGTGGCATCCGGATGCTGCTCCAGATAGCGGGCGGTCAGAATGAGAACATAGCATTGACCGGCCGTGCAGTGCTTGGTGTCGATGGCGGTGATGTAATCCCGGCCCTCGGAGGCGATGACGGCGCTCTGGTAGGAGCAGGTGGTCACGGCCGAATAGGCCAGGTAGAGGATATGCTTATCCGGGTACATGGCATGCAGGGAGTCGAAGACCTTTTCGAAGTCCGGGACATTGCAGCCGGCTGTCCGGGTCAGCTGACCTGTTTTTTTGTAAAAATCAAAGACCTCGGTGACAGGGAAGCTGCCGTCGTCCTTGGTCACATCGCCGAAGCCCACGTGCATGGGGACCAGGGTGATGCCATATTTTGCGGCGATCTCGGCGGGGGTATCGGAACCGGTCTCCGCCAGAAGGATAAATTTGCTCATAAGATAGACTCTCCTTGCCTGAATTGGTTCCTTCAGTGTAGGGCAGGAAAGTAACGGTAAAGTAAAAATATAAAAGAAATTCGTGTTCCTGAGCCGGGATCCCTCGTGCGATCGAGAGAAAAGCTCTTCAGAATGGCGCAGATATCATAAAGAAGGCACAGCTGCTGACCTGATTTTTCTTGCATCCGGCCGGCATTTGCGATAGAATACCCTTCGGCAAATCCAAGCCTTAAGCCTGCCCAAGCAGTTCGGTTCCGATATCCTGCTTGTAAAACATAAAACCAAAGGAGTAACTGAATATGAAAGCTTTAAAGTCTGAACTTGAAGATCTGAAGATCCTTCTTCGGAATATCCCGGGCCTTGTGATCGCCCTCTTTTTTATCAGCGTGATCGTCATGAATCTGCTGGCAAATAAGGAACTCCTCTCCGTCAAATATCTGGCGCTGGACTGTGGATTTACCGTAAGCTGGGTCTCTTTTTTATGTATGGATATGATCTGCAAGCATTTCGGTGCCAAGGCAGCCGTCAAGATCTCCGTTCTGGCCATGCTGGTCAACCTGGCTGTCTGCCTCCTTTTTAAGCTCATGAGTCTGACACCGGGCATGTGGGGAGAGTATTACACCTACGGCAGCCTGGATGTCAATTCCGCCCTCAACAATACCATCGGCGGGTCCTGGTATGTGGTCTTCGGCTCCAGCCTGGCCATGATTGCCTCGGCCATCGTCAATGCCGTCATCAACCGGGCCATCGGCAGCCGCATGACAAAGGATAACTTCAAGGCCTTTGCTCTGAGGTCCTACATATCCACAGGTATCGCCCAGTTTGTGGACAACCTGGTCTTTGCGACGGTGGTCTCCCATGTCTTTTTCGGCTGGACCTGGATCCAGGTCCTGGTCTGTTCCCTGACGGGAGCGGTCATGGAGCTCCTCTGCGAGGTCTTCTTAAGCCCGGTGGGCTACAAGGTGACCAAGCGGTGGCAGGAGGATCGGGTCGGACAGGATTATCTGGCTTATCGGAGGGCATAAGGCATGGAAGCTTTTATCACCGGGACACATTCGGGAATCGGCCGGGCCATTGCCATGAAATTTCTGAAAGAGGGCCATGCGGTCACGGGCTTTGATATCCGTGAGGCCAGCATCGTCCATGAAAATTACAGACATTTTATCGGAGATGTCCGCGACCCGGCCACCTATCCCCAGGGCCTGAAGCCCCACATTCTCATCAACAATGCGGGGGTGCAGGATGGGGGAAATGATATCGATGTCAATCTCAAGGGGGTCATCGGCATCACGGAAAAATATGCCTTCGGAAATGAAAACCTTAAAGCCGTGGTCATGATCGGCTCGGCCAGCGCCCACACCGGGTCGGAATTTCCCGAATATGCGGCCTCCAAGGGCGGACTTCTGGCCTATACCAAAAATGTGGCCAACCGGATCGCTCCCCGGGCCACCTGCAATTCCATTGACCCGGGCGGTGTTCGGACACCCTTAAACGCTCCGGTCATGGAGGATCCCATCCTCTGGCAGAGGATCATGGACCTGACCCCTCTTAAGAGGTGGGCGGAGCCGGAGGAGATAGCCGAGTGGGTCTACTTTGTGGCAGCGGTCAACCGCTTTATGACGGGACAGAACCTCCTCATCGACGGCGGAGAGGCCGGCATGACCACCTTCGTCTGGCCGGAATGAAAAAAGGAAAAGAAAAGGGCAGTCTGCAAAACAGCAGACTGCCTTTTGTGTCTTTAAAAATGAAAAGGGCTTTAGTCTTCTTCGACGAACTGATCCTTGCCGACGCCGCAGAGAGGACATTCGTAATCCTCGGGCAGATCTTCGAAAGCGACACCGTCGTTTTCTTCGGGATCGTAGACGTATCCGCAGACTTCACAGACATATTTCATAGGTGGTCTCCTTTCAATGGGCAAAAAGCGGCGGGGCCTGATGGCCGGCTGAGCCGGTACTTCGTCACTTCGTTCCTTCGTACCTCCGGGCTTTCGCCCGGTTCATCCAACCGCTCTTTCCGACCGGCAAGCTTGCTTGCCGTCGTCTGAGCGTTTGGATGGCTCAGCTCCGGGGTGCTGATCAACCGAAGTAACGATCCAGCAGACCCTTCAGGGCCTTGCCGTGTCTTGCCTCATCCCTGGCCATTTCGTGGACGGTGTCATGGATGGCATCGAGGCCGAGTTCTTTGGCTCTCTTGGCCAGGTCGGTCTTGCCGGCGGTGGCGCCGTTTTCGGCAGCTACTCTCATTTCCAGGTTCTTCTTGGTGGAATCGGTCACGACCTCGCCCAGAAGCTCGGCAAACTTGGCAGCATGCTCAGCCTCTTCGTAGGCAGCCTTCTCCCAGTAGAGACCGATCTCGGGATAGCCCTCTCTGTGGGCCACGCGGGCCATAGCCAGATACATACCGACCTCAGAGCACTCGCCCTCGAAGTTGGCGCGCAGGTCAGCCAGGATATCCTCGCGGACACCGGCAGCCACGCCGACCACATGCTCAGCAGCCCAGGTCAGATCGCCTTCCTGCTTGCTGAACTTGGAAGCGGGAGCCTTGCAGATGGGGCAGCTCTCGGGAGCTTCATCGCCTTCATGAACGTAACCGCAAACATCACAAACCCATTTTGCCATAATCTTGATCTCCTTTTTTACTCACATACTTTTTTGGTTTTTATAGTTATCCGGCGGATCCGCCGGGACAGCCCTTAAGAAAGCTCCGGTCGGCAGCTTTGGCAGTAGCCGCCGTAGAGAATGGTCTTATCGGTGATGAGTCCCGAAAAGCCGGGGATCTCACAGGGGTCTTCCGGAGCCCTTTCCGTGCCCGGAATATCCTTCACAGCCCCGCATTTCCGACAGAGGAAATGGTCGTGGGGGCGGGGATTGCCGTCAAAGTGCTCGCGCCCGTCGCCGGTCGTGATCCTCTGGATATCGCCAAGCTCAGCCAGAAGGGAAAGGTTGCGGTAGACCGTGCCCAGCGAAAGCCTGGGCTGGGTCAGACGGAGGCTCTGATAGATGTCATCGGCCGTGGGGTGGTCGCACCGGCCCATCAGGTGGGTCCGGATGGCTTCCCTCTGCTTGCTGTGCTTGCGTTTGATATCTGTCATGAAAATGTCTCCGTGAGGCAGTTAGTTACCTTTAATATTGATAATGGTTCCTGTTATTGATAATATAAGCTCTGTAACCTTTTCTGTCAAGTCCTTTCTGATAGAAATCATAAGGCCATCTCCGCCTTGGCCAAACAGGCAGGAAGGCAGGAGAGGGGAAGCAGCTTTTCAGAGGAAGCAGGGGCTTTCGAGGTCGGCATTCCGCTTTGCCCCGGAGGCTCTTCTATGGTATGATAAGATGAATTTTTATCTGAGCCGGGAGATCCGACTCGGGGTCAGCCTCTGGCGGGATCGCGGAGAGGCATTTGATCAAAAACGTAGTAAGCCCGGCCCGGCGGCCGGCTTTCGGAGGTTTATTTTGGGCAGTATTCTGACATGGTATCTGGTGACTTTGTTTGCGGGCATTCTTTTCTGGCCGCTGTCCCGGCTCATCTTCCGGTCCTTCCGGGACGGGGGCTGGGCCTTTTCCAGGTCTTTGGGCATCCTGGTCCCGGGCTTTATCCTCTGGGTCCTCAGCGTCCTTAAGGTCCTGCCCTTCCGCTTTTACGGCTGCCTTCTGGCCTTTCTGCCCATCATCGCCGCAGACATTTACTTGATCCTGAGAGACAGAAAGAAAAAGACGCTTTTTGCCGGCATTTCCTTCAAATGGATCCTGACGGAGGAGCTGCTCTTTCTGGGGATTTTCCTGATCGCCGTCTGGATCGTGGGCTTTAAGCCTGAGGCCTACGGCACGGAAAAGCTCATGGACTATGCCTTTATGACCTCCATGATGCGGTGCGACTATCTGCCCTTTACCGATACCTGGTGGAGCGGCGAGGTCATCAATTATTATTACGGCGGTCAGTATTTTGCGGCCTTCCTGACCAAGCTGTCCGGGGTGACGGCTGGCTGCGGCTACAATCTCATGCGGGCCACCATCACCTCTCTTTCCTTTGTCCTGCCCTTTGCCCTGGTCAAGGAGATCATGGCCGACCACCTGGTCAGGGTCAAACAGACCTGGAATAAGGGCTGCCGCAGACTTTCGGCAGCGGCCGGACTCCTTTCGGGCGGCGCTGTGGCCTTCTGCGGCAATTTCCACTATGTTATCTACGGCATCATCAAGCCCCTGATCGCCTCCTTTACCGGAGAGGAATACAGCTACTGGTTCCCGGATTCCACCCGCTTCATCGGCTATGATCCGGTCACCAATGACAAGACCATCCATGAATTTCCGGCCTATTCCAGCGTGCTCGGTGACCTGCATGCCCACTATATCAATATCATTTTTGTCCTGGTCATGATCGCCCTTCTCTATGCCTGGGCCAAAAAGCGGGAGCATGATGTCATCAGGTCAGAGCCCTCCTTAAAGGAGCTTCTGAAGGAGGCCCTTTTGGATCCCTGCCTTATTCTGATGGGCTTTCTGACCGGTCTTTTCCGCTGGACCAATTTCTGGGACTTCCCCATCTACCTGGTGGTCGCCCTCATGGTCATCTTCTTTGTCCAGCTTCGGGTCTATCGGCGGGATATCTTCCGCCTGGTCATCAATCTGGCCCTCAATGCGGCTGAGATCGTGGTGGTGGGCTTCCTGGTCGCTCTGCCCTTCACGGCCAATTTCGATATGATCTCCTCCTCGATCGGCCTCTGCTCGACCCATACGGCCCTGATCCAGCTGATCATCCTCTGGGGGCTGCCCATCGGGGTCTTCCTCTTCTTCTTTGCCCTTCTGATCGTCGAGAGACGGCGGCAGAGGCTGGCCTCTTCGGGCCAGAAGGCTTCCCTTGGCGGATTTCTCCACCGCATGTCCACAGAGGATCTGGTCGTTTTCCTCTTCGGAGTCTGCGCCTTCGGCCTGGTCCTGGTGCCGGAGATCGTCTATGTCAAGGACATCTACACCGGGGACTATTACCGGGCCAATACCATGTTCAAGATGACCTATCAGGCCTTCATCCTCTTTGGCGTGGCCTTTGGCTATATGCTGGTCCGCCTGCTTCAGGAGGCCCGCCGGATCTTCTGGATCGCGGGACTTTGCGGGACCATCTGCCTGTGCCTGACCGGCGGCTACATCATCCAGTCCGTCTATTCCTGGTTCGGAAATGTTTTCGATGCCTCCCGCCGCATCTCCACGGATGCCTCGGTCTATATCTCCGAATCCTTCTCGACGGATCTGGCGGCGGTCAACTGGCTCAACACCAATGTGTCCGGCCAGCCGGTGGTCCTGGAGGCCCAGGGCGTCAGCTATTCGGAATGCGAGAGGATCTCGGCGGCCACGGGCCTGCCCACGGTCTGCGGCTGGTATACCCATGAATGGCTCTGGCGGGGCGATACGGAGGCTCTCAATGAGAGGTGCGCGGATGTGAAGACCATCTACACCTCGACCGATGAGGAAGAGGTCCGTGCCCTGATCGAGAAATATGACATCACCTACATCTACATAGGCGTGACGGAGAGGTCCACCTATGAAAATATCAACGATACCCTCCTTCAGTCTCTGGGTCAGGTGGCCTATTCTGACGGCCAGACCACCTATATCATGAAGGTGCAGTGACATTTTCCTCACATCTTCTGTTGTGAGAAAGGTCAAAAAGCGGTATCATGAAGGTTGGCCCCTCTACGGGCTTATATGACAGAGAAAGCGAGATTTTGATTATGGCCAATAAAGGCAAATTTTACATGACCACAGCCATTGCTTATGCCTCCGGCAAGCCCCACATCGGCAACACCTATGAGATCGTGCTGGCCGATGCCATCGCCCGCTACAAGCGGATGGAGGGCTACGACGTCTTTTTCCAGACCGGCACGGATGAGCATGGCCAGAAGATAGAAGACAAGGCCACGGCCGCCGGGACCACCCCCAAGGCCTTCGTGGATCAGACAGCCGGCGAGATCAAGCGCATCTGGGACCTCATGAACACCTCCTATGATAAATTTATCCGGACCACGGATGAGTATCATGAGAAGCAGGTCCAGAAGATGTTCAGGAAGATGTACGAAAAGGGTGACATCTACAAGGGCTCCTACAAGGGCCTTTACTGCACACCCTGCGAATCCTTCTGGACGGAATCCCAGCTGGTCGACGGCAAGTGCCCGGACTGCGGCCGCGAGGTCACCCCGGCCGAGGAAGAGGCTTACTTCTTTAAGATGAGCAAGTATGCTCCCCGCCTCATCGACCACATCAACAGCCATCCCAAATTTATCCAGCCCGTCTCCCGGAAGAATGAGATGATGAACAATTTCCTCCTGCCGGGCCTTCAGGACCTCTGTGTGTCCCGGACCTCCTTCAAGTGGGGCATTCCGGTGGATTTTGATGATAAGCACGTGGTCTATGTCTGGCTGGATGCCCTGACCAACTACATCACCGGCATCGGCTATGATGCGGACGGTCAGAGCTCTGATCTCTACAAAAAAAGAACTGGCCGGCCGATCTTCACCTGATCGGCAAGGACATCATCCGCTTCCATACCATCTACTGGCCCATTTTCCTTATGTCCTTGGGTGAAGAGCTGCCTGAGCAGGTCTTCGGCCATCCCTGGCTTCTGACCGCCTCCGGCAAGGGCGAGGGCGACAAGATGAGCAAGTCCAAGGGCAATGTCATCTACGCGGATGATCTGGTGGACATGTTCGGCGTGGATGCGGTCCGTTATTTCGTCCTCCACGAGATGCCCTTTGAAAATGACGGCGTCATTTCCTGGGAGCTCATGGTCGAACGCATGAATTCCGACCTGGCCAATACCCTGGGAAATCTGGTCAACCGGACCATCGCCATGACCAACAAATATTTCGGCGGAAAGGTAAAGAACACCGGCGTGACAGGCGATCAGGCCGAGATCGACCAGGATCTCAAGCTGGTGGTCACCGGCACCCTTGATAAGGTGGCTGCCCGCATGAAGGACCTGCGTGTGGCCGATGCCCTGACCGAGATCTTTACCCTCTTTAAGAGATGCAACAAATACATTGATGAGACCGAGCCCTGGAAGCTGGCCAAGGATGAGGCCCTGAAGGACCGCCTGTCCGAGGTCCTCTACAACCTTCTGTCCGGCATTCAGGTGGGCGCGACCCTGCTCAAGCCCTTCATGCCCGAGACCTGCGACCGCATCCTCTCCCAGATCCGGGCCGAGGAGATCCCCTTCGATGAGCTGGTCATCTGGGGCAATTATCCGGCTGAAAATACGGTCACGGATAAGCCCGAGATCCTCTTCATGAGAATGGATGTCAAGGAAGTCCTTATGAAGGTCATGCCGGAGGTCTTCGAGGCTGAGGCTAAGGCGGAAGCCGAAAAGGAAGCCAAAAAGGCTGCCAAGAAGGCCGAGAAGGAGGCCAAAAAGGCCGCTAAGAAGGCCGAGGCCGGCGCTTCCTCCGAGATCACCTATGACGATTTCGCCAAATGCCGCTTCGTGGTCGGCGAGGTCCTGGAGTGCCGGGAGGTCGAAAATTCCAACAAGCTCCTGGTCAGCCAGGTCAATGTGGGCGATAAGACCGTTCAGATCTGCAGCGGTATCCGGGCCTGGTATTCGGCTGCGGATATGGTGGGCAAAAAGGTCATGGTCCTGCTTAACCTCAAGCCCAGACGCATGGCCGGCCTGGATTCCTGCGGCATGATCCTCTGCGCAGAGGATAAGGACGGCAATGTGGTCCTCATGACACCGGCCGATCCTTCTATGCCGGCCGGCTCGGAGATAGGATAAGCCATGATATTCGACACACATGCCCATTATGATGATGAGCAGTTTGACAGTGACAGAGAGGCAGTTCTGACCTCTCTGTTGTCTTATGGGGTGACACAGCTGGTCGATGTGGGCTCCACGGCTGCCTCCCTGGATAAGGTCCATGACCTGACGGCGTCCTATGACTTCATCTACGGAGCCTACGGTCTTCATCCGGATGAGGCCGGGGATTACAGCCCGGAGATCGAGGAGAAGCTGAGAGCCCTCCTTAAGGAAGATAAGACCGTGGCCGTGGGAGAGATCGGCCTGGATTATTATTGGGATAAGGAGAGTCATGACCTTCAGGAGAGGGTCTTCCGCGCCCAGATCGGCCTGGCTTTGGATGCCGGGAAGCCCATCATCGTCCATTCCCGGTCGGCAGCCGAAGACACCCTGGCGGTGATCTCCTCTGTTTATGGAAAAGGAGAGATCGAAGGGCCGGGCATCATCCACTGCTATTCCTATTCTCCGGAAATGGCCGAGACCTATGTCAAAATGGGCTTTCTCATCGGGATCGGCGGAGTGGCCACCTTTAAGAACAGCAAAAAGCTGAAAAAGACCATAGAGCGTCTGCCGCTTACAAGTCTGGTCCTGGAGACCGACTGCCCCTACCTGGCTCCCGAGCCTCATCGGGGCCATCGGAATTTCTCAGGCTACCTGCCCCATGTGGTCAGGGCCATCGCCGAGCTAAAGGGGGTGGAGGCAGCGGAGGTCGAGGCCGTCACCTATGACAACGCCTGCCGGCTCTTCGGGATCGGGCAAGACTGAGCAGCCGGATATTTTCGAAAAAGGACCGATAAGTCTGACTTTTTCGGCGGCGCGGGATTTTCTTTTCCGCCCTGAGAGGCTATAATACAAATAAGAGTGCGGTCCCTGTGCTTTGGGATCGCCAAAACTGCACGCATAAGGAGAGGAAGATGAGCAAGCAAGCAAAGAAGCCGGCCGTGGAATTTACCACCTACGATCAGTATCTCTTCGGCAATGCCACCCATTATGACCTTTACAATAAGCTCGGAGCCCACCTGACCGAGAGAGATGGCGTGAGCGGCGTCTATTTCGCCGTCTGGGCTCCCAATGCCAAGTCGGTCTCGGTCGTGGGCGATTTCAACGGCTGGGATCCGGCCTGTCATGTCATGACCAAAAGCCTGGAGATCGGGATCTGGGATATCTTCGTTCCGGGCCTGACCCAGGGCATGCTCTACAAATACTGTATCCACGGCTACACGGATGAGGTCCATTACAAGACCGATCCCTTTGCCTCCCACATGGAGCTTCGTCCGGGCACGGCTTCCGTGGTCTGGAATGAAGACCAGTCTGCCTGGGCCGATGCCTCCTGGATGAAGAAGAGGGAGGCCTTTGACATTCACAAGGACCCCATGGTCATCTATGAGTGCCAGATCGGCGGCTGGATGAAGCATCCCGAGTGGGACAACCGTCCCGATGGCTTTTACACCTACCGGGAATTTGCGGATGCCATCATTCCTTACCTGAAAAAGCTGCATTATACCCATGTGGAGATCATGGGCATTTCCGAATATCCCTTCGACGGCTCCTGGGGCTATCAGGTCACGGGCTATTTTGCTCCGACCTCCCGTTACGGCACGCCGGACGATTTCATTTACATGATCAATGCCTTCCACAAAAACGGCATCGGCGTTCTTTTGGACTGGGTCCCGGCCCATTTCCCCAAGGATGAGTGCGGCCTGGCCATGTTTGACGGCACGGCCCTCTATGAGCATGAGGATCCCCGCCAGGGCGAGCACCCGGAGTGGGGCACCAAGATCTTCAATTACGGCCGGCCCGAGGTCAAGAATTTCCTGATCGCCAGCGCCCTGAGCTGGATCGAGCGCTACCATATCGACGGCCTGCGTGTGGATGCCGTGGCCTCCATGCTCTATCTGGACTACGGCCGTAAGGACGGCGAGTGGGTGGCCAATAAGTACGGGGAAAATAAAAACCTCGAGGCCATCGAGTTCTTCCGTCACATCAATACCGTGATCATGGGCCGCAACAAGGGTACGGTCATGATCGCCGAAGAATCCACCGCCTGGCCCGGCATCACGGAGATGGCCGAATACGGCGGCCTCAACTTCGCTATGAAGTGGAACATGGGCTGGATGAATGATTTCCTGGAATACATGAAGCTGGATCCCTATTTCCGCAAATTCAACCATCATAAGCTGACCTTCTCCACCTCCTACGCCCAGAGCGAGAAGTTCGTCCTGGTCCTTTCCCACGACGAGGTGGTCCACCTCAAGTGCTCCATGCTGGAGAAGATGCCCGGCATCTACGAGGACAAATATTCTAACCTGCGCGCAGCCTATACCTATATGTGTGGCCATCAGGGCAAAAAGCTCCTCTTCATGGGTCAGGAATTCGGCCAGAGAAGAGAGTGGTCCGAGGAGAGGGAGCTGGACTGGTTCCTTCTGGATGAGCCCCTTCATAAGCAGCTTCTCGACTATGTGGGCGAGCTCTGGAAGATCTACGGCAAATATCCGGCCCTTCATGCCACGGATTTCGACGGCAGAGGCTTTGAATGGATCAATGCCGATGATGCGGACCGGAGCATCTACAGCTTCGTGAGACGGGACCTGGAGGGCGGTGAGCTCCTCTTTGTCCTCAACATGTGTCCGGTGGAACGTCCCGATTATGCCGTGGGCGTGCCGGGAGAGGGCAAATATAAGCTCCTCCTCAACTCCATGGATCCCAAATTCGGCGGCAATGCCGAGATCAAGCAGAAGACCTACGAGACCAAGCCCTGGGAGTGCGACGGTCGTCCCAACCGGCTCGAGGTCGGCCTGCCGGCCTACGGCTGCCTCATTTTCGAGAAGGTGAAGGAAAAGGCCCCGGCCAAAAAGCCGGCGCCTAAGAAGGCGGCCGGGAAGGCGAAGAAGTAAAAGCTGAAGAAACAAAAGAAAATCGGACCCTCCGCTTTGGCGGAAGGTCCGATTTTCTTTTCAGGTCATAAAAACTGATGCCTTTGCCTTTACCTCCTGAAAAACCTGGGAATGCGGTTCTTCATCTTCTCCAAATAAGGGATGAGCCTGTCGGCCACCCGGTTCATGAGCCTGGCGAAGAGGGCCACAAAGATGGTGGCGGCTATGCCCAGGGGGATCATGATAAGGGACCACCACATGGTGATGGGATGGATGTCGAAGAAGCCCGGGATCAGGATGATGGCGCCCACAAAGACAAAGGTCGAGAAGCCCAGGATGAAGCGCCGCCACCAGGAATCGATGGGCCAGAGGACCTCCAGAACGACCAGCATGGCCACAAAACCGCCCACGACCATGGTGAAGGTCCCGAAGATATCCGAGGTCCAGCCGAAGATGGCTGAGAGGATCTGGATGATCATAAGGATGACGACCATGGTGAAGGCCGAGGGCGCGGCCACCTTCAGGATATGCCTCAGGAAGCCGTCCGAGGTGTCCTTGTCCCGGTTCTCCACGGTCAGGAAGAAGCTGGGCATACCGATGCAGGTCAGGTTGATGAGGTCGATCTGCAGGGTCGTGAAGGGATAGTTGATGTGGATGATGATGGTGATGAGGGCCAGGATGACCGAATAGATGGTCTTGGTCAGGTAGAGAGAGCTGACCCGCTCGATATTGGCGATGATGGTCCGGCCCTCCCGGACGATGGATTTCATGGCCGTGAAGTCTGAATCCGTCAGGACGATGTGGGCTGCCTGCTTGGCCGCCTCGGCTCCGTTTGCCATGGCGATGCCGCAGTCCGCATCCTTGATGGCCAGGACGTCGTTGACACCGTCGCCGACCATGGCCACGGTCTCACCGTTGGCCTGCCAGGCCTTGACAAAGAGCTGCTTCTGCTCGGGCTTGACCCGGCCGAAGATGGTATAGTCCCCGATGACCTTCCTCAGTTCATCGAGATCATCCGGCAGGGTGGTGGCATCTACGTAGCGGTCGGCATTTTCCACACCGGCCTTTAAGGCCACGGCGGAAACGGTCTTGGGATTATCACCGGAAATGACCTTGACGGCCACACCGGACTCGGCAAAGGCCTTGAAGGTGGTCATGGCCTCTTTTTTGACGATATCGGAGAGGACGATAGCGGCGATGGGCGTGACCTCTCCCACGCTCTGGGCCTCCGAGGAGACGGCAGTGGCCCGGCCCAGAACCAGGACCCGGTAGCCCTTTTCCGAATAGGAGTCAAAGATCTTCAGGAGCTTTTCCCTGCCCTTGACCAGGAATTCCGGGGCGCCGAGGACATAGTCGCCATGGTCCTTAAAGGAGACCGCCCGGTATTTTCTGGCGGAAGAGAAGGGGATCTTGTCCCGGATGGCCCAGCTGGTCTCCTGGCCGAAGGTCTTGATCAGGGCATCCTGGGTGGGATTGGTGTCGGAAAAGGCGGCGTTGATCTCCCGCATGATGTCCCTGAGGCTGTCCTCGCTGTCAGAGCTTAAGGGCAGGAGCTTTCTGACGGTCAGATTGCCGGTCGTGATGGTGCCGGTCTTATCCGTGCAGAGGACGGTGGTCCGGGCCAGGGCTTCGATGGATTCCATTTCCTGGACCAGGGCCTTTTTGGCAGCCAGACGTCCCACACCGATGATGAAGGAGACAGAGGTCAGAAGGACCAGTCCGCCCGGGATCATGCCGATCACGCCTGAGACCGAACGGAGGATGGCCTCGCTCACGTTGCCGTGGGAGGCGGACAGCTGGCTTAAGTAGAGGAGAAGGCCAATGGGGATGATGGTCACGGAGATGACCCGGATGACCAGGCCTATGGTCCTCTGCATCTGGGAGGAGGCCCGTTTCTTGTTCTTGGCCTTGCTGACGATCTGGGCGGCGTATGAGTTTTCGCCCACCTTGTCTATTTTCATGATGCCGGTGCCGGCGGACACGAAGGTACCGGAGAGGAGGGCCTCGCCCTTCCGTTTTCTCACGGGCTTGCCCTCGCCGGTCAGCATGGCTTCATTGATCTCAAGGCCGTCCGAGGCCTCGACATGGCCGTCGGCGGCCAGCTGGACACCGGGAGTCAGGAGGATCAGGTCATCGACCACGATCTCCGAGATGGGGATCTCGGTCTTTTTGCCGTTGCGGATGGCGGTGACGGTCGAGGCCGTGACCACGGCCAAGCCTTCCACGATCTTTTTGACCCGGAGCTCCTGGATGATGCCGATCAGGGCATTGGCGATGACGATGCCCATGAAGAAGGTGTTCTTGATCTGTCCGGTTGTGAGGACCAGGATGGCCAGGATGATATTGATAAGATTGAAGTAGGTCAGGGTATGCTTGCGGATGATATCCGCCGTGGTCCTTTCACTGCCCTTGGGCGGGGTATTGACCAGGCCCTTGTTCTTCTGCTCCAGCACCTGGGCATCCGTCAGGCCGATATAGGTGTTTCTGGCCATTTGCAGGGGTCCTTTCCTAAAAGAGTTTTGTTGCGTCAGATGAAAAGCTATACAGAAATATTATATAATAGAAGGCCTGAAAAGACAAACCGTCGGGGGAGGAAAAAGGTCAAAAAGAGGCCGGAAGGGTCCGGCCCTGCGGATGGGCTTTTACAAAAAAAGGTCCGTCTGTTATAATCATTTGCGGTCTCTTTGGAAGAGGCTTGTTTTGTCTGATGACCTTAAGTAAGGAGGATCCGGCTATGATCATGGTCGCCGGCCTGGGAAATCCGGGCGCAAAATATGAAGGGACCCGCCACAATATGGGCTTTGAGGTGGTGGACATCCTGGCGGAAAAGTTCGGGATCTCCGTCCGGACCCTCCGCTGCCATGCCCTGATAGGCCAGGGCATCATCGAGGGGGAGAAGGTCCTCCTGGTCAAGCCTCAGACCTTTATGAATTTAAGCGGAGAGGCCATCGGCGAGCTGGTCCGCTATTTTAACCTGGAGACAGAGACCGAGCTGATCGTCATATCCGATGACATCGACCTGGATGTGGGCCGGCTCCGCATCAGACGGTCCGGTTCGGCCGGCGGTCACAATGGTCTCAAAAATATCATTTCCCACCTGGGGACGGAGGCCTTTGCCAGGATCCGGGTGGGCGTGGGCAAGAAGCCCGAAAAATGGGATCTGGCGGACTATGTCCTCTCCCGTTTTTCACCCGATGACAGGAAGGTCATCGATAAGGCGGAGGAGGCAGCGGCCGAGGCTGTGCTTCTGGCCATCCGGGAGGGCATCAACGCCTCCATGAATCTTTACAACAAATACGGAAAGCCCGAAAAGCCCAAAAAGGTCCGGGAGGACAGGAGCTTGGCATCAGCTGACAGTGAGGCGAAGGCGGAAGCGGAGGAGATCCGGGAGACCGGACAGCCTTCGGAAGGCAAGGCATGAAGGACACCTTTCTCGAGCCCCTCAAGGATCTGCCTGAATACGGTGAGATCCGGGAGCGGATGAAGAAACATAAGGGCATCAATTCCCTGACGGGATGCCTGGAAGCACAAAGAGCGCATATGGCTTATGGGCTCTC
>R21__coassemble_1402_pt1 | contig 16274 bp, 12 predicted proteins | sample R21__metabat2_low_PE_030 | metagenome-assembled genome bin R21
TGTCCTATGGATTATTTAGCTGTCAATGTTCAACTTGTTATTGCAATTTAGGTTTAAATTCCAACTTTTATTTTAGACTTGTTATTTTAAGTCCGATTTGTTATAGTGTTGATGTTCTTCGACCGTATTTTCCGGTCGACCGTCATTTGTCTGATGTGATCTTTTAAGAGGGGGAGCTTAAACGTCACATAAAGTCAGAAAAATGATATCTGATAAGAATAAGGGGAGTCTGGATCGTGAAGACAGTTAAAAACGATAAACCCATTAATAATAAACCGAAAACATCACAAGCCAAAAAGCCGAAGAAAAAGAAAAAGGGCAGTAAGGGGATGAAAATTGCTGCTATTATCGTCTTTATCCTCGGTGTTATTGCAGCAGCTATCCTTATCTGGTATTACCAAAAGGCAAAGGAGCATGAAGGTAAATTTCTGGATAAGACCTATATCAACGGTGTCGATGTCAGCGGACTGACGCCTGATGAGGTTGAAGAAAAGATCAGAGCGTCCGTGGAGGTCTATGATCTGACTGTCACCTTCCGGGACGGCAAGAGCTATACCATCAGCGGCGAAGACATGGACTATCATTATGTCTCTGATCACGGGACACAGGAGATCCTGGACAGTCAGGATACCTGGACCTGGTTCTTCAGACAGTATGGCGAGGACGAAAAACATGTCGTCTCCGAAGCCACAACTTATGATCCCGATATGCTGCGTGAGGCTGTGAAGGCCCTGCCTGAATTCTCTGAAGAGAATGTCACAGAGCCCACGGATGCTTATGTCTATCTTAAGGATTATACCTTCTCTATTGAACCTGAGACGGAGGGCAACAGCCCCATTGCCGATCAGGTGGCTGAGCTGGCGGTCCAGACGGTCGATCAGCGCGAGCAGGTCCTTGATGTTTCTGAAAATGATGCCTGCTATAATCATCCTTCTGTTTATCAGAATGATGAAAACCTGACCACACAGGTCCAGCAGCTCAACGATTTCCTTTCAACTGTCTTTATCTATATCTTGCCTGACAACAACACTCAGACCATCGATAAGACGGTTCTGACCGGTTGGCTCAAGGAAGAGGACGGCCAGTATTATATTGATGAAGACCTGCTGCATGAGAAGGTCAACGATTATGTGACAAATCTGGCCTCATTGGTCGACTATGTCCGGTCCACCGAGGACTTTGTCATGACCAGCGGAGAGGTCATTGAATATCCTTCGAATGAATATGGTCTGATCATTGACCAGGATCAGGAAAAAGCGGCACTCTATGCCAATATCGCCAACCATGTGTCCGAGACGCGTGAGCCTATCTATTCCAGACGTGATGAAGCTCCGGCCAAGAACATGGGAGGAACCTATGTTGAGGTCGATCTGACCAATCAGCATTGCTATTATTACGAAAACAATGAGCTCCTGTGGGATTCACCCTGTGTGACCGGTACCCGTCTTTCCAATATGACAGAGGAGGCGGCGGAATATATTTATCCTGACCTCACTGATATTGATCTGGAAAATACCTTTGCCACACCGACAGGTGTTTACTTCATTTTCGAAAAGAAGAAAAACTTTACTCTGAATGGCCCGGAAACGGAAGATGGTGAAAGAGAATGGGAGTCCTTTGTCAAATACTGGATGCCCTTCAACAAAACTGTCGGCTTCCATGATGCCAGCTGGCGAGGCGAGAGCGACTTCGGCGGGGATACTTATATTGATTATGGTTCTCACGGCTGTGTCAATCTGCCTGTCGATAAGGCCGGTGAGCTTTACAAGCTGGTCAAGGTCGGTACCATCGTGGTCGTAAACTGGTGATGGCAAAGACAAAAGAAAAGACCGCTCTCTACGGCTCTGAGGTTCTTAGCCGGGCCATGGCCGATAGTCTGACGGACTGGTTCGCCCAAAACAGGCGTGACCTTCCCTGGCGGACTGACAGGACATCTTACGGGATCTGGGTCTCTGAGATCATGCTTCAGCAGACGACCATTTCTGCGGTGATCGGTTACTACGACCGTTTCATGAAACGCCTGCCGGATATGAAAGCCCTGGCGGAATGCCCTGAGGACGAGCTCATGAAGCTCTGGGAGGGCCTGGGCTATTATTCCCGGGTCCGCAACCTGCAGAAAACGGCAAAGCTTTTGACCGAGGCCGGGGAGACCACCTTGCCTGCTGATCACAAGAGTCTGCTTGCCTTGCCCGGGATCGGGCCTTATACGGCAGGAGCCATTGCTTCCATGGCCTTTGACCTGCCTTATCCGGCCGTGGACGGCAATGTCCTTCGGGTGTTGGCAAGGCTTTCGGGACTTCAGGAGGATATTACGAAAGCGGAGGTCCGAAAGCAGACGGAAAAGGAGCTTACTTCTTTTCTGGCCGAAAATAAAAATGTCAGGCCTTCTCTTTTTAACGAAGGCATCATGGAGCTGGGCGAAGTGATCTGCTTGCCCCATGGCCGGCCTCTTTGCAAGGACTGTCCGCTCTCTGACAGGTGTCTGGCCTGCCGGAAAGGCATGACGGAAGACCTTCCGGTGAGATCTGCCCGGCCGGAACGAAAGCTTGAAAAAAGAACCGTTTTTCTCCTGACCTGCGGAGTGAGAACGGCTATCAGAAAGAGACCAAAGGGTGGACTTTTGTCCGGACTTTATGAGTTTCCAAACGTACCGGGCCATCTGACGGAAGAGGAAGCAATGACCTGCCTTGGAGATATGGGCTTTGAAGCCCGGACCATAAAAAAAGGCCCGGAATCCAGACATCTCTTTACTCATATAGAATGGCAGCTGATATCCTATGAGGTGACCTTGGACAACTGCAAGGAGTCGGATTCGGATTACATCTTTGCCGACACAGAGGAATTAGAACATACCTACGCCCTTCCGGGGGCCTTTGAAAAATACAGGAAGCATCTTTTACAAGGTCGGGCTTAAAGCCCTGAAGGAGAGCCTATGAAAAAGAAAAAGATACTCAATATGCTGGCTGTGGTCATCACGGCATCTATGATCACCTCAGGTCTGGGGGCTTTTGCCTGCGCTGTGACGGTGGCAGCTTCGGAGGAAAATGATACGGCGGCTCAGACCGGAGCCGAAGAAAGCCTCACAGAGGTTCCGACACCTTCCGTGACCGGCAAGGTGACTCCCACGGGCACGGTCATACCGACAAAGATCCTTGTCGATCAGGAGGGACATCAGACTGTTCTGGACGAGATGGGCCATGTCATCTATTTCGATAAGTTCGGAAATGCCTACATCATCGATAAGGACAATGAGGTCATTCTGGTGAAGATCCCGGAGGGGACCATTCCCGCCGCTACCGATATGACAAAGGAGGACAGCGCCGAGAAGAACGAGGCAGCTTCCCAGGCCTCCGAAACGGAGGAAAGTACAGAGGAGACCACTCAGGAATCTCTTCCCTCTGAAAGTGAAGAGGTGACGGAAGAGCCTTCTTCGGAGGAAGCAGAGGAGACTTCTCAAACAGAAAGCTCTTCGGAAGCTGAAAGCCCGGAAGCCTCGGAAGAAGCTTCGACAGCTGAGGAAGAAAAGGAAGAAGAGTCTGCCTCAGAGGAAGAGAACTCGGATGCCGCAGAAAATGACGAAGAAGCTTCTGAGGATGCTTCAGAAGAAGCTTCTGAAGCCGAGGATACTGAGGCTTCCTCCGATCAGGCAGAAAAGGATGCCGGGGAAGAGACTTCCGATACAGAGAAGACGGATTCCGCTGAGGAAAAGTCCTCCGATACAGAAGAGACCGGCGCAGACGTGGAGCAGACAGAGGAGACCTCAGACACAGAGCCGGAAAAGGAAGAGGCCAAAGAAGACGATACTGTGTCTGAAGAAACAGAAGAAACAGAACTTAGTGTTCATTTCGTAACGGCAGAGGAAGAGGAAACCGTTGTCAACTTTACAGATGCTGATGAAGAGGAGACGGACGCCCTGACAGCCACGGCTCCGGGTATCATCGGCACATCTGCCGAGCAGTCTGTGATCGTCACGGACGATCCGGAAGAGGAGGAAAGGGCTGATATTCCCGAAGGAACGGAGATCCTGCCCGAGAGCGCCAGCCTGGTGGAGATCCTTGACGACGGACAGGCTGTCATCAAGGTCAATGTGGCAGAAGCCGATGCCGGCCCCGGCTCGGTGGAGATCATCGGACACACGGATGTGACCGTCAAGCCGACGGAAACCCCCTCCACTGACAGCTCATCCTCCGGCCAGTCCGGTACGACGGTCAATGTTCCGACCTCCAATGTGCCCAAGACCGGTGATGAAAGTCAGGCCCTGCTTTACGGCATTATGAGCGGTATGGCAGCTGCTGCGGCAGCCGGCGCCGCCTATGCCCGTAAAAAAGCTTCAGAAAAACAGGAATAAGTTTGATAAGAGGACTTTGCATTTCTCACAGGATATGTTATAATTTCGAAAGGTTTGAAATAAGGAGGATACATCATGAAGCATGTGAAAACCCTGAATAGCAAGAAACTTCAGTCCACAGTCAAGAAGGGCGGCTGCGGTGAGTGCCAGACTTCCTGCCAGAGTGCCTGCAAGACAAGCTGCACGGTCGGTAATCAGAGCTGCGAACATAAGAACTGAAGCAGAGATTTTTATAACGAATGATGAAAGGTAAGCAGCGGTTCGCCGCTGCTTATATTTTGCGCGATGCAGATTCATGCTTTTGAAAATAACGGATACAAGATCCTGATGGATGTCCCCAGCGGTTCCGTCCATCTTGCGGATGATATTTTTTTTGATACGGTCAAGGCCCTTTCCGAAACGGAGGATGCTGAGGCTGTGGTCCGTGAGCTTTCCGGAAAATATGAGGAAGGTGAGCTCCGGGAGGTCCTTGAAGAGGTCGAAGAGCTGAAGAAGGACGGGACCCTTTTCACGGAGGAAGGCTATCGTCCGGCTATGGAGGTCTTTGAAAAGCACAAGACGGTGGTCAAGGCTCTTTGTCTTCACATTGCCCATGACTGCAATCTGGCCTGCCGCTACTGCTTTGCCGAAGAGGGGGAATATCACGGCAGACGGGCTCTCATGTCCTTTGAGACCGGCAAAAAGGCTCTGGATTACCTGGTGGCCCATTCCGGTACCAGACGTAATCTCGAGGTCGATTTCTTCGGCGGTGAGCCTCTTATGAACTGGCAGGTGGTCAAGGACCTGGTGGCCTACGGCCGTTCCATCGAAAAGAAGGCGGATAAAAACTTCCGCTTTACCCTGACGACCAACGGCGTGCTTCTTAACGAAGAGGTCATGGCCTTCTGCAATAAGGAAATGGACAATGTGGTCCTCTCCATAGACGGTCGTCCCGAGGTCCATGACCGTATGCGTCCCTTCCGGAAGGGGACAGGCAGCTATGACCTGATCATCCCCAAGTTCCTGGAATTTGCCAGGCAGAGACGGGAGCTGGGACTCAAATATTATGTCAGAGGAACCTTCACCCGCTATAATCTGGATTTTGCCGCGGATGTTCTTCACCTGGCCGATCTGGGCTTCGACCAGATCTCGGTGGAGCCGGTCGTGGCCGCTCCCGAGGAGGATTATGCCATCCGTCCGGAGGACGTGCCTGTCATAGAAGAGCAGTATGATCTTCTGGCCAAGGAAATGCTCAGGAGAGAGCGGGAGAATAGGGGTTTTAATTTCTTCCATTTTATGATAGATTTATCCGGTGGCCCCTGCGTCTATAAGAGACTGTCGGGCTGCGGCTCCGGTACCGAGTATCTGGCCGTGACCCCCTGGGGTGACCTTTATCCCTGTCATCAGTTTGTGGGGATCGATCCCTTCCTTCTCGGAAATGTGGATGAAGGGATCGTGAGAGAGGACATTGTTTCGACCTTTAAGAAATGCAATGTCTACGCCAAGGAAAGCTGCAGCACCTGTTTTTCCAGGTTCTATTGCAGCGGAGGCTGCGCCGCCAATTCCTGGCATTTCACAGGGAAGATCAATGATGTCTATGAAATCGGCTGCCGTCTTCAGAAGAAGCGCATCGAATGCGCCCTCATGCTGAAGGCTGCCCGTTTAGAAGAAGGATAAGAAACAAAAAGGACGAGAGAGAAATGAAGAAAAAAACAGGTATCATCACACTTGTGATCATGCTGGCCCTGACGGCCGTGCTCTATTACACGGTCCTGATCGGCTGGGGCCCGACAGGCACAGGTGCCATGCGGAACATCAAGACAGGTCTTGATCTTGCCGGCGGTGTCTCCATCACCTATGAAGCGGATAAGGATATTCCGACCTCCGATGAGATGGACGATACGATCATGAAGCTCCAGAAGCGTGTGGAAAACTATTCCACTGAAGCTCATGTCTATCAGGAAGGCGCCAACCGCATCAATGTTGAGATCCCGGGCGTTTCCGATGCCAACCAGATCCTTGAAGAGCTGGGCACACCGGGCTCCCTTTACTTCATTGCCGAGACCGACAGTGAAGGCAATGAAAATTACAGCTACGATTCTTCCTCTTATACCTATGTCCTGAATAAGACCATCGAGGAGCTTGAGGCTGACGGCAGCATCGTCTGCCAGGGTACGGATGTTGATGATGCCCAGGGGGTGGTCCAGCAGGATTCCTCGACAGGCAGCAACGAATATGTGGTCAAGCTCTCCTTCACAAAGGAAGGCACCACAAAGTTTGCCGAGGCCACTAAGACAGCCTATGCCAATGGTGAGACTATCGGTATCTACTACGACAACAGCTTCGTCTCTGTTCCCCAGGTCAATGCCGAGATCACCGACGGCCAGGCCGTTATCGAAGGCATGGACACCATCGAGGAAGCCCAGAACCTGGCCTCCTATATCCGTATCGGCGGTCTGTCCCTTCAGCTTAATGAGATCCGTTCCAACGTGGTCGGCGCTCAGCTGGGTCAGGAAGCCATTCATACCTCTTTGATAGGCGGTGTGGTCGGCCTCGCTATCGTCTGCGCCATCATGATCGCAGTTTACCTGATCCCCGGTGTCATCGCCTCTCTGGCCCTTATCATGTACGCCGGCATCATGCTGCTTCTCTTAAATGCCTTCGATCTGACACTTACCCTGCCTGGTATCGCCGGTATCATCCTTTCCATCGGTATGGCCGTCGATGCCAATGTCATCATTTACAGCCGTATCCGTGAGGACATCGCTGCCGGCAGCTCCGTCCAGGGAGCTATTAAGACAGGCTTCAAGAAGGCTATGTCCGCCATTATCGACGGCAACATCACGACTCTGATCGCAGCCGCCACTCTGGGCGCTCTGGGCACCGGCACCATCAAGGGCTTCGCCATGACACTGGCTATCGGTGTCGTCCTGTCCCTCTTTACCGCCTGCGTCCTTTCCAGATGGCTGGTCTCCAGCGCTTATGCTCTGGGACTTAAGGATAAAAAATACTGGTCCAGAAACTTCAAAGGCACTAAGATCGAATTTGTCAAGAATGCCAGAAAATCTCTGGTCGTGGCCATCGTGGTCATTATGATCGGTGTGGTCTCCATGGCCGTCAATGCCGGAAACGGCAACAGAGCCCTCAACTTCAGCCTGGAATTCATCGGCGGTACCTCCACGACCGTGGAATTCAACGAGGATATGAGCCTTGCCGAGCTTGATGAAAAGGTCAAGCCTGTCGTCATGGAAGTGACTGGCGATGCCAATGTTTCCATGCAGAAGGTGGTCAATTCCAACGAGGTCATCATCAAGACAAGGACCCTTGATGTTGAGGAAAGAGAGCAGATGTCCACCAGACTTTCCGAGGAATTTTCGGTCAGCGCAGAGTCCATCACCGCCGAGAGCATTTCCGCTACCGTCGGTAATGAGATGAGACGGGATGCCATCCTGGCTGTTGTGATCGCAGTGGCCCTTATGCTGCTCTACATCTTCATCCGTTTCAGGGATATCCGCTTCGCAACCGCTGCTGTTATCGCTCTGATCCACGATGTCCTGGTGACACTGGCAGCCTACGCCCTGCTCCGCATCTCCGTCGGCAATTCCTTTATCGCGGTCATGCTGACCATCCTGGGCTACTCCATCAACTCGACCATCGTTATCATCGACCGTATCCGCGAGAAGCTGCCCACCATCAAGAAGGGCGGCAACTTAAGAGCCCTGGTCGACGAGTGTATCAACAAGACACTGACAAGGTCCATTTTCACAAACCTGACCACCTTCGCCTCCATCCTTATGCTTTACATCATAGGCGTCTCCTCCATCAAGGAATTCACCCTTCCCATGATGGTCGGTATCGTGGCCGGTACCTTCTCATCTGTCTTCCTGACGGGCGCTCTCTGGTTCTTCTTAAGGACCAGGATCGGCAAGAATAAGAACTACTACAGTGACGGAAAGGAAGAGGAGAAGCTCCTTGAGGCCGGACCGGCCGCTCCGGAAGCTGCGGCGGCTAAGCCCCTTGAGGCGGCAGCTGAGAAAGAAGAGAAAGTCGTCTCCTCCCACAATCCGAATGTCATCCGCAAAAAGAAGAAAAAGAAGTAAACAGTGGAAAATTGGGTCATAATAACCAAAGGAGCTGACTTCAGGAAGATAGGACAGACATTCGGTATCAGTCCGGTAACTGCCCGCTTGATCAGAAACCGGGACATACTCGGAGATGATGCCATACGGGACTATTTATACGGAGATCCGACGGAACTGCCTGATCCTTCTCTCATGAAGGATATGGACAGGACTGTGCGAATCCTGAAGGAAAAGATCGCCGGGGGCGCGTTGATACGCGTCGTCGGCGATTATGACATTGACGGTGTCATGGCTTCCTACATCCTGAAAAGAGGGCTGTCCGGACTGGGAGCCCGCATTGATGTGACCTTGCCCCATCGGGTGAGAGACGGTTACGGCATTTCAGAGCGTATCATCGAAGAAGCCTACAGGGATCAGGTCGATACCATCATCACCTGTGACAACGGCATTTCTGCCGGACCGGTCATCCAAAAGGCTAAAGATCTGGGCATGACGGTCCTGGTGACCGATCATCACAATGTCAATGCGGATGCCATGCCCAAGGCCGATGCCTGCATCGATCCCAAGCAGACGGACTGCGCCTATCCCTTCAAGGAGCTGTGCGGGGCCGGTATCGCCTGGAGACTGATCTCTCTTATGGATCCCTCCCAAGGCGAGGAGCTTCTTCCCTTTGCAGCCTTTGCCACCATCGGAGATATCGTAAGTCTGAGGGATGATAACCGCAAGATCGTTAAAAAGGGTCTGGAGCTTCTCAGAAACACGGACAATCCAGGTCTTCGCGCCCTGATGGAGGTCAATACCCTGAGTCAGACAGACCTGTCCGCTTATCATATCGGTTTTGTGCTGGGCCCCTGCATCAATGCCGCCGGACGGCTGGATTCTGCCCTTCTGGCAGAAGCTCTTCTGGAAGCGGAGGACGATGAGTCGGCTCTCCGTCTGGCCCTCCAGCTTAAGGACCTCAATGACCGCCGCAAGACCCTGACCGAACAGGGGACCGCTCTGGCGGAAAGCCAGTTGGAAAGCCGTGAGCTTGCGGATCAGAAGGTCTATGTCATCTATCTGCCCTCTGTCCATGAGAGCGTGGTCGGGATCATAGCCGGACGCATCTGCGAGAAGTACCACAGGCCGACCATCATCCTGACGGATTCCGGCTCATATCTGAAGGGGTCAGGAAGATCAGTGGAAGGCTATCATATGTTTGATGCCCTGAAATCCTGTGAGGATATCCTGGTCAAATTCGGTGGACATCCCATGGCCGCCGGCGTCACACTGGAGGCGGATAAGCTGGAAGAGCTCCGAACGAGACTCAATGCCTTTTGCACTATGTCCGAACAGGAACTGGCCGGAAAGGTCCGCATCGATATGGAGCTTTCCATGTCCTATGTCACGGAAGACCTGCTGGAGGAATGGCAGCTGTTGGAGCCATACGGACAGGATAATCCCGAACCGGTCTTTGCCCTTCGGAATGTCTGTGCGGAGAAAACCAGTCTGGTCGGCAAGGAGGGCAATGTTCTCAGAATGACCCTGGTCCAGGAGGACGGCTACCGTTTCAGCGCCGTGGCCTTTAAGCAGGCCCGTGAGCTTTTGGAAAGGATCCGTGCGGACCGGCATCTGACCATTCTTTATTATCCTACGGTCAATGAATTCCGCGGAGAGAGGACCATTCAGGCTGTTGTCACAGGCTTCCGCTGAGATTGCAATGAGGCCAAAAAATGCTATACTTCAAGGTATGGCTGAGCAAAAGCTGTGTCTGATTAACTCTGAAAAGGAGATGAAAATATGAAAACAGTTGAAGATTACATCAGAACCATTCCAGATTTCCCGGAGCCGGGCATCATGTTCCGCGATATCACGACGGTCCTGCAGGATCCGGACGGCCTTGGTCTGGCCATTTCCGAGATGCAGAAAAAGCTCGAGGGCATCGATTTCGACCTGGTGGCCGGCATCGAATCCAGAGGCTTTGTGTTCGGTACGCCTATTGCCGTCAATATGAATAAGGGCTTTATTACGGTCCGCAAGAAGGGCAAGCTCCCCTGCGAGACTGTTTCCGCCACCTATGACCTGGAATACGGTCAGGCAACCATTGAGATCCACAAGGATGCCATCAAGCCGGGCCAGAAGGTGGTCCTGGTCGATGACCTGATCGCCACCGGCGGCACCATCGAAGCAGCGGCTTCTCTTGTTGAACAGCTGGGCGGCGAGGTCGTGGCTGCGGTCTTCCTGGTCGAGCTGGCCGGTCTCAAGGGACGCGACAAGCTCAAAAATTATCGTGTGGAAAGCGTTGTGGTCTACCCCGGCGCATAAATCAGTCATTCACGAGGTTGGGATATGGCACAAGAAGAAGCCAATGACATCAAACTCGGGACCGGGAAGATCCTGGACCTTGAGCTGGAACACCCCGAAGAGGGCATGACTCCTGATGAACTTTTTCAGGAGCTTATTGTGCGTGTCCACAGATATCACCCTTCGACAGACCTTTCTCCCATAGAAAAGGCCTATCGCTTTGCGGATGAGGTCCATATGCGGCAGCTCCGCAAATCGGGTGAGCCCTATATCATCCATCCCCTCAATGTGGCCATTATCCTGGCAGACCTGGAGCTGGATAAGGAGACCATAGAGGCCGCCCTCCTTCACGATGTCGTGGAGGATACGCCGGTCACGGCTGAAGATATCCGGGATCTCTTCGGAGAAGAGGTCGAGCTTCTGGTCGACGGAGTGACCAAGATCGGTCAGATCGGATATTCTGCCGATAAGGTGGAGCTCCAGGCCGAGAGCCTGCGGAAAATGTTCCTGGCCATGGCCAAGGATATCCGAGTCATCCTGATCAAGCTGGCCGACCGTCTGCATAATATGAGGACGCTCCAGTATATGTCGCCCAAAAAGCAGGTGGAAAAAGCCAGGGAGACCATGGATATCTATGCCCCTATCGCTCAGAGGCTTGGTATTTCCAAGATCAAGACAGAGCTGGACGATCTGGCTCTTCGCTACTGGAAGCCTGAGGTCTATGAGGAGATCGACCGGGATATCAAGGTCTCGGCTGAGAACCGGCAGGAATTCATTGACCATATCGTGGATAAGGTCAAACGCCAGATGGAGAAGGCGGGTATCAAGGCCGAGGTCTACGGACGGGTCAAGCATTTCTTCTCTATTTACAAAAAGATGGTCAATCAGGACAAGACCATTGACCAGATCTACGATCTTTTCGCGGTCCGCATCATCGTGGAGTCCGTCAAGGACTGTTATGCGGCCTTGGGCATCATTCACGAGATGTACAAGCCGGTTCCCGGCCGCTTTAAGGATTATATCGCCATGCCCAAGGGCAATATGTATCAGTCTCTGCATACGACCCTGATCGGACCCTCCGGCATGCCCTTTGAGATCCAGATCCGGACTATGGAAATGCACCGGACAGCGGAATACGGTATCGCGGCCCATTGGAAATATAAGGAAATGCCCGACGGCAAGAAGCCGGGACCTGACCAGGAGGAGGCTAAGCTGACCTGGCTTCGCCAGATCCTGGAATGGCAGAGGGACATGTCCGACAACAGAGAGTTTCTTTCCCTGCTCAAATCGGACCTGGATCTCTTTGCGGAAAATGTTTACTGCTTCTCACCGGCAGGAGATGTCAAGACCTTGCCCAACGGCTCCTGTACCATTGACTTTGCCTATGCCATCCATTCGGCTGTCGGCAATAAGATGGTCGGCGCCCGGGTCAATAACAAGCTGGTCCCCATTGAATATGTGCTTCACAACGGAGACCGGGTCGAGATCATCACCTCCCAGAATTCCCGCGGTCCCAGCCTTGACTGGCTCAAGGTGGTCAAATCCACCCAGGCCAAGAACAAGATCAACCAGTGGTTCAAGCAGGAACTCAAGGAAGACAATATCGAAAAGGGCAAGGAGCTGATCGCCTCCTATGCCAGGCAGAAGGGCCAGAACCTGAGCCTGATCATGAAGCCGGAATATATGGAGGGAGTCCTCCGTAAGTATGGCTTCAAGGAATGGGACGCTATTCTGGCAGCGGTCGGTCATGGTTCTCTGAAAGAGGGCCAGGTCGTCAATAAGCTGGTCGACCAGTATGTCCGTGAGGAAAGAAAGAAGATCACGGATGAGGATGTCCTTCAAAGAGCCGCCCAGACTCATCAGGGCGAAGAGAAGAAGACGGGCAGGGGAGGCATCATCGTTCAGGGACTGGACGATATGGCCGTGCGTTTTTCAAAATGCTGCTCGCCTATTCCCGGAGATGAGATCGTGGGCTTTATCACCAGAGGCAGAGGCGTGTCCATCCACAGAACGGACTGCGTCAATGTGGTCCATATGACAGATGCTGACCGGGCCAGACTGGTCGAAGCCGAGTGGCAGGTGACCTCCGGCAAGGAAAGCTCCAAGCTTTATATTGCGGAGCTTCTGGTCTATGCCAACAACAGGACCGGTCTTGTGGTCGATATTTCCCGCATCTTTACGGAACGGCGGATCGATATCGGCTCCATGAATGTCCGGACCTCCAAGCAGGGAACGGCCACCATAGAGCTGAGCTTTGCGGTCCATGCCAGGGAGGAACTGGAAAGTCTGATCCGTGAGATCAGAAAGGTCAGCAATATCGTTGATGTGGAAAGGAAGAAGGGCTGATGGCAGGTCAATATGCATATTCCGTTTTTCCGGTCGGCATGCTGGAAACCAACTGTTATATGATCCGAAATACCCAGAGCGGGGAGACCATCCTCATAGATCCGGGTGATGACGGCGAAAAGCTCTCGGAGGCCTGCCGCGCCTCGGGAGGAAGGGTGTGCGCCATTCTTCTGACACACGGTCACCATGATCATATCCAGGGTATTCCGGCTCTCAAAGAGGCCTTCCCCGACCTTCTTATCTATGCTGGGGAAAAGGAAGAGGCCATGCTGGAAAATGCTTCCCTCAATGTCGGGATGGGATTTGCTCCCATGACCCTTAAGGCTGATGTTACTGTCAGGGATGGCGAGAGCCTTGAGATCGCCGGCTTGACCTTCCGCGTTCTGGAAACACCCGGTCACACCGCCGGTTCCGTCTGTTATTATCTGGAGAGCGAGGGCATGCTTTTTGCCGGAGATACTCTTTTTGCCGGCTCTTACGGCAGGACGGATCTGCCGACCGGCTCAGAGGCAGATATTCGAAAGAGCATACGACGTCTGGCCGACAGTCTGCCGGAGGAGACAAGAGTTTATCCGGGGCACGGCGGCTTTACCTCGATCGGCCGGGAGAAGGCGGTGAATCCCCTTTTATGATGCAGAATGAGGACAAGGCAGGGAGACGGACAAGGCGGGCCCTGGTGGTATCGAGAGAGGATTTTCTCTACGATGTCAGCTCTCTTTATAAAAGCTTTTACCCGGACGATGACTGTCAGATCCTGACAGGCTTTGATGAGAAAAATAAGGCAGAGGACTTTGATGAGGTCATGACACTTGACTGTCCGGCCGAAGGAGATAAGAAGCTCTTGAAAAGAGAAGTCTGCCGCAAGCTTTACCGAAAGCTTTCTCAAAGGACCGGACACGACCTTCCCTGGGGCACCCTGTCAGGTGTCCGTCCGACCAAGATCCCTATGAAGGGGCTGAATGAAGGCCGGTCGGAGGAAGAGATCCGAAGCTATATGAAGGAGACCTATCTGGTCTCTGATAAAAAGATCGATCTGGCAGTCGAGATCGCAAAAAAAGAAAAGGCTCTGATCGACCGGATGGGACGGGGCGTCAGCCTCTATGTGGGCATTCCCTTTTGTCCCTCCATCTGCTCCTACTGCACCTTTTCCTCCAGTCCCATTTCACGGTGGGAGAGTCGGATCGATGACTATCTGGAGGCTCTGGAAAAGGAAATGCGAGCCGTCAGAGACTGTCTGACAGAGCCTGTGCATACCATTTACATAGGCGGCGGCACGCCCACCTCTCTGCCTCCTCAGGCTCTCTCGAGACTGCTGGATGCCATCGATCGGATCTATCCGACCCGTGAGGTCCTGGAATATACCATAGAGGCCGGACGTCCGGACACATTGACAAAGGAAAAGCTTGCGATCATACGGGACCATCCCATCGACCGCATTTCCGTCAATCCCCAGACCATGAATGCAGGGACCCTGAAAAAGATAGGACGGGCTCATTCTCCTGAGGAGACCATCCGGGCCTTCCATGCTGCCAGAGAGGCCGGCTTTGACAACATCAACATGGACCTGATCATGGGACTGCCGGATGAAGGCATAGCAGAGATCAGCCATACTCTGGAGGAGATCGGAAAGCTGGGGCCCGATTCCCTGACGGTCCATTCCCTGGCCTTAAAAAGAGCCTCACGTCTGACGGCCGAGCGTCGTGAGGGAGAGGACATTTTCATGAAAAATTCCGAAGCTGTTATGGATATGGCTTCGGAGGCAGCCAAAGGCATGGGGCTCGAAGCCTATTACATGTACCGGCAGAAAAATATGCGGGGCAGTCTGGAAAATGTGGGCTATGCCCGTCCCGGAAAGGAGAGCCTCTACAACATCCTCATCATGGAGGAGACAGAGAGCATCCTGGCCTGCGGAGCAGGGGCTTCGACCAAGGCAGTCCACAGAGACGGTTTTATAGAAAGACTCATCAATCCCAAGGACGTGATCAATTACATGTCCCGGATCGACGAAATGATAGAAAAGAAGACAGACAGGAGTTTATGGGATCATTAAGTGAACATATCGTAAAAGCAGGCCGTTTGGTCGATTATAACCTTAAGGCTGAGCTGGAGCATGGCATTTACGTCAGCCGGCTGGCCGGAGACCTGGCCCTTGAAATGGAATTGGAACCGGAAGCGATCGAGCGCATCAAGCTGGCAGGCCTTGTCCATGATATCGGCAAGCTGGAGCTCCAGAAGCAGATGGATGAAGACGACAGGGACGACATTCTGATCACTCAGGAGCTTAAATTTGTCAGAAGTCATGTCGAGCTCTCCAGAGATATCCTGAGAGCCGACGGTTATCCCGAGGATGTGTGCGAGATGGCCTTCCAGCATCATGAAAATTATGACGGAACAGGCTATCCCTGCAATCTGAAGGGAGAGGAGATCCTGCTTGGTGCCAGGATCATACGGGTCTGCGATGTTTTTGCGGCCCTTTCGGCTGAACGCCCCTACAGAAGAGGCTTTGAGATACGGGAGGTCATGGATATGATGATCGATGAGATCGAGCACTATGACATGGATATCTTCCTGCGTTTCCAGAGGCTGATCCACAGGATCGGAACCTCAAGATATTTTGAATTCGAAGAAGGAGAAAATTATGACTTTGACTAAAAAGCCGGTCAACGGTATGAAGGACATCCTGCCGGAGGAGATGGCCGTCAGAAATTATGTGTTGGGCATGATCCGTGAGACCTATGCCTCTTTTGGCTTTTCCTCCATTGAGACGCCAGCCGTTGAGCATATTGAAAATCTTCTGTCCAAACAGGGTGGAGACAATGAAAAGCTGATCTTCAAGATCCTGAAGAGGGGAGAAAAGCTCCATATTGCCGAAGCGACCGAGGAAGCCGAGGTCACGGATTCCGGCCTCAGATATGATCTGACCCTTCCTCTTTCCAGATATTATGCCAATCACTCTTCCGAGCTGCCCTCTCCCTTCAAGGCCCTGCAGATGGGTCCTGTCTGGAGAGCCGACAGACCTCAGAAGGGACGTTACCGTCAGTTCACACAGTGTGATATCGATATCCTTGGTGAGGCTAGCCCCATCGCCGAGACCGAACTGATCCTGGCCACCTCTACGGTCATTTCCAAGCTGGACTTCCACAACTTTACCATCCGCATCAATGACCGCCGTCTTCTCAAGGATACGGCAGCGGCAGCGGGCTTTTCCGAGGAAGAGTATGACAGTGTCTTTATTA
>R21__coassemble_1436_pt1 | contig 15971 bp, 14 predicted proteins | sample R21__metabat2_low_PE_030 | metagenome-assembled genome bin R21
AGACAAGGAGCCGGATATCGAGCTTAACTTCTCCGGTGATGAGCAGGGCATTGCCCAGGCCTATACGGAGGTCATCTTCGGCAAGGGTCAGACCTTCAAGGCCGGAACCGTCGGTACGGTGGCGGAGAAAACGGCCTACGGTTATGCCATGCATTTCTTCGAGGACCGCGGTGAAAAGAAGCGGGACTGCGAGCTCAAGCGTTTATCGGAGGGCTGCGTGGGTGTCCGCCGGACCACCGGCCAGCACCCGGGCGGTGTCATCGTTGTGCCAAAGGGGATGGACATCAACTGGTTCACCCCGGTCCAGCACCCGGCCAACGATATCAATACGGACATCATCACGACCCATTTTGATTATCATTCGATCGATAAAAACCTGCTCAAGCTCGATATTCTGGGCCACGATGATCCGACCATGATCCGTATGCTCCAGGACCTGACGGGTCAGGACCCCCTCAAGGTCCCGCTCGATGATAAGGGCGTGATGTCCCTCTTCTCCTCGACCAAAGCTCTGGGCGTTGAACCCTCGGATATCGGCGGGGTGGACCTGGGCACGTTGGGCATCCCCGAGTTCGGGACGGATTTCGTCATGGGCATGCTGCGCGACACCAAGCCCTCATCTTTCTCAGAGCTCATCCGCATTTCCGGCCTCTCCCACGGCACGGACGTCTGGCTGGGAAATGCCCAGGAATATATCAGAAATAAGGACTGTACCCTGAGCACGGCCATCTGTACCCGAGACGATATCATGCTCAACCTGATCGCCTGGGGCGTGGATGCGGCCCATTCCTTCACCATCATGGAGGCGGTCCGAAAGGGCAAGGGCTTAAAGCCGGACCAGGAGGCGGAGATGCGGGAGCATGGCGTGCCGGAGTGGTACATCGAATCCTGCAAGAAGATCAAGTACATGTTCCCCAAGGCCCACGCGGCGGCCTATGTCATGAATGCCGTCCGCATAGCCTACTACAAGATCAACCAGCCCCTGGCCTATTATGCGGCCTATTTCAGCATTCGGGCCACGACCTTCAACTATAAGCTCATGTGCCTGGGACGGGAAAATCTGGAGGCCCACATCCGGGATTTTGAAAACCGCAAAAATGATCTGACGGCCAATGAAAAGGATACCCTGCGGGATATGAATATCTGCCGGGAGATGTACGCCAGAGGCTTTACTTTCCATAAGCTGGACATCTACAGAGCTAAGGGACTGGATTTCCAGATCCTGGACGGGGCTCTCATGCCGGCTCTCAACACCATAGAAGGTCTGGGCGATACCCAGGCTCTCTCGATCGAGGCAGAGGCCAAAAAGGAAAAGTTCCTCTCTCTGGATGATTTCCGGATACGGACCAGGACCAGTAAGACCATCATAGACAGCCTGGTGGAGCTTGGGATCCTGGACGGCCTGCCGGAGAGCAATCAGATCTCCCTCTTCGATCTGTAGGGGTGTGACAGGCCCCAACGGAGAACTCATGCCGGGTGGAAGTGCATTGAAAAAAGACAAAATACCGACCTGTGTCGGCAGCAAAAAAGGAGTATAAAAATGGAGCTTTGGGATATTTACGACAAGAACAAACAGAAGACAGGCCGCACCATGGTGCGGGATGTCTGGACGCTGGCGGACGATGAATACCATCTTTCGGTCCTTGGGGTCATCAAACGGTCCGACGGCCGCTTTCTGATCACACAGAGGCAGCTGGATAAGCCCTGGGGAGCCGGCTGGTGGGAGGTCTCGGGCGGCGGTGTCCAGGCCGGTGAGGAGTCAAAAGAGGCGGTCCTTCGTGAGGTCAAAGAGGAGACCGGCATCGATGTGAGCGATGCCCCCTGTGAACTGGCCCTCACCTATCACCGGGAGAATCCGGGCAAGGGCGATAATTATTTTGTGGATGTCTACCTTTTCCGTAAGGACTTCGATGAATCAGAGGTCCATATCCAGGTCGAGGAGACTCTGGACTTTCGTCTGGCCACCTTCGAGGAGATCAAGGCCCTGGCTGATCAGGGCATCTTCCTTCATTTTGACAGCATCAGAAAGGTCTTCGAAATGTAAAGGTCAAGCCAAAAGACATGATAAAAACCGGGCCCCGAGGGGTCCGGTTTTTGAATGTCCGCTTTACTGCAAATTTACTGCAAATTGTGAAAGCCTGTAGGACGAGATCAGGACAGGAGGGCGTCTGCGGCCTTTTCCAGCTCTTCCCGGATGGAGATGTGCTGGGGGCAGACCGCCTCACATTCTCCGCATTTGATGCAGTCAGTGGCGGAAGCCTTGCCGTGTCCGCCGACCAGCCAGTTTTCCTGGCCTTTGGCAGCGGCTTTATTTCCGTAAAGGGTCAGGTAGTTCATGGCGCTGAAGGTGCCGGAGATGCCGATGTTCTGGGGGCAGACCTTGGCGCAGTAGTTGCAGGTCGTACAGGGAATGATGGGGATGGAGGCCATTTCCAGACGGGCCTTTTCCAGAGTTTCTCTCTGAGCCTCGGTGAGGCCGTGGAAATCTGCCATGTAGGAGAGATTGTCCTGCATCTGAGAGACATTGCTCATGCCGGAGAGGACCGTGATGATGCCCGGCAGGTCAGCCGCAAAGCGGATGCCCCAGGAGGCGCAGGAGGAGTCGGGCTCGGCGGCCTTGAGAATGCTTTCCACGGAGGCGGGAGGCGTGGCCAGCATGCCGCCCTTGACCGGTTCCATGATCACGATGGGCTTTCCGTATTTGCGGGCCATCTCATAGACGCCGCGGGACTGGACGGCGGGATTTTCCCAGTCACCGTAATTGATCTGAAGCTGGACGAATTCGGCTTCGGGATGGGCCTTCAGGATCTCCTCCAGCTCCTCAGGAGTGGAATGGAAGGAGAAGCCCAGGTGTTTGATGAGGCCCTTGGCCTTGAGGTCACGGGCCCAGGTCCAGAGGTCATAGTCCTCAAAGAAATGAGTCCGGCCTTCTCCCAGATTGTGGAGAAGGTAGAAGTCGAAATAGCCGGCTCCGGTCCTTTTTAAGGACAGCTCAAACTGGGAAATGGCTTCCTCCCGGGTCTTGCAGTTGATCCAGGCCGCATTTTTGGTGGCCAGCTGGTAGCTCTCGCGCGGATAGCGTTCGACCAGGGCCTGGCGGATAGCATCCTCGGACCCGGCATAGGCCCAGGCTGTGTCGAAATAGGTGAAACCGGCCTTCATGAAAAGGTCGACCATTTCCTTTGTCTCTTCCACGTCGATGACGCCGTCCTTCTGGGGCAGGCGCATAAGGCCAAAGCCTAATTTTCTGATGTCTTCACCAAGATAACTCATATGATACCTCCATTATTTTGATCCTTTTTCAGCCGGGGTCATAACAGCCTTTTCAGACCCCGTATTCATACCCTGGTTTTTCTAATCCTCCAGGATAAAGTCCTTCAGCTTCTCCACTTCCTCTTTGGTCATACCGCCCGAGATCAGGTAGGCTTCCGCATCCTGAGTGTAATCGGCCGAGACCAGCTCGTCCTTATCCTCCGTCCCATGCAGGGCAGTCAGGAAGGAGTCGAAATAGAGGTCGGAGATGGCCTGGTATTTTTCGGGCGTTTTGTCCTTGGTGACCTTGTAATAATTTTCATAGGTCTTCATATAATCGGCCTGCATCTCCTCATAGGAGGCACCGGCCAGGGCTTCCAGAAGGCAGCAGACAAAGCCTGTCCGGTCCTTGCCCTCCATGCAGTGGATGTAGACCGGACCGTTCAGGGTAAGCATTTGCCTGAGACCGGAGACCAGCTTTTCCTTATATTCCTCAGATTCGAAAGCGACACCCATACCGAGCAGGGCCACACGGCCGCCCTCATAAAGCCGGTCTGTATAGGCGGAGGGGCAGTCAGGAGCTGCCATGTAGGTCTTCATTTCCTCCTCCGTGTCGGCCAGGTCCAGGATGAATTTGATGCCCTCATGCTCGATGAGATTATCGGTATAGGCAGCCCGGCCACGGCTGTCATCCACAGGAGAAGCTCCCCGGAAAAGGAAGTCCGCCTTGAGCTTTCCGCCGGACAGGGCCCGGTAATTGCAGAATTCCTCGTCACTTTCATAGTCAAAGCGGTCAAAGGAATAGTCCTGGCCAAGAGCCTCCTGAATGTTCAGATATTTGCCCTTTGTATTGAGGGAAATGGTCACGTCTTCTCCTTCTTCAAGGCCGGCCTCCTCCCAGATACCCTCATTGTTGTAGGTGATGAGGACATAGTCGAAGCCCGGATAGGACACGATCACCGGGGCGCTGGTTTTGACATAATAGCCGTTGTAATAAGGGACATCCGTCAGGGTGGTGCCGCTTTCGAAGGACACATCACAGCTGTCGCCCAGGGTAAAGCCGGCCTTTTCGAATTCCTCCGGAGAGAGAGAGACTGTGGCGGAATGATATTTGGTGTCTTCGGAGACCGTGGCCTCCACCTCGACAGAGGCTGTCTTTTGGCTGCCGCAGCCGGCCAGACAGGTCAGGCAGAGGACAGGGATAAGAATGAGAGCGGTCTTTTTCATGGAGACCTCCTTTGCAGGGTGATATCAAAAGGAGCGGCGCAGGGCCGTTCCGTACGGGTTTGAAAAATGCCGGAGGAAAAACATCCTCCGATATTTCTAATATAAGTTTTTCCCTGAAAGGTGTAAAGCAAAAAGGCTCGGAAGGAGGGAGAAATTTGCCATTTTCATCCGTCACGGTGATCTATCTGTGATAAAATAAAAAAAAGCGGGACCGCAAGTGGCGGCCTGTCTTCATGAACAGGAGCGGACGGAATGCCCTGTCCGCCTGACATCATAAGGAGGATACGGATATGGGATTTTTAAGCGGACTTGGCGCTACCATCAGCCAGAAGGGCTCAGAGGTGGCCGATAAGACAAAGAAGATGGTCGAGACCACCACACTTAACGGCAATGTGAATGACCTCAACAAGGCCATCAACAAGATCTACCAGGAGATCGGCAGAAAGTATTTCGAGGCCAACCGGGAAAATGCTCCGGAGGCCTATGCTGAGGAATTCGGTCAGATCGAGGAGAAAATGAAGGAGATCGACTCCCTCAATGAGCAGATCGCTGCCCTCAAGGGCGGTGAGAAGAAAGAGTCTCCTGTCTGTCCGTCCTGCGGCCAGGCTGTGGAGGAAGGCGCTGCCTTCTGCGCTCACTGCGGCGCAAAGATAGGCTAAAGCCAGACCATGCTCACTGTCAGCGAATACTGCCGGAAGACCTTCGGCAGAAAGCTTTGGAAGGCTGCCCTGGATGGGGGCTTCACCTGTCCCAACCGGGACGGACGAGTGGGCTATGACGGCTGCCTTTTCTGCTCGGCCAGGGGCTCCGGTGATTACGCCGGCGACCGGCGGGAATCTATCAGGGATCAGCTGGAAAAAGAAAAAAGACGTATCAAAAGCAAGCTGGAGAAGGAGGGAAAAAGCCTTACTTCTCCGGCTTTTATTGCTTACTTTCAGCCCTTTACCAATACTTACGGACCGATCGAAAGGCTGCGGGAGGCCTATGAGGAAGCCCTGGCCGATCCGGAGGTGGCCCTCCTTTCCATTGCCACACGGCCGGACTGCCTGGGAAAGGAGGTCCTGGCTCTTCTTTCTGAGATCGATCAAAAGAAGCCGGTCTGGGTCGAACTGGGACTTCAGACCATTCACGAGGAGACGGCGGCCCTTATCCGCCGTGGCTATGCCCTGCCTGTCTATGATGAAGCCGTGAAGGCCCTTCACGCCATAGGCATTTCCCAGGTCATCACCCACCTGATCTTCGGCCTGCCCGGAGAAAGTGAGGAGATGATGCTCTCCTCGGTCCGCCATGTGGCTGAGATCGGCACGGACGGGGTCAAGTTCCAGAACCTTCAGGTCCTGGATGGGACCGATCTGGCCAGGGCTTATGGGGCCGGGACCTTCGACGTCCTGACCCGGGAGGCTTACATAGATCTTGTGGCCAAGGCCCTGGCCCTTCTTCCTGCAAATACGGTCGTCCACCGCATCACCGGCGATCCGCCTAAGGACCTCCTCATCGCCCCAAAATGGTGTACGGATAAGAAGAAGGTCATGAACGGCGTGTGGAAGAGGGTGAGGGAGGAAAGCTCCCGGATAACACTTCTCTGACAACTTTTATCACTATCCTGACAACTTGCCCTTAACCTCTATCAAATCCATTTGGATCTCATCTATAATGCTCCTACCTTATAAACAAAGCTAGCTAAAGGAGGCAGGACATTATGGAAAAAGACTATTCAACATTTGAGAACACCATTACCATCAACCGCACCTACAAGGACCGGGTCTTTCGCATGCTTTTCGGGCCGGAGTATAAGGAGAATCTGCTTTCCCTCTACAATGCCCTGAATGAAACGCACTATGAAAATGTCGATGACCTGAAAGTCACGACTTTGGATGATGCCATTTTTATGGGCATGAAGAATGATGTCTCCTGCATCATCGATCAGCATGCGGCCCTTTTTGAGCACCAGAGCACCTGGAACCTCAACATGCCTCTCCGCGGTCTTTTTTACATCGTCCGCATTTACGAGGGTCTGGTCAGGCAGATGGACCGGGATATCTACGGCCGCAGGCTGGTCAAGCTGCCCACACCCCAGTATTACGTGTTTTACAACGGCATCGAGGAGCGGCCCAACCGCCAGACCCTCCGCCTCTCGGATGCCTTTGAGTATCTGGTGGAGCCCAACACCTACGAGTGGACGGCCAATGTCATCAACATCAATCAGGGCTGTAACGAAAAGCTGCTGAAGGATTGCCGGACTTTGGGCCAGTATTCCCAGTTTATCGCTATGGTCAGGGAGAACTATTCGGAGTATAATGATCTGGAAAAGGCGGCCATGACGGCCGTGGAGGATTGTATAAAGCAGGGGATCCTTTCGGATTTCCTGAAGAAGAATAAGGCGGAGGTGACCATGAGCATTCTGTCGGAATTCGATGTGGAAAAGTTCAAGAGGACCATGCGGGCCGAGGGCTACGAGGACGGTCTGGCTGAAGGAGAAGCAAAAGGCTTGGCCAAAGGCGAAGCTAAGGGCAAGGCCGAAGGAACCTTTCTGACCGCCTGGAAGGCCTACGAGCAGAAGATCGCTACCGCCGAACAGGCAGCCGGTCTGGCTGAGATGACAGTGGAGGAGTTCCTGACCAAAGGTAAGGTGAAGGAACAGGCGGAAAAAGAATAGATGATAAGAAAATGAGAAAAACTGCCCTGCGGCTCAAAGGAGTCTGCAGGGCAGTTTTATTTGGACATAGGAGGATGATTCTTGCGGTAAAATTCGGCCAAGGAGGTGGGAGAAAACTATGGGAGAGACTTATGGCTACGTCCGTGTCAGCAGCCTGGATCAGAATGAGGACCGCCAGATGGCGGCCCTTTTTGCTGCAGGCGTGAAAGCCGGAAATATCTATTGGGACAAGCAGTCGGGCCGGGATTTTGACAGGCCGGGCTATCAAAGAATGATCAAGAGGCTTAAGGGTGGTGACCTGCTCTGTATCCTCAGCATCGACCGGCTGGGCCGTAATTATGAGGAGATCCAGAAGGAATGGAAGCATCTGACGAAAGAGATCGGGATCGACATCTGCGTGCTGGACATGCCTCTCCTCGATACCCGGACCTGTCAGGATCTCATGGGGACATTTATCGCCGATCTGGTTCTGCAGATCCTCTCCTTTGTGGCAGAAAATGAACGAGACAACATTCGAAAACGCCAGGCTCAGGGGATAGCCTCTGCCAGGGCAAGAGGAGTCCACCTGGGACGTCCCAAGAAGACAAGGCCGGAGGATATGACCGGGATCGTCAGGGCCTGGAGGCAGAAGGCAATATCCCTGGAGCAGGCCCTTGAAGCCTGCGGTGTGTCAGAATCTACCTTTTATCGGAGAGTCAGGGAAATAAAAGCGGAGTAGGAAAAGAAAGGCTGTCAAAAGGTGTACCTTTTGACAGCCGGATCTATGACATCTATTTTACCTTGAACAGCTCTGTAAATCAACGTTTTCGACACATTCTGATCCCAAACATTGTCTGAAAATGACCGAAAGAAAATGATTTTCAAATCATAATCCTGATAGAGATGAAGCCGGTAGTTTATGTCAAAAGGTACACCTTTTGATAAAGAAGTCTTTAAAAACGATGAGGATCGCGTTCTGCGAGCTTTTCACGTTGCCCGATGGTCGTCAAAGTCTTGTGCAAGCGAGGACCTTGGCTCATCGTACGTTAAAATAAATATGGGGGCAGTTTCTGCGAAGCTGTGACTTAAGGTTATGCTATTTAGTTCCATGATCTTTTTATGGGTATTTTTACCATCCGTTCTGGTCGGCTACGGCATTATTTCGATGCTTCGTATTCCACAGGAGAAGAAAACAAAAGCCCAGAACATTTTCCTGCTCATTGCAAGCTTTATCTTCTATGGATGGGGCGGTATTTATTACCTGTTTATCATGATCGGCAGCATCGCTATCAACTATGTTGGCGGCCGTTTGATTGGTTACCGTTATCAGGAAAAGCGTGATAAAAAGAGATGTCTGGCCCTTATCATTTTCTTAAATCTGGCTCTTCTTTTCGTCTTTAAATATTTTAATATGCTTGTGGTCGTGATAGAAAATATCATTGATCCATCCGGAGGTGGATCCCTCCTCGGTATGCAGGGGACGGGTATCCTCGGACTGCCTGAGATCATTCTGCCGATCGGCATTTCCTTCTACACCTTCCAGGCTATGTCCTATGTGATCGATGTTTACAGAGAGGATACCCCTGTTCAGGATAATCTTTTATATTTTGCCCTCTATGTGTCGTTTTTCCCTCAGCTCATTGCCGGGCCTATCGTCCGTTATCACGAGGTGGCGGAGCAGATCGAACAACGCGAGGCACGTCTGGCCATGCGCGCTTATGGCATTAAACGCTTTTGCTATGGTCTTGGTAAAAAGGTGCTTCTGGCCAATACCTTTGCGGTGGCGGCCGATAATATCTGGGCTCTTGGCGAGGGTAATATCAAAGGGGCGACAGCATGGCTCGGTATGATCTGCTACACCCTTCAGATCTACTACGATTTTTCCGGCTATTCCGATATGGCCATCGGATTGGGCCGCATGTTCGGCTTTAAATTCGCAGAGAACTTCAATTATCCCTATCTGTCAAGATCTGTTCAGGAATTCTGGCGCAGATGGCACATCTCCCTGTCGACCTGGTTCAAGGAATATGTCTACATTCCCCTTGGAGGAAATCGCAAAGGAAGCGGACGAACATATCTCAATGTCTTTATTGTTTCCCTTCTGACGGGCATCTGGCACGGAGCCAACTTCACCTTTCTCATGTGGGGCATTTATTATGCCGTGATCCAGATCATAGAGCGTCTGTTTCTGGGTAAGCTTTTAGAGAAAAATCCTTTGAAATTCATGAATCATATCTATGTCCTGGCGGCAGTGATGATCGGCTGGGTCTTGTTCCGGTCCACGACGATATTTGAGGCAGGCTCTGTTATTGCCGGGCTCTTTGATTTCTCCGGCAATAATTTTGAGGTCATGACCTATCTTTCCATGAAGCTTATCCTCTTCCTCGTCATCGGGATCCTCTTATGTGGCCCGATCCAGTCGATTTTTGGTCATTGGTATCAGGCAAAAAAGAGAGAAGAGTGGGTCAAAAATACTGACTTTGTCATACAAATAGCACTTTTGATTCTTTCCATCCTTGCTCTTGTCGGTGGGACATATAATCCCTTTATTTATTTCCAGTTCTAGGAAGGGGCCGATTTTTTATGAAGAAGAAACAAGCGCGTTTCAGGATATATATTTTCTGTGCCTTGCTTATAGTGCCGACACTTGTCTGGATCGTACTCCGCGTGACAGATGCGGCAGATCAACTGGATTATGATACCGGTGAGAATCGGAATAAATATCACTTTTCGGAAGATCTTAGCGTCGGCAATGTGACAGAGGAACTTGAATCCTATTATGATGACCGTGTTCCCTTCCGCTCGATCTTGCTGGGTGTCGATTCTGATCTGAATGCTTTTCTTGAGATTCCTTACAACAATGTGATCGAGCCGGCTCTGATCGAGCTTGCTAACCGGTCGTTGAATACGGATCCAGAGAAGACCGCAGAAGGATCTGAGGAGAGCAAGGAAGAAACGAGCTCGGTTGAAGAAAATACCGGTGAGGAAAGGGTGGAGGAAGGATCAGAGGGCCATTCTGATATGGAAAGTTCCGGAGGAACGGCAGGGGATGTTTCCGATGAAGAAGGTAAAGAAGAAAACACCGATGACAGCTCCACAAAAAAACAGGCACCGGACTGGGGAACCCCTGGGGATGTCTCATTAGGAGTGACAGACACTTCCATTCTTGAACCCTTCTATATGACTCCGGAAGAGGACGGTTATTACCCGTTTAAGATGATAGGTGATGCCGTTGAAGGGCGTGACGACTGGCTTTTCTATCCTACCGAAATGCTGGAGTGGTATGCCCAGGATATAAAAACTGAGGAAGAAATGGCAGAGATGGCCGATCTTCTGACGCAGGTGCAGACGCTCTGTGAGACAAAGGGGAAAACCATCGGCTTTATCTTCGTGCCGGATAAGAACGGAATCTATCCTGAATATATGCCATCCGTTGATCGTACGGAGCCTTCGGGCGTTGATATCTTTATGGATTATCTGGCTGAGAATACCAGTTTGAAATTCGACTATCTTAAGAATAACCTGCTTGGGGCCAAGGCATACCACCAGCTTTATTTATCACGGGATACACACTGGAACAGCTACGGGGCCATGGTCGGTGTTCAGGCTATCCATAATATGCTGGAACAGGATCCTATCGATCTGGCTGCGATGACATATAAAACATATCCGGAGATACTGGGAGATCTTAACGCACTGACGGGAGAACCTGAAAGCAGCTATATTTACGATTCGGAATATCGCTTTGATTATAAGACAGATGTCACAGCGGAAAAGATCAGTAATTGTGATCCCGGCGAAGCGGAAGAGTTCGGCGCTGAGTATCGTTCAGACTCACCCAATGACCAGACGGCTCTCCTGATCGGGGATTCCTACCGTGATTACATGGCGATTTATATGGAAAAGGATTATTCACATTTTTATTCCATTCACGGCGGCAAACTGGCTACTGAACAGGTACAAGAGTATGTGGAGGAGACGGATGCCTTCAAAAACGCAGATGTCATTATCGTAGAATGTGTGCAGAGGAATGTCTTTATAACAGATTTCCTGGAGGTAATGCTTAAGGAAATGATTGAAATGCTTTCCTGAGAAAACTTTTAGGACGGTCAGGTCATGCCCTGTAGCACGATCCTGACAACTTTTATCACTATCCTGACAACTTGCTTTTAAGCTCTATCAAATCCATTGGGATCTCATTTATAATGCCTCTACACTGAAAAATTACATCACAGGAGGCAGGAAAATGAACGAAAAAACGGATAGCGTAAATAACACCAAGCTCACACTTAACCACCAGTACCGGGACAGGGTCTTTCGTCTGCTTTTCGGAGCGGAGTACAAGGAGAATCTTTTATCTCTCTACAATGCTCTGAATGATTCTCACCACACAGAGCTTGACGACCTGACCATCACCACATTGGATGATGCCATCTTCATGAGCATGAAGAATGACGTCTCCTTCATCATCGACCATTACTCGGTCCTCTTCGAGCACCAAAGCACCTGGACACCAAATATGCCGCTTAGGGGCTTTCTCTATGCAGCCCGGGTCTATTCGTCTCTGACCGGCTATCCCAACCGGGCCATTTACGACAGACGGCTTCTGAAGATCCCAACTCCCCAGTATTACGTCTTTTACAACGGGACGGAAAACCGGCCGGAGATGGAGACTCTCCGCCTGTCGGACGCCTTCCTGCATCCGGTGGAAAAGGGAGCCTACGAGTGGACAGCCCATGTCCTAAACATCAATGTAGGCAAAAACAAGGAACTTTTCGGGAAATGCCGGGTTTTAGAGGAATATTCCCTCTTTATGGATATGGTGCGGAAGGAGCGAAAGCGGTATAATGATCCCGGAGAAGCTGTCCTGTCGGCCATCGACAGCTGCATAAGGGACGGCATACTGACAAACTTTCTCAGAAAGCACAGGGAGGAAGTCAAGATGGATATTCTGACGGAATTTGATGAAGAGCTCTTTAAGAAGACCTTCCGGGAGGAGGGCTATGAGGACGGAGTGGCGGAAGGTGAAGCCAAAGGCAAGGCCGAAGGCGCTTTTTTGGCGGCCCGCAAGGCCTATGAGCAAAAAATGGTGACCGCCGAACAGGCTGCTTCCCTGGCTGACATGACGGTAGAGGAATTCCTGAAAAAGGCTGCCCAATAACGAGCCGTCTTCATTTCTCATCTGTAGAGACAACAGAACCGTCCTTCTTCACGAAGGACGGCTTTGTTTTTTACTGGATATAGACGATGGCGCTCCGCCTGACTGCCGAGGTGATCCGGACCAGGCCCAGGTAGATGAGGCCGCCGGAGAAGATGTAGGTCATGACATAGAAATTGTCGAGGAAGAAAGAGCCGACCAGACCCACGAGGATGTAGATGACGCCGGGCACCAGGGTCCGGGCCCAGCCGGGGGCAGCTTCTTTTTTCAGCTCGAGGCCGCGCATCACGTCGACCGCACCGGTGAAGATCAGGACACCCAGGAGATAGAGCATGATATATCTCTGGGGGATACTGGACATGGTCAGGGTCAGGATGGAAAAATCGAGAGCGATCACGCCCTTGTAGAGGACGGTCCGGCCGCCGACCATAAAGCGGGCCATGGTGAAATAGTACCAGAGGGTCTGAAGACTGTAGACAAAGAGGGCGATGCACATAAGGAAGACGATGACCGGCGGGGCCTCCTTGGGCTGCAGGATGAGGCTGAGAGCCATGAGCAGCATATAGACCCCGATGATGACGCCCACGATACGCTGAATTTTAGTCATGATCTCTGTCCTCCTCTTTTTTGTTGACCAGCTTTCGGAAGTCCCGGTTGCCCTTGAAGCCCGAGGCTTCATAGTCGATCGAGATGCCGGCCAGCTTGCTGCCCGAAGCATAGATGTGGTGGGTGACCAGGCTCTTCTGGGCCAGCGCTCCGACAAAATAGCGGCCGAGGAAGGTATCATCCTTCCGGGCTTTGTCCGCAGAGGTATATTCCTCCTCGTAGGCGGATGTCTTGAAGGACGGGAGCTCTGCTCCGAAGAGCTTTTCGGCCAGAGCCTTCCAGTCTTCCGAGTCATCGGTCTGTCTCTTTTTGAAAATGGCCCTGAGGTCTTCGGTACAGGGGGAGATCGTCTCCTCCGCATAGGTCTCAAGGGTGAAGTCTGCCGTTTCTCCCTTCAGATAACGGAGGGCCTCGACCATCTGTCCGAAGGCATGAGAATAATCGGACGGATTGTCCTTGATGAGCTCGTCATAATCGCCCCAGGCCGGCAGGTAGCGGTAGGTGATATAGCTGTAATCCGGCAGGTGACCGACCCGGCCGTGGCCCAGGTTCATGATGGAATTTTCATTGCCCTGGTGAATGCTGGCCGTATAGAGACCCTTTTCGGGATCATCCGGTGCGGACAGGCTGTGGCGGAAGACGATCTGACGGTCCGTCCCATCCGGCAGGACCTCGTAAATGTGATAATTGACATCATTTAAGACCAGGGAAGGCGTGCCCGCAAAGTTGGCATGGGCCCAGGTGTCCGAGAGGACGTGCATGGCCATGCCGATGGCCTCGGGGCTCTTGCCCTTGACCAGCTCAACAGTTTCCTTGACCAGCTGGCCGTTGGGGCCGCAGAGCAGGCGGTATTTTCTCTTGTATCTTTTTGTGCCGCGGCCGGGCTCAGCATAAAGATCCCTCGGCAGAAAATGGAAGGAGGACCAGATGCGGGTAATGTCCTGAAGACCGGCGATATTGGTCTCGGCTTCCATAAGCTCCATCTGGGTCTGGGTCGTGGCAGCAGACATGGGTCCGCCGACCTTCTGCAGGAAGGTCCGGGTACATTTGTCCGTGAAGGCATCGGCGGAGGCTATAGTCAGGGCAGTTTCATGATCATAGGAGGCCAGACGGGCCGCGCAGTAGGTCGCGTAGTAGTGGAAATCTTCATTCATTAGCCGGCTCCTCCTTTCTCTTGGCATTCAGGCAACTTCTGACGATGATGGCCGATCGGATCATTCCCACCAGGGTGAAGAAGGAGGTGATCTCGACGATCAGGGCCGCAATCACGTCAAGAGGCTGGTCGGTTACGGCCAGATTGCTGCAGAGCTGGTAGATCATATAGGCCGATAAGAGAGTCAGGATAAAAGCCAGGACGATGTAAGCTGTTCTGGGCCGGCCGTTCTTTTTGTACTGGCCCCGGCCTTCCTTTCGGGCCGAAAGGCCCACATAGAGCCGAATGCCCAGGTCCAGAGAAAAGTATATGATCAGGATCACTATGACCAGGAAGAGATAGATATTTGTGCTGGCAAAGGTCGGATCGACTTCGGCGCTCAGCTGCTGCAGAAGGCCGGTCGGATCCAGTATGGCGGTTATGATGATCTTGATGATAGACCAAAAGGCAAAAAGCATAACGCCCAAGCCTGAGATCATGAGGGCATCCTGATTGCGCCGCAGTTTCTTTTCCATGAAAAACTCCTTGCAAATACCCTGAAACGGGCAGAATTGGTATTTCTATTATAGGGCAAAGGGACCAAAAAGAAAATAAGAAAGCAGACGGAAGACGGCTGCTCCGCGTGACAAATGCCGCGGATTGTCTGCTGACATTTTTTGACGGCTTGCTATAATAAGACGGTATGTTGATACCATGATGAGAAACGGAGACATGACCTATGCCTATCACTGTACCGGATACCTTACCGGCCCAGCACATTCTCGAAGAAGAAAATATCTTCGTTATGACGGAATACCGGGCGACCCATCAGGACATCCGTCCTTTGAGCGTCCTTATCCTTAACCTTATGCCGACCAAGGAGGTCACGGAGACCCAGCTTCTCCGCAAGCTGTCCAATACCCCCCTTCAGATCCAGGTCGAATTCCTGCAGACCCGGAGCTACCGGTCGACCCATACCAGCAAGTATCATCTGGACAAGTTTTATTTTACCTTCGATGAGGTCAGGAATCGCAAGTATGACGGCATGATCATCACCGGAGCTCCTCTTGATTATGTTGAGTTTGAAGACACGGCCTACTGGGATGAGGTCTGCGAGATCATGGAATGGACCAAGACCCATGTCCACTGCACCTTCCACCTCTGCTGGGCAGCCTATGCGGGATTATACTACCATCACGGCATCAAAAAGTTCTATCATGACACCAAGATGTTCGGCATCCTGGACCACAAGGTCCTGAAGCCCCAGAGCCCGCTTTTCCGCGGCTTCAATGATACCTTCCCCGCTCCGGTCTCCCGGGCCACAGACGTCCATCTGGAGGATGTTATGGCCTGCCCGGATATCGAGCTTATGGCCACGACCGTGGACGGCAGCTTTGCCATCGGCAAGACCCATGACAACCGCCGCTTCTATGTGACGCCCCATACGGAATATGACCGCGATACCCTCAAGCTGGAGTATGAAAGAGACATGGAAAAGGGTCTGACCTCGGTCAAGCTTCCGGTCAATTATTTCCCGGACGACGATCCGACTAAGGAGCCGGTGATCACCTGGAAATCGGCCGGCCAGCTCCTCTATTCCAACTGGCTCAACTTCTACGTCTATCAGAGCACGCCCTTTGACAGGCTGGATATCAAATAAGCTTTTCCTGAAAAGGTCAGGATGCTGTTCCCGTGCGGACAGCATCCTTTTTCTTATCATCTTTTGGGCTGATATTTTCCTTAAGATGCGGTACAATAGGGTCAGGAAAAGCAAAGATAAGAGGCAATATCCTGTTGGTTTCGAAAAAGGAAAGGAGCTTTGCCGACTATGAGTGAATATGTTTTTGATGCCAAAGTTATGAAGGAAAGGGTCGTGGCCTGGATCCGGGAGTTTTTTGAAAAGAACGGACCGACCTGCAACGCCGTCCTTGGTATTTCCGGGGGAAAGGACAGCTCCGTCT
>R21__coassemble_1504_pt1 | contig 15529 bp, 13 predicted proteins | sample R21__metabat2_low_PE_030 | metagenome-assembled genome bin R21
TGCTCGTCCTGGTCATTTCCCACCTTATACACATAGGTATCAACATCCGTTCCTTACTTGTTTCCATGGGGATATTTGCCCCGAAAAGGCGGAGATGGGATATCGTCCTGGTTTTATCTGTGATATTGGTCTTTATCGCAGTTTCGCTGATCCTGTATTATTTGAGCTGGTGCCGGTAGAATGAAAAAGAAAGTTATTATTGTGGGGGCCGGGATCGCAGGCCTGTCATGCGCCATAACCCTTGCCGGGAGGGGCTTTGATATCCTGCTGGTTTCCAATCAGGCCTCCGAACGGTCCGGAAGCTGTATGGCAGAGGGCGGGATCAATGCCGCTCTGGATACATACGGGGAAGGCGACAGCGTTGAAAAGCATTTTGAAGATACCAGAAATAATGCTTTGAAGGTCGCAGATGAGGAGGGCATACGAGGGCTGACCCAGGCCGCGCCGGATATCGTCCGTTGGCTTCAGGACCTGGGAGTCCGGTTCACTCTGACCGGAGACGGCCGGATCGATGTGAGATATTTCGGCGGCCAGAAGCTCAGACGCACCGCCTATGCCGGCGACTCTACGGGAAAACAGATCATGACGGCCCTTATTGACCGGGCCCGCAAATATGAGGCGGCCGGAAGCATACAAAGACTGAGTCATCACAGCTTTCAAAGGCTCAGGGTCTGCGGAAAGAAAATACTGGGCTGCGTGCTGAAGGATGATTTTACCGAGGAGACCTTAGAGCTGACGGCGCCTGCCGTCGTGATGGCGGTGGGAGGCTATCACGGTATTTTCGGTAATACGACAGGGAGCAGGGCCGATAGCGGAGAAGCGGCAGCCGTCCTGTTTTACCAGGGCGTTCCCATGAGCAATCCGGAATTTATCCAGTTCCATCCCACGACGGTCTCTAACGGCGCAAAGCGTCTCCTGATCACAGAAGCCGCCAGAGGCGAGGGCGGCAGACTTTGCACGCTGCAGAAGGGCATGCCGGATTATTTTATGGAGAAGAAATATCCGGAAATGAAAAACAGAATGCCACGGGATATCACCTCAAGAGAGATCATCCGGCAGAAGAGCCAATGCTATCTGGATCTGACCGGGCTGGATCCGGCGGTTTTTGAACATAAGCTGAGCGAGCTCAGAGAAAATTGTCTTTTGTATTTGGGACGGGATCCGATCAGGGATCTGATCCCGGTAAGCCCGGGGATCCATTATTTTATGGGTGGTATTTCCGTTGATACCAAACACAGGGCCGGCCTGGAGGGCCTGTATGCGGCGGGGGAATGCGCAGCCTGCTATCACGGAGCCAACAGGCTTGGCGGAAACTCCCTGCTCGGAGCGGTCTATGGCGGTAGGACAGCTGCGGAAACGATCGCAGAGGAATATTCGGCCCTGGAAGAAGGATCAGAAGGCCTTTCAGAGGATTCCTATACGGCACCCCCGGAAGGCGCAGCGGAAAGGTCGGAGATCGCAGCCATATTGAATGAAGCGCTGGGCATCCTCCGAAATGAAGAAGACCTCCAAACGGCCGGGCAGAAGCTTAAAAAATACACCGGCCCGGTCGGAATCTTTGCCGGAGCTTCCGTTGCCTGCGCCCTGAACAGAAGGGAAAGCCGCGGAGCTCATTACAGGAGCGACCATACGGCCATGGATCCGGCCTTTGACGGGGCATCCATCGTCACCTATGACGGAAAGGAGATCCGCATTGATATACACCATTTCCGTTAAAAGACAAAAGAATGCCGAAGGCCGGTCTTATTTTGCCGTATATGAATACGAGGCGGACGGCCGGGAAAGCGTTGCGACCATGCTGGAAAAGCTGAACGCAGGGCTTGAAGAGCCTATAGGCTGGCAGTGCAGCTGCCTGCAGAAAAAGTGCGGGGCCTGCGCCATGGTGATAAACGGAGTTCCGAGGCTTGCCTGCAGTACCTTTCTGGAAGATACAGGAAGAAAAATAAAGCTTGAGCCCCTGAGCAAATTTCCGGTGATCCGGGACCTGATCGTGGACAGGAGCTTTATTTTTGACCAGCTTAAAGCCATGAAGATCTGGACGGACGGGAAAGCTCCTAAGGCAGCCGCTTCCGATCCCTTAAGCTTCAAAGCGGCAGCCTGCCTGATGTGCGGCTGCTGCCTGGAGGTCTGCCCTAACTTTTCCCCGGCCTCCGGCCATATGGGGGCCATAGGCATGGCCAATGCCTACCGGGTGGAAAGAACGGAGGACGATGCGGCGCATGTCTCTGACCTGAAAAAGGCCTACACAGAAAAGGTCTTTAATACCTGCGGGAAATCCTTTTCCTGCATTGATGTATGTCCGAAGGGACTGCCTATCGAGGAACTTATGGTAAAAAATATCCGGTCTCTGTAGAAAGAAGAAAAAAGAAGCACGGCCCTGTCCGACATTCAGAAGGCGGGAGGATGCTTTTTTCATGAAATTTTCACAGATAACAGATATTCTGCTCTTGGTTCAAGACAGTTATAAAGCATGTTTTTGAGGTGTGAAATGAAGAAAAAAAGCCTGACGGCCATCATGAGCCTATTACTTGGCGCAAGCCTTATCTTTACTGCCTGCGGAAGCAGCGGATCAGCGGAAGCTTCCTCTTCCGCAGCTTCGGATGAGAGTACGGAAGAGAGTTCAGCCCCTACAGAAGACGGCGAGTCTTCAGAGGAAAGCACGGATTCGGACCGGACCGGTCAGACGGCGGGGGAAACCACCCTTGCCCTGATCGATAACAGCAAGTGGAATTATAACGAGGAGGACGGCGTCTACTGGCAGGTGGGGATAGCCTATTGCGCCAGCCCGGCCAGTGAAGATTATGAGACTCTGGGCCTCTATGTCCCTGCAGCCTATATGGATGCGACCGACAATGGTGACGGGACCTGGACCTGCACGGTCAATAAAGAAACAGAGGTGGCAGGCTATACCGCAGAGACCGCTCCCATCGTGATCCCGGTCAATACCCCGGGATATTCGGCCATGTCTGCTCCGACCGGCTATTCCGATGAGGTGGCGGACTATACGTCTGCGGGCTTTGTCTATGTCTGGGCCGGCTGCCGGGGAAGAGATGACGGCGCTCCGGCCGGGGTGACTGATCTGAAGGCGGCCCTTCGCTACATCCGCTATAATGAAGGAAATATAGCCGGTGATATGGACCGGATCTTCAGCTTCGGCATGAGCGGAGGCGGTGCCCAGAGCGCCCTTCTGGGGACGACCGGAGACAGCGATATGTATACGGCCTATTTGGAAGAGATCGGCGCAGTCATGACCACAAGTGATGCCGTGGCAGGTTCCATGTGCTGGTGTCCCATCACCTCTCTGGATATTGCAGACGAAGCCTACGAGTGGAATATGGGCGTGACCCGCACCGGTCTGTCCGAGGATGAGCAGGCCCTGTCGGATGATCTGGCGGAAGCCTTTGCGGACTATATCAATGCTCTGGGCCTCAAGGATGAAGACGGAAATATCCTGACCCTGGAGGAATCTGAAGACGGCATTTACCAGGCAGGCAGCTACTATGACTATGTCAAGTCAGTGGTCGAAGCTTCTCTGGAAACCTATATTGAAAATGAAGGCTACAAAACCTCGTCCTCTTCTGAGCAGGGAATGCCGGGCGGAGGCATGGGCGGCAAGCGTGATGGTGAAAAGCCTTCCGATCTGGGTGACCTGCCGGACGGTGAGATGCCTGACGGCATGGGAGAGCTGCCGGACGGTGAAAAGCCTTCCGATCTGGGAGAGCTGCCGGACGGCGAAAAGCCTTCCGATCTGGGGGACCTGCCGGATGGTCAGGCCCCGGATCAAGAGGGAAAGGCTTTTGATGAAGAGGCGGCCCAGTATGCGGCAGACGGCGTGAACCGGGAGACAAATGCCTCTTCGGATTCGACAGGCGAAACCTATGACAGTGCGGAGGATTATATCGAGGCCTTGAATGCCGACGGCGAATGGATCAGCTATGATGCCGATAGCAAGCAGGTGACCATCACTAGTCTTGCGGATTTTGTATCGGCCTGCAAAAAGGCCTCCAAGAGTCTTGGCGCCTTTGACCAGCTGGATGCTTCACAGGCGGAGAATACTCTCTTCGGTTACGGCGATGGGGAAGGAGCTCATTTCGATGCCATCCTTGCCGGACTTCTGTCCGAAAATGCTTACGGACAGGAGTATGCGGAAGCCTATGCCGAGGACCTGGCCCGGACCGATGCTCTCGGCAATACGGTGGAATATCGTGCAAATATGTACGATCCGATGTATTATATCAGTGATCATTACGATGGCTATCAGTCTTCGACCGTGGCAAAATATTTCCGGATCAGGACCGGGATCGAACAGAGCGATACGGCTCTGACAACGGAGATCGACCTGGCCCTGGCCCTCCAGGCCTATGGCGTGGATGTGGACTTTGCCACTGTCTGGGGACAGGGCCATACCCAGGCGGAAAACGAAGGGGATTCAACAACAAACTTTATCACCTGGGTGGACCAGTGTCTGGCGGGTGAAGCATAACAAAAAAGAGACAGAAAAGGAGCAGATCATGGCAGAAAAGATCGTACAGACAGCAGGCAGAGCGGCACTCGGAGAGTTTTCTCCGGAGTTCGCGCATTATAATGACGATGTCCTCTTCGGGGAAAACTGGAACAATCAGGATATCGATGTCAAGACAAGGTGCATCATCACGGTGGTGGCCCTCATGTCCTCCGGCATCACGGATTCGTCTCTCAAATATCACCTGATGAATGCCAAGGCTCACGGTGTGACCCAGAAGGAGATCGCGGCCATCATCGCCCACACGGCCTTCTACGTCGGCTGGCCCAAGGGCTGGGCGGTCTTCAATATGGCCAAGGAGGTCTGGAAGGTCGGCGAAGGCGACCTGCCCTATGAGGATGAGGCCATGCGGGCCCATGCCAGGTCCATGATCTTCCCGATCGGTAAGCCAAATGACGGCTTTGCCCAATATTTCATTGGCCAAAGCTATCTCGCACCGGTCTCCATGCAGCAGGTCGGTATTTTCAATGTGACCTTTGAGCCCGGCTGCCGCAACAACTGGCACATCCATCATGCCTCCGAGGGCGGCGGACAGATCCTTGTCTGCGTGGCAGGACGGGGCTATTACCAGGAATGGGGCAAGGAGGCTGTGGAGATGAAGAGCGGTGACTGCATCAACATTCCGGCCGGTGTCAAGCACTGGCACGGCGCGGCGCCGGATTCCTGGTTCAGCCATCTGGCCGTGGAGGTTCCCGGAAAGGACGGCTCCAGCGAATGGCTGGAAGCGGTGGACGATGAGACTTACGGAAAGCTGAAATAATTGCTTTCGAAGAGACAGGGACGGTTCTCTGTCTCTTCTTTTTATGCCCTTCGCTCGGGACCATCCGTCCTGGGAAAACAGTGTCCTGCGCGGAGCCTTTCTGGCCGGGCCGTTTTGCCCTCCGGGGCAAGCTCGATTCGCCTGTTTTCCTGATGAAAAACAGGCTCAGAGCTCACACTCGCACCCGAGCCCGAAGCTCGGATGCTCGACCCCATCGGCCAAAGCCGTTCCGGCCGAAAGCCTGACCGCACGGACAAATGTTTTTCGTCCGGACGGCCCTGAGCCGGAAAACAAGCCGGAAGGAGACAGGGACGGTTCTCTGTCTCTTCTTTTTATGTCCTTCGCTCGGGACCATCCGTCCTGGGAAAACAGTGTCCTGCGCGGAGCCTTTCCCGGCCGAAGCCTGACCGCACGGACAAGGTGAGAAGTTTGCAAAGTCGGCTTCTCACTGTTGAAAAAAGATGGTATAATGGGACAAGAGGTTAGTTGAAACTAACAAATAATACCGACAAAGGGAGGCGCTTATGGCCAGTAAGAAATCCAGTGAGTACTACAAGGAACTGTCCCGGAAGGAATTTACCCAGGCAGCGGGAAAATACGAGAGCAAAAATGCCGGGATCTATGAAATGTGCAAGTATGATTATCCCCAGATCTTAGCGGAGATCGAGAAGGAACCCTTCACAGACCTGCTGGACGCCGGCTGCGGCCCGGCCCCCATGATCTCTCTTCTCTCAGAGAAGTATCCGGACAAACATTATACGGGCATTGACCTGACTGAGGCCATGATCCATGTGGCCAAGGCCAAGAACATTCCCAATGCTACCTTTGTGGTGGGAGATTGCGAAAATCTGCCCTTTGGAGAGAACAGCTTTGATGTCGTGATCTGTTCCATGTCGGCCCATCATTATCCTGAGATCCAGAACTTTTATAATTCGGTCTTCAGGGTCCTGCGTCCGGGAGGAAGATTTATTCTGAGAGATTGTACCAGTGACAATAGGCTTTTGAGATGGTTCGGCAAATATATCGAGATGCCTCTGGCCAATGCCTGTGGGCACGGCGATGTGACCATGCTCCTTCGGGAGGATGTGACAGCCGGTCTGGAAAAGGCCGGCATGCAGGTGCTCAAGTGTGAGGCACAGAAGAAGCTGAGGCTCCATGTGCTGGCCAGAAAGCCCGAATAAAAGAGAAGAAGGATCACCGCCTCCGGCGATCATGGCCGGAGGCCGCATAAAAGGCTGCCTTGCTGAGATACATTTCCCTATCAGCGCGGATCACGCTTTCATTGAGGGGAAGAGCGGGATCGATGGAAACGATGCCGAGCGAGATCGTCAGATAGGAGACCGACTGACCCGTCCATTTGCGTGTCTGAGCGGCAAGAGCGGCTGACAGTTCCTCCGGTGAGAGCGGTGAATCTTCAAGAATGGCTGCAAATTCATCACCGCCGGTGCGATAACAGCTGCCGTAGGAGCCGAAGACGGCCTCTATGCAGTCAGCAGCGCCTTTTATCAGCTCATCGCCGGCACTGTGACCAAGCCTGTCATTGACGGATTTCAGTTCGTTGACATCCATGGCGCAAAGAAGGGCATTTTCAAGGGGAAGCCTTTCCTGCAAACGGGCAAGATGCTGCTCGAAGCTGCGCCGGTTCTTCAGGCGGGTGAGCTGGTCGTACTCGGACAGAAAACGGTTTTCATGCGCGAGGACCACACGCTCGATCTTGATGTGCATCATGAAGGTGCTTACTACGATGCTCAGAATGCCGTAAGGCAGGACATTGGTAAGATTATAGCTGAAATAAGTCGGTGTCTGGGTATAGGCGGCCAGGATCAAATAGACGACCATTCCGGCCGCGATCGCCAGATCCATGCGCAGGGGACGGTCGGTGAAGAGCAGCGGAACGGCGAAAAGCAGGATCATGAAGCTGACGGTGGCTTCATTGGGCTCAATAAAGGTTCCAAGCAGGATACCAAAGACAAAAAGAATGCCGACAAAGGTGTAGATGGTCGGATAGACCAGCTGCGGTCTTTTTCCGGCCGGACCGTAGATGAAAAGGAAGAGGGCGAGACAGAGTCCGGCCGAGATGCTGTAGATCGGCCGGTTTTTGGCGAGCGATCCGTCATATAAGGTCACAAGCAGCATAACCAGCATGGCGGCGGAGGCGATCAGTGTAAAGACCATCATATTTCTGCGGCTCGATTTACGCAGATCGTCCTTGACGGCTTCATAGTCTTCCCGCTCCACGCCGGCATAGAGCAGTGTTTTTATGAGTTTTTCCATGAGCAGATATCAGAACCTCTCAGTATCGAAAAACCGGCTTTTTTCAAAGAAAAAAGCCGGCTGTTTTATGCGTATTTCTGCAACTGGCTGTCTTCCGGAAGGTCAGACCCTATAGCTTTGCGTCGCCGTGTTTCCACGGTTTTGCCCTTGATTTTTTAGTTATTAGTCATGATTATAGCTTATAAGGTTATACTCTGCAAACTGAAAGTTAAAACTCGCAATACCCGCAGGGCAAGATCCGCTTTGCGCAGTGCACCTTCAGTGAAAGTCGAAGAGATGCAGGCGGGGATCAGGGGGAGGATTCACATCAGGAGGGGATAAAGCCCCTTCCGCTTCAGACTCGGAGAAGGAGACAAAGAACCGTCCCTCTGTCCATGTCTCCTATGGTATAATAAAAACGGTCGGGAAGGCTCCGGCATTCCGGTCAAAAGGAGAAAAGGCAAATGAAAAAAGACCTGTCGGAAATGACCCTGGAGGAGCTGTGGGAGCTCTTTCCGATCTCTCTTGCGGAACATGAGGATAAGTGGGAGGAAGAATATCAAGAGCTTGCTTTTGAACTGTCGGAGATCCTGTCCGGCTTTCCCATCGACCGGATCAGCCATATCGGAAGCACGGCTATAAAGGGGATCATGGCCAAGGCTATCGTGGATGTTCTCGTGGAAATGCCCAAGGCAGCGGACCTGAAGGAGGCAGCAGAGAAGCTGGCGAAAAAGGGCTTTCTCATCATGTCTCAAAAGGGGGACCGGGTCTCTCTCAACAGAGGCTACACAAAGGACGGCTTCGCGGATCGGGTCTGCCATGTTCACCTGCGGCATACCGGAGATAATGATGAACTCTATTTCCGGGACTACCTGAATGATCATCCCCAGGTGGCCAAGGCCTATGAAGACCTGAAACTGGAGCTTTGGAAAAAATACGAGCATGACCGGGATGCCTACACAGCTGCCAAGACGGACTTTGTCCGTAAATGGACGGAAGAGGCCAGGCGGGAATACGGGACGAGATACTGACGGGAGATTTCCTTCGGGCCGGATCAGGCAAAAGGACGAAGGGAACAGTTTCCTGACGACCGTAAGTCAGCCTATGATCCGGAGAAATATTTCGCAAATGAAGTAAAAATAGTAAGGAGAAATTGACAGAAATGAACAAGTACAGAGATTTTGACAACTATCTTAAGGAATATCCGGACGAGAAAGGGTATTTCGGCAGATACGGGGGCAATTACCTTCAGGATCCGGAGCTTCTGAAAGCCTTTCAGGAATATGCGGAAGCCTATCAGACCATTGCCCAGTCTTCACAGTTTATCGCCGAGCTGAGACGGATCCGCAGGGATTTCCAGGGACGTCCCACACCCGTCTATCATTGTCAGAATCTCTCCAACCTGCTGGGCAGGGCCCAGATCTATCTGAAGAGAGAAGACCTGAACCACACCGGAGCCCATAAGCTCAACCACTGCATGGGCGAGGGACTTCTGGCCAAATATATGGGCAAAAAGAAGATCATTGCCGAGACAGGCGCAGGACAGCACGGCGTGGCGCTGGCCACGGCAGCTGCTTACTTCGGCCTGGAATGCGACATTTACATGGGTGAGGTGGACATTGCCAAGCAGGCGCCCAATGTCACAAGAATGAAAATGCTGGGCGCCAACGTGGTGCCGGTAAGCTTCGGCCTTAAGACCCTGAAGGAAGCGGTGGATGCGGCCTTCATGGCTTACGCTAAGGAATACAAGGACGCGGTGTACTGCATTGGCACTGCCGCCGGCCCCCATCCCTTCCCCCTGATGGTCCGTGATTTCCAATACTGCATCGGCGAAGAGGCCAGAGAACAGTTCATTTCCCAGACAGGCCATCTGCCGGATCAGGTGATCGCCTGCGTGGGCGGCGGCTCCAATTCCATCGGCATGTTTACGCCCTTTTTGGCAGACCCCGTGGAGATCATCGGCGTGGAGCCCCTGGGCAGGGGCCCGAAGCTGGGCGACCATGCGGCATCCATGACCTACGGCAGTGAGGGCGTTATGCACGGCTTCAACAGTATCATGCTCGCGGATGAGAAGGGAGACCCGGCACCGGTCTACTCCAACGCCAGCGGTCTGGATTATCCCTCTGTGGGACCGGAGCACGCCCTTCTCCGCGACATGGGCCGGATCAATTACACCACCATCAGCGATGAGGAGGCCATCGAGGCGCTGTTTCTGCTCTGCCGGCACGAGGGCATCATCCCTGCTATAGAAAGCTCTCACGCCCTGGCCTATGCCATCAAGGTGGCAAGAACAGGGAAGCTCGGATCTCTTCTGGTCAATCTTTCCGGACGAGGCGACAAGGATCTGGATTTCGTGGCGGAGCATTACGGCTACGGCCCCGAATTTCTGGAAAAAATGGAAGAGAAAAGAAATGAGCCAAAATAACTCATGATCTGTTGAATATTCAATATAAGGAGTGCCTGTCATGCATGAGATGAGAAGGAAAAGAAATGATCTGCTTGCGGAAACTGTCATTAAGGGCCTGAAGAGCCGGAATATGACGGGGTATTACGCCGGGACAAAGGAAGAAGCCCTCAAGATCGCCCTGTCCCTGATCCCCGAGGGCAGCACCGTGACCAACGGAGGCTCTATGTCCATACAGGAGATCGGGCTCGTGAAAGCGCTTTCCGACGGAAATTATAACTACATTGACCGCGAGACCTATGACGATAAAAGGGCAGCGGCGCTGGCCGCCTATGATGCGGACGTGTTTCTGGGCTCCGCAAATGCCGTTTCGAGTGACGGTATTCTGGTCAACATTGACGGAAACAGCAACCGTGTTTCTGCCTACGCGTTTGGTCCGAAAAAGGTGGTCCTGATCGTCGGGATGAACAAGATCGCTGACGATCTGGACGGAGCCATGAAGAGGGCCAGAGGCGAGGCTGCGACCATGAATGCTCAGCGCTTCGGGCTTTCCACACCCTGCGCCGGGACCGGGAAATGCTTTGACTGCAAATCCCCGGATACCATTTGCTGCCAGTTCCTGATCACACGATATTCACGGCATGAGGGTCGGATCCATGTCATTCTTGTCAATGATGAGCTGGGATTCTGATCGCAATAAGTCAAGGATCCAGGAAGCGGCTGAGGCGAAAAATGATTCAGGATGACTGAAGAAAACGGTGCCGAAAGCCTCGCCCTTAAAAAGAGGCGGGGAAGGACGGGATATCAGGTCGCTTGATACCATTCTCCCCTCCGGCAGAAGGCCACGGAGAGGATCGTGCCCACGGTCCAGCCCACCGGCCAGGCGCACCAGATGCCGGTGGCTCCGAGGAAATGAGAAAAGAGGAAGGCCAGACACACCCGGAGAATGAGATCACTGAAGGTGGTGATCATGAACTGCTTCATTTTGCAGGCGCCGCGCAGAACGCCGTCCGCCACCAGCTTGGCGGAGACCACGAAATAGAAGGGGGCAAGGAGGCGGAGATAGGTCAGGCCGGTGGCCATGGCCGTGTCCGTGCTGCTGTCCAGGAAGAGAAGGAGCAGACGGCTGCTGGCAAGGAAATAAAGGATGGCCACGGGTATGCAGAGCAGCCAGACCAGCTTGAGACCGGCCCGGAAGCCCTCCCGGATCCGGTCGTTTTTGCCGGCTCCCATGTTCTGGGCGGTGTAGTTGGAAATGCCGTTGCCCAGGGTCGTGAAGGAGGTAATGACCAGGTTGTTGAGCTTGACGGCGGCCGCATAGCCGGCGATCACACCGGGGCCGAAGCCGTTGATGAGGCTCTGGAGAATGATATTGCCGATGGAAATGAAGCTCTGCTGAAGCGTGCTGGGAATGGCGATCGAAGCCATTTTCTTAAGAAGGGAGACGGAAAAGAGCTGAGGTCTGCCCTCTGTGGCAATGCCCTTCAGCTTGCGGAAGACCACCGCTATGGCCAGAAGGCAGCTGACTCCCTGACAGAGGAAGGTGGCCCAGGCCACTCCCGACACACCCATGTCAAAGGCCGTGACGAAGAGGATATCTATGCCGATGTTGGCCAGGGACGAAACGGCCAGGAAGATAAAGGGAGTCCTGGAATCCCCGAGGCCGGAGAAGATGCCGTTTGCGATATTGTAGAAAAAGAGGAAGGGCAGGCCCAGGAGATAAATGTTGAGATAGAGGGCCGAATCAGCCAGGATCTCGTCGGGCGTTTGAATGAGTTCCAGCAGGCGGCCGCTAAACAGGAGTCCCAGGACCATGAGGACCAGGCAGAGAAGTCCGCTGGCGATCATGGCCGTGGTAACAGCCGTTTTCATGTCCTTAAATCTTTTGGCGCCGAAAAGCTGGGAGGTGATCACCGAGCAGCCCATGTTGCAGCCGAAGGCAAAGGCGATAAAGATCAGGGTGATCTCGTAGCTGTTGCCCACAGCAGCCAGGGCATTTTCCCCGATGAATTTACCGACTACGATGCTGTCTGCCAGATTGTAGAGCTGCTGAAAGATCACACTGCCGAAGAGGGGCAGGCAGAAGCGCCACAGCACGGAGGAAGGTTTTCCGACCGTCAGATCCTTGATCATTTTTGATTCACCTCGATCATTTTCAACGGCACCGATTATACCCCAAATATCAGGGAAATCAAGAGTCGGAAAAGTCGGCCGGATACGCAAAAAGACTTGACCTGACAAGGCCATCAAAGCTATTATGTAGGGTAGTAATATTTTGCAAAAATAGTCAAAAAATATCACAATATGCAAAACGGAGGATATGCCAATTATGATGAAAAAATTTATCAATGGCTGTGACGACGTGGCGACCGAAGCCCTGGAAGGCTTTGCCGCCTGCTACAGCAAGGTCTATCGTAAGCTCCCGGGCGTGAACGGTCTGGTCCTCAGAAAGCACCGCCAGAACAAGGTGGCTCTGGTCATCGGCGGCGGCAGCGGACATGAGCCTATGTTCGACGGCTTTGTGGGCGCCGGCCTGGGCGATGCAGCGGCCTGCGGCAACTTTTTAGCATCACCCAATCCCGGCAACATCTACACGACCGCCAAGGCAGTCAATGTCGGCCAGGGCATCTTCTTCGTATACGGCAACTATGCCGGTGATAATCTCAACTTCGATATGGCCGAGGAAATGCTGAATGCCGAGGGTATCCCGACCGCTCATCTCCGTGTCTGGGATGATTGCGCTTCCGCTCCCCAGGAGAGACTGACGGACCGCCGCGGTATAGCCGGTGACCTCTTCATGATCAAGATCGCAGGTGCCGCCTGCGATGCCGGCCTCAGCCTGGATGAGGTCCGCCGCGTGACCGAGCATGCCAGAGAAAACCTCCGCAGCATCGGTGTGGCCACCACCTCCGCCCACATTCCGGGCGCTCAGGATCCTATTTTCACCCTGCCCGATGACGAGATGGAATACGGCATGGGCCTTCATGGTGAGAAGGGCATCAAGCGGACCAAGATGGTCTCTGCCGATGAGATCACAGCCTTCCTCTATGAGCAGCTCAAGGCTGATATGCCTATCGAAAAGGGCTCGGATGTTTGCGTCCTCATCAACGGCCTGGGCTCCACGACCCTCATGGAAATGAGTATCGTTTACCGCAAGCTGGCCAAGCTGCTGGCGGATGACGGCATTTCCGTTTACGATGCCGATATGAACAGCTACTGCACCACCCTGGAGATGGGCGGCTTCTCCATTTCCATCATGAAGGTGGACGATGAGCTGAAGAAATACTTCGATATGCCCTGCTCCTGCCCCTACTACGCCCGTGGCTCTGTGGTCGAAAGCGACGAGATGCCTGTGGAAGAGGAAGAGGATATCGAGGAGCCGGAGGGCGAGAACCGCTTCTATGATCCCGAACAGGGACGTGACTATATCGCAGCCCACAAGGCTGAGCTCAAGAGAGAGACCATGGATGCCGTCGGCGCCAAGGCCATGCTCCTCAGCGTGGCAGAGACCGTGGTCGATGCCGAGCCCATGCTGACCAAGGTCGACAGCGCCATCGGTGATGGTGACCACGGCATCGGCATGAAGGGCGGCCTCAAGAAGGCTCATGTTGAGCTCCTCAAGCTGGCAGACGGCAATGATGCCTACCTGCCCTTTACCATCGCCGGCAATGCCATGCTCATGAGCATGGGAGGTGCCTCCGGCGTTATCTTCGGCAGCATGTTCATGGCTGGCCCCAAGGGTGAAGAGCCCAAGGCTGAGCTGGGCGCTTCTGACATTGCCCGCATGATGCGCAAGGCTCTCAATGCCGTTCAGGAAAGAGGCCATGCTCAGGTGGGTGACAAGACCATGGTCGATGCTCTTCAGCCGGCTGTGGAGGCTCTTGAGGCCAATGTGGACAAGGGTATGCTGGCTATGCTTCGCGCAGGCGAAGAGGCTGCCGCCAAGGGCGTGGAATACACCAAGCAGGTCGAAGCCCGCTTCGGCCGCGCCAAGACTCAGGGAACGACCATCGGCTTCCAGGATGCCGGCGCGACCAGCGTCTGGGTCATCTTCAAGGCTATGGCAGATTTTGTGGAACAGATCGGTTAAAGGAGGAAGACACTTATGAAAATTGCAATCGGATGCGATCCCAATGCCGCAGAGGCAAAGCTCAACATGATCAGCTTTCTGAATAAAAAAGGCTTCACAGACATCAAGGATTTCGGCAGTGAGGATGTGATCTACGCCCACACCGCCATCGCCGTGGCTGAGGCTGTGGCAAGCGGCGAATATGAGAGGGGCATCCTGATCTGCGGCACAGGCCTGGGTGTCTCCATCGCCGCCAATAAGGTCAAGGGCGCTTATGCCGCTCTGCTGACGGATGTCTACAGCGCAGAGAGAGCCAGACTCAGCAATGATGCCAACATCGCCTGCTTCGGCGCTTTCACCAGCGGCGAAAAGAACCGTGAGGAAATGATCATGGCTTTCCTGACAAATGAATTCGTGCCCGGCTGCGCTTCTCAGCCCAAGGTCGATGCCTTTGTCGAATATGATATGAACCGCGACAAGCAGTAAGGAAGGTCAAGATGGCAAAAGAACCGGTACCCTTTTTATTCTTCAATCCCAAGTCCTACCTGTGGGGCAAGGCCAGCCTGGCTCTGGCCAAGGAGGTCGACCGCATCAGCCGTGATTACAATATGACCATCTATTTCACCTGTCCTTATGCGGATATCCGGATGATCGCGGAAAATACGACGGACATCATCGTAACGGCCCAGAATATGGATCCCTTAAAGCCCGGACGCGGCATGGGAGCGGTCCTGCCGGAATCTCTGGTGGAAGCCGGAGCCAAGGCGGTGGTCCTCAATCATGCGGAAAATCCCAAGGAACTCTCCGAGCTCCATCAGTCTATCGTCAGGGCTAAGGAGCTGGGACTTCAGACCATCGTCTGCGCGGATTCCATGGCGGAGGCCAAGGCGGCAGCCGTGATGGGCGGTCAGGTCATCCTGGCTGAGCCGACCGAGCTGATCGGTACGGGTCAGACAGCAGATACCTCTTACATTGAGAGCTGTGTCAACGGGGTCCGTGAGGGCTCACCCGATGCCCTGGTCATGATCGCTTCCGGCATCACCACACCGGAGGACTGCTATGTGGTCGTCTACAACGGTGCGGACGGCACGGGTTCTACCTCCGGCATCGTCAAGGCCGAGGATCCGGCCAAGCGGGTCGAGGAAATGGTTCAGGCTATTCAGAAGGCCGTGGTCGACCGGGAAAAGAAGTAAAAAATATGATGTGTCGAAGGCGGCAGTCCCAAGGGGCTGCCGCTTTTTGTTCTCAATAAGTTGGCCCCTCCTCGAGGTCGGACCTCTTATGTCCTTCTGAAATGACAGAAGATGGCCTTCTGACACTTTCTCATATATGCTCCGATGGAACCATCCCACCTCGAAAACGGTGTCCTGCGCGGTGTCTTTCATGGCCGAGCCGTTTTGCCCTCCGGGGCAAGCTCGATTCGCCTGTTTTCCGATGAAAACAGGCTCAGAGCTCGCACTCGCGTTCGAACCCGACGTTCGAACGCTCGACCCCATCGGACAAAGCCGTTCCGGCCGAAAG
>R21__coassemble_1530_pt1 | contig 15327 bp, 17 predicted proteins | sample R21__metabat2_low_PE_030 | metagenome-assembled genome bin R21
CTGCTGAACCGGGGCGAGAATTATTTTAGGTAGAAAAATCACTGGAAGTTAACACAAAACAGTAAAAACTAAGTCAGAAAAATGCCGCCAAATGGCGGCATTTTCCGATATTCGAACGAAGACAAATTGACATTTACACGTAACCGTGTTAATGTCAATTTGAGGTGAAGAGGATGGAAGACTATTATACGGTGACGGAATATGCAGAAGTAACGGGAAAAGACCCGGGAAACATTCGTAGACTTCTGGCATACGGGAGACTTATAGGTGAAAAAAAAGGACGGCAATGGCTTATCCCCAAGGATGCCGTTTATCCTGAGGATGGCAGACTTAGATCGGGCAATTATCGCAACTGGCGTCGTCGGCCTGAAATTTGGCATTCTCACCCGCAACTGATCAGATCCCTGCTTCAAATGAGTGCCAAGCTCAGCATCGTGTATAAAGAAAGCCTGGTCAAGGTTATTCTTTATGGATCATATGCCAGAGGTGAGGAAACGGATGAGTCCGATGTGGATATCGCCCTGCTTTTGAGAAGCGGCAGCACCGCTGCCATGCATGATGCTATGACGGATATTGTGGTTGAATGTGAAATAGAGCAGGGAGTGACGCTTTCAGTTCTTCCTATTGAGTATGATCAATATGAGGATTGGGGGAAGACTCTTCCCTTTTACAAAAATCTGGATCGGGAAGGAATCATTCTTTGGAAGACCGCCTGAAAATATTATCTGAATACCGGTTTAAATCTGCCCTGGAGGCGTTGACCGATGCCGGAATCATGTATGATAATGGAAGATACAGAAATGCGCTTGATGGATTTGACAGCAGCAATGTTTTGCAGGTGAAGCCTATCTGATCCAGAAGGCTGTTCTGAAGGAAAAGCTCCTGCCTTTAGCAGAGAGGACTTCCCCGGAATCAAGGAGGAGGAAAGAATGAAGCAGACCCTTATTGTTCTGGCCCTGGCGGCAGCTCTGGCGGGCATCCTCTGTCTGACCGGCTGCGGAAAGGCCAAATATAAGATCGATTTTCAGGGCCAGGAGGGCAGCTTTTCCGGGGCTAAGGAGGCTTATGCGGCCGGAGAAAAGGTCAGCCTTAGGATGAACCTGATCGCCATGGATGAGGGCTACACCTTCTATGTGGACGGAGAGGTCTTTCAGCCGACCTATGACGGCGAGGCCTATGTCCTCGAATTTACCATGCCCGACCACGACACGGTGGTTCGGTTCGAAACGGCAGGCTCCATGACCCATGTGGTCTCCGTCGATAAGAAGGTGACCGATTTTACCTATAGCTACAACAATCCCTTCGGCGCCTGCGGCTACACCTATGAACTGAAGGATGAAGAGGGAGACCGGGTCACCTTTGCCTATCAATCGGATCTTTATCCTGACGATGGCACGATGGAGACCAGGATCAACAGCATCATCCTGACACAGGTCTCCATGCTGATCTCGGAAGACGGCGCGGAGGACTGGGACGGCTTTGCGGGCTCGAATCCCGACGTGTCGGATGGGGACGGCTTTTATCTGCATGTGACCTTTGAAGACGGGACTTCTCTTACGGCTTACGGGGAAAATTCCTGTCCGGAGGGCTACGGCGTTTTTAAGACGGATATCGATGAGCTCTTTTCTCCCTTTGTCGAGACTGTTCTGGAGGAAAAGAGGCAGGAGGTTATGGACAAGGGCATAAACGGCGAACTCAATTATGTCTATGTCAATCTTGTCGGACGGGGAGAGGCCGGCAAGGATGAGTATTTCTTCACCTTCTATAAGAATGAAGAAGAGGCTCAGAATTTCAGCGTCAGGATCAGATCCGTCAGCGGAGATTTCCTGCCGGCAGGCAATTACCGCGCCTATACCCATCTGGACAATGACAGGCTTCCCTTCGGGGAGGTCCAGGCCCTGATCGAAAAATATGACCTGATCAGCTGGTACAACTATGATAAGATCGCCGAGGATTACGAAAATAAAGAGTATTTCCAGATGAGCTTCGGCTTTGATGATGATCTTTCCCTGCAGGCTTCCGGCTCGGAGCCGCCGGAAAATTACCAGGCCTTCCGTCAGGAATTCCTGACTCTCATGGCCAAGCTCGTCAATGACAATCCGGAGGCCTTTGCCCAAGACTAAGCCGTCTCATTTTCCGAAATATCTTGCAGAAGAGGCGAATGTGTTGTATGATTTTGAACATAAATTGAGCACACATGATCAAACTGTAAGCAAAACATGCATTTCCAGGGAGGATGACCTATGAGCCAGAAGATACTGATCGCCTATTTTTCCGCCACAGGTACGGTCAAAGAGATGGCCGGAAAGCTGGCCCGGGTGGTCAGGGCCGATAGCTTCGAGATCGAAGCGGCAGAGCCCTATACACGGGAAGACCTCAACTGGCAGGACCAAACGAGCCGGGTCAGTGTGGAAATGGCAGATGGCATGAGCCGTCCCGCTGTCAAGTCGGTTCCGGACCTGTCAGCCTATGACATCATTTTCCTGGGCTATCCCATCTGGTACGGCGTGGCCCCGCACGTGGTCAATACCTTCCTCGAGGCCTGTGACCTGACCGGCAAGGCCGTGGTGCCCTTTGCCTCCTGCTCAGGCAGCGGCATCGGCGATACAGCCAAATATCTGGCCCCTTCCGCCGAAGGAGCCAAGGTCCGCATGGGTATGCGCTTTGCCAATAATCAGGCCCTCAAGGATTTCCGGACCTGGGTGGATATGCTTAAGATCGTGGACGAGGAAAATCTGATGTAAAAGCAACAGGCGAAGCGGAAGGCGAATGTCCGCTTTGCCGGCAGATAAATGCTCAGCACAGACAGGAGGATTGGTATGTACGAATATCATTTTGAAAGAGTCAAAACAAAATGGAACGGCATGAAGGATCCGCTTTACGGCATGTCCATCGAGACTCAGGAATACAGGGAGATCATTACCGTTATGGCCAAAGAGGGCTGGCGTTATGTGGGAATGATCCCGGCTGTCCAGAGAGATGTCGGCTTTATAGATGAGATGGATCTGGTCTTTGAGAAAGCTCTATAAGGCTGAGTTTCTCTGACCAAAGAGGCTTTGCAGCGGAGGCGCAGACCGAAAGGTTTGCGCCTCTTTTTCGATAGAGAAAAGTTTTGTGTTACTATGAAATGACGTGGAATTTGACTAATAATCGGCATTATGCATTCGTTTCCTTTCACTTAGTGACAAACAAGAATCAATAAATCCAGATGTCTTCCTCACGAATAGACGAAAGCATTTCTGCAACAGTGCTGCCATTCCTGCTTACAGTAACTATTTCCTCAGGATTTTCTACTTCAGTTGTTTCTTGGTAAAACTCGCAGAAAGAGATGACATGTTTGCCGTCAATTGTGCCATAAGTGATAGAGTACATTTTGCCATTATAACGAAACTCAATTTCTCTGCCGTGATTGATATAATCCATTAATTTATCTATTGTCATTTCTTAAGTCCTCCTTCAGGTTCATCATCTCTATACAGATTTCCATTTTGATCGAAATGGATGCTGTGCTCATGAGGAACATGTGGGTGAGTTTTACTGTTTCCATGATTAGTGTAATCGATATCCAAATAAGCATCACCATTTTGATCATAATATCGTTCCGATTCTAATTTTCCGTCCTTATAATTTTTGGAAACGGAATATGGAGTACTATGGGCCGGGATGGTGTGCAGATCATTGGTTGTTGTAATGGTATTAACTTTTCCAACTGACTTTGAACCGGCATTATTGAAGTCAGTACCATTTACGTGTTTGGTATCCTGCTTGGGAAACTGACAGGCAATACTACCGGACGTGCCTTGAAAAAGCTCGCTGTTTCCTTTACTCATGCCGGTTCCTCCTTTGGAAAGCTTTTGCTGTCTTGCTTGGATAGGAAACAACATGGATTCCTTGCAATCTAAGTATATTGAAACAGTTACCGTTAGCTGAACCATATACCAGAATGGTATGAGGCTTAAGTTCGTCGATCATTTTGAAAAGACCGATTTCAAAACGATCTCGATCGATTAGCTTTCGAGGACCGCCGCCGACAGTACCGATAGCTACAATGCTATTCTCGGGAATTCCCTCGAAACAGTAATCGAAGGTTTCTTCCGTTCCCCATCGGACATTGTTAATGACTGGAATTCCTTCTTGGCCGAGCCAATATCCGTATGCACGCATACGATAGGTTGCATATATCTTGAGGGCTTCCGGAAAGTCTTGATTGGTACTGAAGTCGGGCGTGATAGCACCCGAGAAATGATGAAGAACCTTGAGAACAAATTTGTAATCATGCCAGATGCCGCGCACACCATCAAATTTATAGTCATCTAGATTCCAGTTGACGAAAGCATCCTCGCAATAATCATATTCTTTGCGAGCAACATGTTTCTTATGAATGTGCTTCGCCTCTTCCCAAGTGAACTGTTGCTTGGGAATATGGGTTGCAGTAGTCGGACAAAACGGGATATCGTACTTGCCAAACTTGGCTCCTTTTACCATAAAGGCATTCCAGATGTCTTTGCATCCGGAACGAACATTAGCTTGTCGAGATGGTTTGCTTCGACTTTGCAATGCCGTTTGAAGATTATTCATATTATACTAACCTCCTTTCAGTGGTGCAATCATTCATGTAATCTTTCCATAATTGAAGAACATGAAATAGAATACAATTCTGATCAGTGTTAAAATGTAAATGACAACAGGTATTTTTTATACGAGCTCGTTTGTTGTCGGTTTCATTCTATGGCAAGACACAGAAAAATAAGTTGGCCTTAAGTTGGCCTTGAGTTGGTCTATAGTCGCAGTTGAACTGTCGTAACAGGAGGATGTCTTAAAGTGTTTTCATTTTCGTTAATTATAAATGTATTGAAAAAATCTATGCTTGAATACATCAGTGACGAGGACCTAATCAATTTATTGATTGAAGAAATCGTAAAATCATTATCTCTTGAGAACCAGGTTGGTGATTTGCTTTATATTGATAAAAAAAACAGCAAGTAAAATAATGAACAATAAAGCCAATGTGCCTCGAAAAATAAAAGGAGTACTGGATAAAGATGTAACTTCTGTTGAAGGATTAAAAAAACATATACAAAGAACGTTGATTCCTCTAATAATACCTGAAAAAATAGAAATGATCTGTCAGTCACTGTTTGATGCCATATGCCAGTATCCGGACGTGCCAACCGTAATAAAGGAAGAGGTCGTTCGTTGCAATGCGACAGGTGATTCTTCTGGATTAATAGCAACAGCTGTACGTTTTAGCTTGATGATTCCAAACAAGCATATAGACGGTAATGGTGACAATGATGCTGATTACAAAGCTGAAATAGCAGCAGAAACGAAAAGAATTGACTCTGTGAATTCTGACACTGTCGAAGAGGGGAATCGAGCTACTTCGGAAGAGGTAATGCCTCTGCAGAAAATACTTGAGTATTTAAGTGATCCGGTAGAGTGGGAAAGAAGTTATTCTATGGAGAGTGATATTCGTTATTATAAATTTGCTCCGGAATACACGATCGAACATACTTTTGAATCAGTGGATGGCAGGGATGGGTATGAGTATTATCTTTTTTTACAACGAGATACAACTCCTCACTGGACGGATATATGGCTGAAATATCACCAGACAATTTTGTATCATACCCAGGGCATTCTTCTCGACGGTGGGAGATACTTCACACCATGCCCGAATTGGGGTGTGGTTTATCCTTTCTGCGAAGAGGAAGAAGCTGTGATTTATAAATACTTGGTTAAAGACAGTTGCGATGAAATAATTCATAAATTCTATTATAATAGCGAAAATTTAGAAGAACGGTATGCACATGACAAATTCATTGATAGTATTATCATGTTTTCAAAGGAAGAAGAGCGTAACTGCTTTGAGGAATTTGCAAGCCGTCACTGGTGTGAATATGAAAAAAGGAGTTCAGAATTGAAGCTCCCATATATTGAGGCAAATTCGGAGCAAGCAACTGATTATTATAAAAATGTATACAGAAATGTTAGACTATTGCAGTTGATGTATAGAGATTTTATTTCTATGGAGTATTCTAAAAGAGATTGAGGTTTAGCTTTCTGGAGACCGTGATGCATTTTAGCCAGCAGGTATTATCCAAAGGGGATTTGTTTCGCTTTGCAGCACATAAAATATCCCCCGTCCGGTACCGGGCGGGGGATATTTTTCGATCAGGTTCAGGATCGATCATTCTCAGGCCAGCTCTTCGGCCAGGGCCTCGATCTGGGAGAGGCTGGTCTCGTCCAGGGCGGACTTGATGGTGACCTGGGTCTGGGTGAAGGTGATGTCCTTAGAACCCTCGAGGAGCTTGGTCATGACCTTGGCAGCGGTCGGAGCCCAACTGCCGTTTTCGATAAGGGCGATGGTCCGGCTCTGGTAATTTCTCTCGGTCAGACCCTCGATATAGGTCCTCATGAAGGGGAAGATGTCATTGTTGTAGGTCGTGGTGGCCAGGACCAGTCGGTCATAGCGGAAGGCATCCTCCATGGCCTCGGGCATGTCCATGCGGGCCAGGTCGTGGATGGAGACCTTGACACCCTTGTCAGCCAGAAGCTCAGCCAGCTTGATAACGGCAGCCTTGGTGTGGCCGTAGACGGAGGTATAGGCGATGGTCACGCCTTCATCCTCGGGACGGTAGGAGGACCAGGTGTTGTATTTGTCGATGTAGAAGCCCAGATCGTCCAGGAGGACCGGTCCGTGCAGGGGGCAGATCTTTTCGATGTCAAGGGCAGCGGCCTTTTTGAGAACCGCCTGGACCTGGGGACCGTATTTGCCCACGATACCGAAATAATAGCGGCGGGCTTCACAGGTCCAGCCCTCCGGATCCACCACGTCATTGGCTCCGAATTTGCCGAAGCCGTCGGCGGAGAAGAGGACCTTATCGGTCGGATCATAGCTCATGATGACCTCCGGCCAGTGGACCATGGGAGCGGTCACGAAGGCCAGGGAATGCTTGCCCAGCTCAATGACGGAGCCCTCCTTGACCACGATCTGGCGGTCAGCGTAATCATTTCCCGTAAACTGCTTCATCATAACGAAGGCCTTGGCGCTGGAAATGATCTTGGCCTCCGGATATTTCTCGGCAAAGGCGGAGATGCCGGCGGAATGGTCGGGTTCCATGTGATGGACGACCAGGTAATCCGGAGCCTTGCCCTCCATGGCTTCCTCGATATTGGCCAGCCAGGGCTCGATGAAGCGGCCGTCGATGGTATCCATGACAGCGCATTTGTCATCGCGGATGACATAGGAATTGTAGGCCATGCCCAGAGGGACTTCATACTGGCCCTCAAAAAGATCGACCTCGTGGTCGTCACAGCCCACATAGTAAAGATCGGCAGTGATATTTTTCATAAGAATAGACCTCCTTCTTAAAGTCTTTCAGAAATGTCTCCCGACATCATAGCACAGATAAGAAAAAAACGATAGTCCGACAAGGTCTCAGGCCAGCCTTTCCAGGATGCGGTCGAGGACGGCCGAGGCTGCGTACCAGAGCGTCTCGAAATAGAGATAGGTGCAGATGTTTTTATCGAACATGAGGGTCAGGCTGGCGGGAAATTCGTCATCGGCCTCATAATAGCGAAGGAGCATGGACACAGGACCGGTGATGGGGAGGAGGCAGGAGATATCCCCCTTGCCGGTAAAGATGGCGCCGAGGTCTGCGCAGACCCTTTTGACCTCCTCCAGATGACCGTCAAAGGCAGAGGAGATCCTGTGCCAGAAGCCGCCGCCCAGAGAGCTTTGACTGGTCCCGCCCATGATGCGGTTGAGGCTCTCAAGTGAAACAAAATCTCCCGACAGGACCGGGGGCTCTTCCGTGTGGCAGAGAAGGTCGCAGACGGTCAGGACCTCATTGAAACCGGCCTCGATGGGGGTGCCGGCCGGACAGGCCATGCCGTCCCGCCGGACCAGGACCATGCTTTCCTCCCTCCGACTCAGGGCATAGAGATCCGTGACGAAGGGCACATAGATGGCATTTTCGTCATAGGCGAGGGACAGGCGGTCCGCGCATTTTCCGGTGTCATAGGTCAGGAAACGGCGGAGGGCGTCGCGTTTTGTGATGTCATAATTGGATTCTTTCTTCATGAATATCAGTTTATCACATCCTGCGGGCAACAAAAACCGTTCTTTGTAGCATGACTTTGAAAAATCCCCGTCCTATAATATGGGACAGTGTGAGAGAATCTATCTTTTATTGAGGAGGAATGTTATGGCATTTTCAGACAGCAGCATCGGTCATGCCGCAGAACGCAAGACCTTCAGTCTGCTCATCAACCATTTCTACGACAACTTAAGCAACAGTGAGGACCGCACTAAGACCTATCTCAAGCTGATCGACTACGCCGGCAAGTTCTTCGGCAAGGGCGCGACCGCTGAGAAGCTGGACAAGGTCCGCGCTGCTGTGCAGGATCCCAACAACCGCTGGGTCAAATACATCAACAAGGTCATTGACGAGTCCAATCCCAAATTCGCCAAGACCATGCTGCTCAACCTGGGCTATGAGGCCTTCTTCAGAGGCACCAAGATCATCAGAAGAAACCGTGAGCTGCATGACTGCAACTTCCCCTGGCTGATCCTTTTCGATCCGACCTCGGCCTGCAACATGCACTGCGTCGGCTGCTGGTCCGGTACCTACGGTCACAAGAGCAATCTGTCCTTTGAGGACATGGACAAGATCGTGACAGAGGGCAAGGAGCTGGGCGCTTATCTCTATATGATGACAGGCGGTGAGCCTATGGTCCGCAAGAAGGATATCCTTCGCCTCTGCGAGAAGCACAATGACTGCTTCTTTGCCGCCTACACCAACTCCACTCTGATCGACGAGGAGCTCTGCCAGAAGGTGGAAGAGCTGGGCAACCTGACCTTCATGCTGTCCATCGAGGGCACACCGGAGACCAATGATGCCCGCCGCGGCGACGGCCATTACGATGCCGTCATGAACGCCATGGACCTGCTCAAGAAGCACGGCATCGTCTACGGTACCTCCATCTGCTACACCAGAAGCAATATCGAGGCCGTCACCTCCGATGAATTCCTGCGCTTCATCGCTTCCAAGGGCGCCCGCTTCGGCTTCTATTTCCACTATATGCCGGTCGGCAATAACGCCGCTCCCGAGCTGATGCCCACAGTCGAGCAGAGAAAGGCCATGATCGAGCGTATCCGTTATGTCCGCTCACCCGAGTGCGACATCGAGTTCTATCCCATGGACTTCCAGAATGACGGTGAGTATGTCGGCGGCTGCATCGCCGGCGGACGCAACTATTTCCACATCAACTCCAACGGTGATGCCGAGCCCTGCGTCTTCATCCACTTCTCGGACAGCAACATCCACGAAAAGTCCATCTTGGAAATGCTGCAGAGCCCGCTCTTCAAGGCTTATCACCAGGGCCAGCCCTTCAACCGCAATCACCTGCGTCCCTGCCCCATGCTGGAGAATCCCAAGCTTCTTCGGGAAATGGTCCAGAAGACCGGCGCCCACCAGACCAATCAGGAGTCTCCGGAGGAGGTCGAGCACCTCTGCTCCAAGTGCGATGCCTACGCCGAGTAATGGGCTCCGGTGGCCAAGGAGGTCTGGGACAGCCAGACTCACAAGCCGGCCACTTACGAGAACTATACACAGGAAAAGAGAGAGCATCCGGAGCTGGCTGCCTTTGAGCATGCCGACGGCACCAACGGCCTCATCTGATATCCGATCAAAACAGCACAGAATTATGTGGGAGGAATAGAAAAATGGCAAATGCAATCATTCACAAGGCAGAACGGGCCGCATTCGATGTGGCCCTGTCCGCAGTCGGCAAGAGCCTCAACAAGGACAGATACAAAGCCTATCAGAACGTCATCAACGTTGTTGAAAAATTCAACGGCGATACCTGGGAAAAGGCCGGCTACGACAGACTGAGAGCCACCTTCTCCGAGGGCGGCAAGTGGGCCACCTTCTTCAACCGTCTTCTGGACTATGTGGACCGCGATTACCTCAAGGGCCTTTTCATGGCCTTCGGTCTTGAGGCCGGCTTCACCGGTTACAAGGAGACCAAGAAGAGCGCCGAGAAATACGGCGTCTCCATTCCCTGGGTCATCCTCTTCGACCCGACCTCTGCCTGCAACCTTCGCTGCACAGGCTGCTGGGCTGCCGAGTACGGTCATCAGATGAACCTGTCCTTCGAGGACATGGACAAGATCGTGACCGAGGGCAAGGCCCGGGGTATCCACGGCTATGTCATGACCGGCGGCGAGCCCATGGTCAGAAGAAAAGACATCCTGAAGCTGGCCGAAAAGCATTATGACTGCGGCTTCATGATCTACACCAACGGCACCCTGGTCGACCAGGAATTCTGCGACGGCATGAAGAAGACCAAGAACATCGTCCTCTCCATGAGTATCGAAGGCTTCGATGAGGCCACCGATGCCCGCCGCGGCAACGGTGTTTTCCAGAAGGTCATGAATACCATGGATCTCCTTCACCAGAACGGTCTGGTCTACGGCGTGTCCATCTGCTACACCAGAGCCAACATCGATGCTGTCACCTCTGACGAGTTCCTGGATTTCATGATCAGCAAGGGTGTGGCCTTCGCCTGGTATTTCCACTATATGCCGGTCGGCAAGGATGCCGCTCTTGATCTGCTTCCCACACCGGAGCAGAGAGAATATATGTATCATCGTATCCGTGAGATCCGCGGCTACGAGGGCGGCAAGGAGATCTTCACCATCGACTTCCAGAATGACGGTGAGTTCGTCCAGGGCTGCATCGCCGGCGGCAAGAACTACTGCCACATCAACCCCAACGGCGATATGGAGCCCTGCGTCTTCATCCATTACTCCAACGCCAATATCCACGAGAAGAGCCTGCTCGAGTGCCTGAGCCAGCCCCTCTTCAAGGCTTACCAGGCCGGCCAGCCTTTCAACACCAACCACCTGCAGCCCTGCCCCATGCTGGAGAATCCGACCAAGCTTCGCGAACTGGTCAAGGCTTCCGGCGCTCACAGCACCGACATGGAAGCTCCGGAAGAGGTCGAGAGCCTCTGCGGCAAGTGCGATCACTATGCCGAGGAATGGGCTCCGGTCGCCAGAAAGCTCTGGGCATCCAATCATCCGGGCTACGGCCAGGAAGAGGAAGAGGCCTGAAAAACGAAAGCCTTATCATAAAAACGAAAAAGAAGGACCTCGGTCTCAAACCGAGGTCCTTCTTATGTTTTAGGTCCTTCTGTCTTTATTTTGTGAAGTAGTTCGTGAAGGCGAAGCCTCTCGGAAGCGGTACCCAGACCATATAAATGATACCGATGACCATGACGATGATACCGATGGCCACAACGACCTTCCGGTTGGGCAGGTTCTTGAAGGTGCCGGCAATACCGAGAAGGAAGAGGACGACTGAGAAGAAGACGGTCGCCAGGCCGTATTTATCAGCGTTGGCATTGTCGTCATTTCCCTTGACCAGGAGGTCCTCGGCCTGGTCAAGAGTGGCCTGAGCCTCGGTGTAATAGGAGTTGATGTAGTCCGTGTCGGCAAAGGGCGTGGTCATGGCGTTCTCATTTTCCAGCCAGACGGGAATATAATCCGTCGGATCGGCATAGGTGGTCACAGCGTTGAAATCCCATCCGATGGCATCCGCCATGGATTGGGACAGATTTTCTTCGCAAAGGAAATAGAGCTGATAGGCGGCCAGCTCCTTTTCCTCATTATCCTCATCATAATAGAGGTAGACGACCTGGAGGGAGCTGATGTCATTCCAGAGCAGCATGTCCTGGATCATTGACTGAGTGGCCTCGTTCCACATGCCGTTGCCTTCGGTCTGAAGGTTGTTGCTCTCGGCATAGTTGGAGGCCTGGTTGCTGCCGTGCAGGCCGCCGACCCAGGTGCTCCAGGCTGTGAGGAGGGCGGTGATGGACAGGAAGATCGCGATCACGATCTCAAGTCCGGCCTCGTTGAGCTTCTTAAATTTCCTGGCCTTTTTAGGCTTATCTGTCCCTTCGGTCTCTGCCGGAAGGGCGGATGCGTTGTCTGTCTCCGGAATTTCGGCCTTGACGGCCTCAGCGGCTTCCGCAGCAGAGACTCCGGTGGTCATTTCCTGAATGTTCTCTTCGTTTGTCACGTAAATTCTCTCTTTCCTTTTGGAGGTTGGTCGACGGCTTTTTACAGGCCGAGGGCATTGATCTTTTCGGCCACATCGTCACAGTGAGCCAGGCAGGCCTTCTTGGGCGTTCCGAAGTTGGAGACCATACCGGTCACGCCGCCTGAGACCTTGTTGAGCAGATCAGACTTGACGGTGTTCTTGACAGTATTTTTGAGCCCGGCAACAATGACGCTTCTCTGAACGGAGAAGCCCTTTTTTGTCTTCAGGATCCAGACCTGGTTTTCTCTGTCTTCGGGCGGGAAGGCAATGACATAGGCCATGCCGTGCTTGACATATTCCGGGGTGCCGGCCTCGAAGGGTAGGTCCTTGATCTTCTCGTAAAGACCCTCAAGGTCCAGATCGGCTTTTGTTGTGATCGTGATCGTTTTCACACCAAGCATGTTTCAGTTCTCCTTTCCTGGATGCTTTTTCTGCGTTTTTACCTTTTTATTATAGGTGGGGGAGTCCTGTTTTGTAAATTGTATTTATACTTTACAAACCTTGCCCCACCTTTTCCTGCCCCATGGTCAGAGAATATTTTTCAGAGTATAATGACTGTGAGGCGGCGAAGCTGCCCGATCGAAAGGAAAGCTTATGAATTTTTATACCAGTGACCTGCATTTTGGCCACGACCATTGTCTGAAGTCAGATTGCCGGCCCTTCCGGAATGCGGAGGAGATGGACGAGGCCCTGATCGCCGCCTGGAATGCCCGCGTGACGGATGCGGACCACATCTACATCCTGGGAGATCTGATCTATAAGAGCCGCCATGATCCGCTCTGGTATCTGGAGAGGCTCTCCGGCCGCAAGCACCTGATCGCAGGCAATCATGACAGTATCCTTCTGGAAAATGCCGAAGCTCTGTCCTGCTTTGAATCTGTCGATCAGCTGTCCTTTATCTATGATGAAGGGGCAAAGGCCCACCTCGTTCTCTGCCATTATCCCCTGGCGGAATGGCACCGGATGCGGCACGGGGCCCTGCATCTCTACGGACATATCCACAGCTCCCGCGGGGCCACCTACGATATCATGAAGGCTGTCCCCGGAGCCTATAACGCTTCTGTGACCGTCAACAAATATGCGCCGGCCACATTGACTGAGATCATGGAAAATAACCGCCTTTTCCGCGGTATCGGATAAGACCTATGGAATACACGCACATCACCCATCCCTTCGGCCCTCTTTTTGATGAAAACTCCCGCATTCTGATCCTGGGCAGCCTGCCCTCCGTCAAGTCCCGGGAGGTCAATTTCTTCTACGGCCACCCTCAGAACCGCTATTGGAAGCTGGTCGCCTCTCTGCTTGAAGAGCCGGAGCCGGCCACGGTCGAAGAGAAGCGGGCCCTTATGCTGAAGCATCATATCGCCATGTGGGACACCATCATGAGCTGTGATATCAGGGGGTCAAGCGATGCTTCCATCAAAAATGTGACCCCTACGGACCTGACCCGCATTCTCGGGCATTCCGGGGTCGGGCATATTTTCTGCAACGGAAAGACTTCCTGGAATTATTTCCATAAATATCAGGAGAAGACTCTGGGCATGACGGCTGAGGTTCTGCCCTCCACAAGCCCGGCCAATGCGGCCTGGTCTCTGGAGAGACTGAAAGGGGAATGGCAGAAGATCCTGGCCTATCTGTAAGGGAGACTGTGGGGAAGGTTCTCTGTCTCCCTTTTACAGGACCTCACGGAAGGCCTTCATCAGCCTGTCGTTATCCTCGGGATTCATGAGGCAGAAGCGGACGAAACGGTTGGAGAGGAAGGGGAAGGACGCGCAGTTGCGGATCATGAGCTTCTGACGGATGCAGTGGTCAAAGAGAAGGTCGGCATCCACATCCTCCTTAAGGATCTTAAAGAGAATGAAATTGCCCTCGGCCCTGTAGACCCTGACCGTCCCAAGCTCCTCCAGGGCCCTGGTCATGCGGTCACGTTCGGTATTGATCAGGTCCTTGGTGGCCCTGATGTAATCTGTATCCTGGAGCATGATCCGGCCGGAGATCTCGGCCAGGGAATTGGCGGTCCAGGGATTTTTTCTCTGATTGATGGACCGGATGAGGTCATTATTTCCCGTGATGGCATAGCCCAGGCGAAGGCCCGGGGCTGCGAAAAACTTGGAGGTGCCCCGAAGGACGATGAGGTTGGAATAGGAGGCCGTGAGGGGCACGGCCGTGATGTCCTCTGTCCGGTGGGCAAACTCCACATAGGTCTCATCGACCATGACGAAGATGCCGTTTTTCAGGCAGGCATCGAGGATGGTCCGCATGTCCCGGTTGTTGATGGCCGTGGAAGTCGGATTGTTGGGATTGCAGATGACCAGGAGGTCCAGACCGTCGTGGAGGGAGGCGCAGAAGGCCTCGATGTCCAGGTTGAAATCCTTCTTTTCCTCCAGGGGATAATAGATGGAATCCCCGCCTCCAAGGGAGATCTCCCTTTCATACTCGGAATAGGAGGGACCGATGATCACGGCCTTTTTGGGCTGGCGGACCCGGATGACCAGGGAAATGAGCTCGGTCGAGCCGTTGCCCACGATGATGCGGTCAGGATGGGTGCCGGCGTAATCGGCCATGACAGCGCGAAGGGCCGTATACTCCCTGTCGGGATAGGTGGTGATGGCATCAAGATGGGCAGTCAGCTCCCGGCGGAGCTTTGTCGAGATCCCGAGGGGGTTGACATTGGCGGAGAAGCTGATGATCTCCTCCTTTTTGATGCCGTAGACGGCTTCTATTTTCTCCAGATCACTTCCGTGGAAGACCTGCTTTTTTGCGTTCATGGTCACAGTCCTTTTCCTTGACTTTTCTAAAGACGGTAAAAGGTGGGAAGGCCCAAATGACAGGCTCCTCCTTCCTTGCACCTCTTTCCCATCTGCTGTATACTTGACTTAAGAATTGTAAAACTCAGGACCGTGTTTGGTCAAGCCCGTTCCGCCCGTCAGACAGCGAGGATAAGCCGGTGATCTACGTAAAAGAAAGACTTGTCACAGGAAGATTGGAGGCAAATGCCCCCAAGCTTATCGTCCGCCCGGACCGCATTGATGAAAGCATCCGGGAGGGGGAGGATTATCGCGGAGAGGTCTATATCGGGACGGACCGGGAGGTCGTCCTGTCCGGAAATGTCATTTCCGAAAGCGCACGCCACCTTCACGAAGCGGAGGAGCTATCCGCGACCAGCGTCGCCCTGCAAGTTACCGTGGCCAGACGGGGCGTCAAGGCGGGGGAGACC
>R21__coassemble_1582_pt1 | contig 15045 bp, 10 predicted proteins | sample R21__metabat2_low_PE_030 | metagenome-assembled genome bin R21
TGGGAGCAGCATTTTCCGCATGGCAGTCGCAGTTGGGAGAGACGTCCAGGATCAGGTTGATGTGGAAATTGGGCCTGTCGTTAATAGCAGCCTGGGTGTACTCGGCCATCTTCTTGCCCAACTGCTGGTTGGCATTCCACTCCAGGTTGGTGATGGCATCGAAGCGGCAGTGGCCGATGCATCTGCCGCAGCCCTTGCAGAGGGCATTGTCGATCACGGCCTTACCGTCCACATAGGAAATGGCATTCGACCCGCAGGCAGAGGCACAGCGTTTGCAGCCCCGGCAGTTTTCGGTGATGATCTCCAGCTTGCCGCCGTTGTGCTGCTGCATCTTGCCGGCCCGGCTGCCGCAGCCCATGCCGATATTTTTGATGGTGCCGCCGTAGCCGGCCACCTCATGCCCCTTAAAATGGGACAGAGAGATGAGGACGTCCGCATCCATAATGGCCCGGCCGATGAAGGCTGTCTTGCAGATCTCACCGTTTTTGACCGGGATCTCGATATCATCCGTGCCCTTAAGGCCATCGCCGATGATGATCTGGCAGCCGGTCGTGATGGTGTTGAAGCCGTTGATATTGGCGCAGTCCAGGTGCTCCAGGGCATTCTTTCTCATGCCGGGATAGAGGGTGTTGCAGTCGGTCAGGAAGGGGAGACCGCCGGCCTCCTTGACCAGGTCAGCCACCGCTTTGGCATAATTGGGACGGAGATAGGCCAGATTGCCCATCTCTCCGAAATGCATCTTGATGGCCACGAATTTGCCTTCCATGTCGATCTGACCGATGCCGGCCCGGCGGCAGAGCTTTTTCAGCTTTTCCGTGATGGGCTCGTCCAGCTTGGTCCTGAAATCCGTAAAATAAACCTTTGCTTTTTCCATGTGATCCTCCTGTCTTTTGATATTATCCCGCAAAGGCGGGAGCTTTTTGCTTTCATCCCTTATCACATGCAGGCAGCCCTCTTCAGCCCGGCCGCCTGCGGTCTTTTTATTATCCGATACCGGCAGCCTTCTTGTCAAATATGACTTATCTCATGTTATAATGAAAAAACCGCCGCGATCGCGGCCCTATCCATGTCATACAACAGAAGGAGAAGTCTTATGCCGGAGCTTAAAAAAGGCAATCCCATTGCCCTCTTACCCATTCTGATCTTCGTGGTCCTCTATCTGGGACTGGGCATCATTTTTGAATATGTCCTCAAAATAGAGATGGGCTTTTACAACATCCCCATCGTCGTGGTCTTCCTGATCGCCCTCATGGTGGCCTGCTTCCAGAACCGAGGCCTGTCCTTTGACCAGAAGCTGGTCCTCATGGGAAGGGGCATCGGTGACAAGAACATCGTCATCATGCTTCTGATCTTCCTGGAGGCCGGCATTTTCGTGGGCGTGGTCGGACGCGGCTCGGCCCAGAGCGTGGCCTACTGCCTGCTCTCTCTTATTCCCGCCAAATATGCGGTGGCCGTCCTCTTCGTCATCGCCTGCCTGGTCTCCATCGCCATGGGTACCTCGGTCGGCACCATCACCCTGATCGTACCCATCGCCGTCTCCGTGTGCGAGACCTCCGGCTTCTCCCTGCCCCTGGCCATCGCAGCCGTTATGGGCGGGGCCATGTTCGGCGACAACCTCTCCTTTATCTCAGACACCACTATCGCGGCCTGCAACGGCCAGGGCTGTCAGATGAAGGACAAATTCCGGGAAAATTTCAAGCTGGCCCTGCCGGCTGCCGTCGTGACCTTTGTCCTCATCCTGGTCATTTCCCTGTCCCAGCATACGGGAGAATTTGAGATCCCTGACTACAACCTGATCCAGATCGTGCCCTATCTCATCGTCCTGGTCCTGGGCATCCTGGGCCTTAATGTCCTGATCGTCCTGATCGTGGGTATCGTCTCCGGTGCTGTCATCATGCTGGCCACGGGAGCGGTCGGAGCCACCGACCTTATCGCCGGCATGGGAAGCGGAGCCTCCGGCATGTTCGAAACGGCCATGGTGGCCATCCTGGTGGCTGCTCTCTGCGCCCTGATCAAGGAAGGCGGCGGCTTCGACGCCCTGCTTTCCGGCCTCTATAAGATCTTCAAGGGCAACCGCGGCGGCCAGCTGGGCATGGGCCTCCTGGTCGTCCTTCTGGACATCGCCACGGCCAACAACACCGTGGCCATCGTCATGGCCAACCCCATCGCCAAAGAAATGGCCGACACCTACGGCATTTCCCCCAGAAAGACTGCCTCTATCCTGGATACCTTCTCCTGCATAGCCCAGGGCATCATCCCCTACGGCGCCCAGATGCTGGTGGCCATCTCAGCCGCCGCTGCCCTGGATGCCTCGGTCTCGGCCTTCGACATCATCCCCTACCTTTTCTACCCCTACCTGCTTCTTGTGGTCTCCCTTCTCTTCATTTTCTTTGGCAAAACGAAAAGCCCTTCCCCTGAAAATTAAGGGAAGAGCTGAAAATACGATATGACCTGTTCCGGCAGCTCTCTTATAGGGGAGCTGCCTTTTCTTTCAGAAGAGAGAAACAATGGCCGTGATGATAGGAGCAAAGACGATGGCCGGCAGGAAATCCGCCACCTTGAGCTTGACCACGCCCAGAATATCCAGGCCCAGAGCCAGGATGAGGACAGATCCGCAGCTGGAGATGGAGAGAATGATGGCCTCCGTGAAGATGGGGGAAAGAAGGGAAGCCAGAAGAGCGATCCCGCCCTCCAGGACCAGGATGGTCACGGCAGACAGCATGACCCCAAAGCCCAGGGAGACTGTCAGGAAAATGCCGGAAATGAAATCCATGACCGATTTGGTGAAGAGCAGGGTATTATCCCCCTGAATACCGGCCTTGATGGCGCCGACGATGGTCATGGTCCCCACGCACATAAGGAGGGAGGCGGCCACAAAGCCCGCAGCGGCTGAGGGCGAGCCCTCCTTGTGAGGAAAGAGCCTGTCGGCCAGAGAGCCCAGACGGTTGAGCTTGCCGTCGATATCCAGCCAGGTCCCAAGGGCCACGCCCAGGACCAGGGCAATGATCAGGATGATCACGCTTTCCGTTTCCAGCGCCCCCTGGATACCGATCACGATGGTAGCAAGGGCAATGGCCTGCATGATGCGGTCAGCATATTTCTGCGGAATGCCCTTCTTGCAGAAAAGTCCGATCGCGCTGCCGGCTATGACGGTAAGAGTATTGACAATGGCTCCAAGCATACTTCGACTTTGCCGGGGATCCCGGCTCTCCTTTTTCTGAACGCATGAAAATGATGAAAAGCCCGGTCAGCTTAGGGCCGGCCGGGCAGTTTTATCAGACATTTACTGATCGTCACCGAAATCGGCCTTATAGGCCTCGACCAGCTTCTCCGGCCAGTCGCCGATGGGCTCCAGAATACCGGTGAAGAAACGCAGGGTGGCCGGCTCGTGGACGAATCTCAGGCCGCCGATAAGCTGACGGTGGTCATAGAGCCATTTGACACGGTCAATGATATATTCCGTCTGAGACAGGGTGAAGACACGGCGGGGGAAGGCGATGCGGACCATCTCAACAGAGGCCATACGCTCGGAGCCGTCCGGATTTCTCTCCTCGGACAGGGTACCTCTCTCCATGCCGCGGATGCCGCCGCACAGATAAAGGGCGCAGACCAGAGCCCCGGCCGGATATTCATTCTGCGGGATATGGTCGCAGAAGTCTGAGGCATAGAGGTGGGCTCCCAGACCGCCGGCCGGTGTGATGACCGGAATGCCGTAGGCATCGAGCTCATCCACGCAGTACTTGATGAACTGCGGGCCCTGGGAAATAACATCCATATCCATGGACTCTTCAAAGCCGACCGTCATGGCCTCGATCTCACGGACGGACATGCCGCCGTAGGTCAGGAAGCCTTCAAACATGGGGATAAGGTCCTCCATGGAGTGGAACATGGCCTCGTCACGGACCATGATAACGCCGCCGCGGGCAAAGCCGAACTTACGGGCCGAGAAATAGACCAGGTCGAAGCAGTCCGCCACCATACGGGTGATCTCACGGGGAGTCTTGTCCTGCATGCCCTCTTCACGGGTCTTGATGAAATAGAGATTATCCTGGAAGAGAGAGGCATCCAGGACGGTCAGAATGCCGTATTTCTTAGCCAGGTCCGTGGCTGCCTTGAAGTTAGCATAGGACACAGGCTGTCCGCCGATCAGGTTGGTGCCGGCCTCCAGACGGATGTAGGCCACATTTTCGGGAGTTTCCTTCAGGATGCACTCCTCCATCTTCTTAAGGTCGATATCGCCCTTGAAGAGAAGGCTGCTCTTGGCCACCAGACCTTCGTCACGGACCAGCTCCTCCACATGACCGCCGACACGGGTGATGTGGGCCTTGGCTGTGGTGAAATGATAGTTCATGATAACGCAGTTGCCGGGCTTGACGAAACGCTCAGCCAGAATGTTTTCACAGGCGCGTCCCTGATGGGCCGGCAGAACATAATCCATCCCGAACATCTTGGTCAGGACCTTTTCCATACGGAAGAAGGATTCGGAGCCGGCGTAGGCATCATCGGCCTGCATCATGGCGGCCTGCATATTGTCGGACATGGCATTGACGCCGGAATCGGTCAGGCCGTCCAGGAAAATGTCGGCGTTGTGGAGCTGGAAGGTGTTGAAGCCGGCCTCCTTCATTTTCTCAAGGCGGACATCCGCGGGAAGCAGGTTGAGCTTCTGGACGATGCGGACCTTATGCATTTCAAGCGGGATCTGCTGCTGTTTGTAAAATTTGACCTCAGGCATGATTCTTCTCCTTGTCTGTTTTTTATCGTTTTTATCGTTTTAATTCTTTTAAGCTTTAAACCGTCGAAGCTTTAACGCGCAAAAGCAATCATAATACAATCAAAGAGGAAATGCAACGGTTATCCGGAAGAAAAGTCGGAAAAAGCAAAAGAAAAAGGCTGCCGTCACACGACAGCAGCCACCGACAGAAAAGCCCTTATCTTTCTTTCAGTCCCTCCAGGATCCGTTTCAGGGCTTCCGCCACATTTTCCCGTGACGTGGCCAGGTTCATGCGGACAAAGCCCCTGAAGCGGTCTCCGCCGAACCATTCTCCGAAGTCGAAGGCGATCCGGCAGGTCTTTGTGATAAAATCATGAAGCTCCTCGATCGGCATGGTCTCCCTCATATCGATCCAAAGGAGGTAGGTGCCCTCCAGAGGCGTGACCCTGATAGCCGGGCATTCCTTCTCAAATGTCTCCTTGACATAGCGGTAATTGTCATAAATAAGGGCCTTGACCTCCCGGTACCAGTCCTCCCCGCCCCGGTAGGCTGCCTCGGCAGCGATATAGCCGAAGGCATTGCCCCATTTGATCCGGGCCGCCTTGACATAGGCATCCCAGGAGGCGCGAAGCTTCTTATCCTTAATGATGATGAAGGAATTCTGGCAGGAGGCCAGATTGAAGGTCTTGGAGGGGGCGGTCATGACGATCAGGCGGTCGTCATAGCCGGACAGACTGAGAGAGGGGACCTGGACCCTATCCCCGTGGACAAAGTCCTGATGGATCTCATCGGAAATGATGACCACGTCATGCTTTTTGCAGATGTCAAAAAGCCGGACCTGCTCCTCCCGGGTCCAGACCCGACCCACCGGATTGTGGGGTGAGGAATGGAGAAAGACCCTGACCTGATTGTCTGTGATCTTCCGCTCAAAATCTTCAAAATCAATGGTATAGTATCCGTCCGTATTGACCAGATCCGAGGTCACAAGACGCAGGCGGCTGTTATCTGCCGCATCCAGGAAGGGATAGTAGACCGGGGTCAGGACGATCATGGCATCGCCCGGCTTAGTCAGGGCGGAAATGGCCCAGTTGAAGCCGCTGACCACGCCCGGCGAAAAACGGATCCAATCCGCCTCCACCTGCCAGCCGAAATGGGTCCTTTCCCAGTCGATAAAGGCCTCCTTATAGGAATCCGGCACGATCGGATAACCGAAAATGCCCCGGTCCACATAGGCATGCAGGGCCTCCTGCACACAGGGCGGGACCTGAATATCCATATCCGCCACCCACATGGCCAGAAGGTCTTCCCCGCCGAACATGCCGGTCAGGTCATCCCATTTCATACTGTCCGTATGACGTCTTTCCACATACTTAAGCATAGCTCACCTCTTGTGTCCGTTTTTACTTTTCTGCCTCATCGATCAGGGGCAGCATATCCACATAATCGCTGGCCGAGGCATGCTTTTTGGTGGATACGCTCTGGTGGACCGCAATGGCCTTAGCGGTCTGGGCCACAGGCCTGACCGTTCCGGGTCCGGCTATACAGCCGCCCTGACAGGCCATGCCCTCCAGGAGATAGCCCTTGTATTTGCCGGCCTTGGCCAAAGTCAAAAGCTTGCGGCATTCGGCAAGTCCCGCAGCCCGGGCCGTCTTGACCTCCAGATCCGGATAATGCTCCTTAATATATTCCTCCACGGCATGGGCTACGCCGCCCTCGATGGCAAAGCCGCGGCCGTCGGCGGAAGCCCCATGCATGGCATCGGTCTCTTCAAGTGTTTTGAAATCAATATTTTTGGCGGTAAACATGCCCATGACCTCCTCGAAGGTCAGGACGAAATCGACCTCTGACCGGACCGACCGGCGCATGGCCTCCAGCTTCTTGGCCGCGCAGGGGCCGATAAAGGCCACCTTGCTGCCGGGATGCTTCTGCTTGATCATCCGTCCCGTCAGGACCATGGGTGTCAGGGCCATGGAAATGCAGCCGGCCTGAGCCGGGAAGAGCATCTTGGCCATCTTGGACCAGGCCGGACAGCAGGAGGTCGCCATAAAGGGCAGCTCCTCCGGCACCTCTTTGACGAAATGCTCGGCCTCAGACACGGTACAGAGGTCCGCGCCTATGGCCACCTCGACCACATCCTCAAAGCCCAGGGCCTGGAAGCCGGCCCGCATCCTGTCGGGTGTCATGTCGGGTCCGAACTGTCCTGTCACAGCCGGGGCAATGGCCGCATAGACAGGCGTGTCGCTCTTCAGGGCCTGAATGGTCTGGAAGATCTGGGTCTTATCGGCAATAGCTCCGAAGGGGCAGTTGGCCAGGCACTGGCCGCAGGAGACGCATTTTTCCTGGTCGATGGAGGCATTGCCCAGCTCATCGGAGTGGATGGCCTTCATGCCGCAGGCCCTGACGCAGGGCCGCTCCATTTTCAGAATAGCCCCGTAGGGGCAGACGTCCCGGCATTTGCCGCATTTGACGCATTTTTCCGGATCGATATGGGACCGGCCGCCGCTGATGGTGATGGCATCCTTGGGGCAGACCTCCTTGCAGGGATGGGCCAGACAGCCCTGGCAGGCATCCGTGACCTTCATCTCATTGTCCGGACACTTGTGGCAGGCAAATTTGATGACATTGATAAGGGGCGGCTCGTAATAGATCTCCGCCTTGGTGCAGTCCTCCACGCCCTGGGTCAGGGCCGTGTATTCATCATAGGTCCGGGGGGTCAGGCCCATGGCCAGTCTGACCCTTTCCTTGACGATAGCCCTCTCCAGGAAGGCGCTCTCCCGGTAGGAAGACACGATGCCGGGGATGACATTATAGGGGATCTGATGGATGATCTCCGGGTCGATGTGGTCCTCGTATTCGTAGGACAGCTTTGCCACCTCCGCAAAGACTCTCTTGCGGATATCATTCACATTGGTATAAATGCCTCTCATACCCATTTTCTCTTTCCCCTCTCAGGCTCTTGTTTTTCATGATAACAGGCTCTGCCGGCAGCTTCAGCCCACCTGCCGGCCCGGCATGGCCAAAGGCCCTGCTTATGACGAGTATAACACAGTCTGTCGCATCGGGAAAAACAAAATCAGGCAGCCCTTTCGGACTGCCTGAATAAGCTTTTCGGTATAGGATAGGCCTTATTTGAGACCGGCCATCTCCAGCAGGGTCGGGATCTTAGACTCCCAACCCAGAGACATGATATGGACACCCTGGCAATAGGGGCGGCATTCCCTGATGATGCGGGCGGCGATAGCCAGACCGGCCTCACCGGACTTGGTCTTTTCCTTGTCGGCCTTGAGCTCATCATAGACCGCATCGGGGATAGAGATACCGGCCACGTTGGCTGCCATGAAACGGCACATGCCCACAGACTTGGGAATGATGATACCCAGCTGAACGGGCTTGCCGAACTGCTTGGCCTTTTCCATGAAGGAGATGAATTTCTCCGGCTCAAAGACGGCCTGGGTCTGGAAATATTCCGCGCCGGCCATGACCTTGCGCTCCATCTTCATAAGCTGGGCATCCACGGAATCGCTACAGGGAGACACGACCGCGCCCTTGGCAAAGGAGGGAGCCTCGCCGACCAGAGCATTGCCGCCCAGGTCCACGCCCTTTTCCAGCTGACCCATGCAATGAAGCAGGGAGACGGAATCCAGGTCGAAGACGGGCTTGGCCTCGCGATGATCCCCCATCTTGGTGTGGTCACCGGTCAGAGCCAGGACATTGTCGATGCCGAAATAAGCGGCGCTCAGAAGATCAGACTCCAGCGCCAGACGGTTTCTGTCGCGGCAGGCCAGCTGGAAGATGGGATTTAAGCCCGCATCCTTCAGGCCCTTGCAGACGGCCAGAGAGCCCAGTCTCATGACGGAGGACTGATTATCGGTCACATTGATGGCGGCGCAGTCCTTCAGATAGGTCTTGGCCTCCTCGATCATCTCGTCGATGTGAAAACCCTTAGGCGGCCCCACCTCGGCGGAAACAACAAATTGACCCTGTTTGAATAATTCGGTTACTTTCATTTTTCCACTCCTTTTCTGTCAGGCTTCCTTCCAGGCCTTTGTCACATCATCCGTTGAATAGTTGCGCACCTGAACCGGTGCCTTCAGAACATCCAGACGACCCATGCTCTCAAGCTTGCGGTAGATCTTCTCCCAGCCGCAGTCCATAGAGGGATCGACCTCGCATTTGCCGTTCTTGGTGCCGCCGCAGGGGCCGTTGACCAGGCTCTTGGAGCAGGCGGTGATGGGGCAGATGCCGCCGGTCAGGTTGAGGTAGCACTCCCCGCACTGGCCGCAGTCATATTCCAGAGGCGTCACGCCCTGGAAGCCCGGAAGCCGGATGGTATCGCAGGCAGCCAGGACCTTTTTGTCAGGCAGAAGCTCTGCCGTGGTCTGGACACCGACACCGCAGCTTAAGACCAGGACCGCATCCGCTTCTTCGATCTCATTTAAGTAAGCCTTCATCTGAAGGGTCAGCTGGCTAGGATTGCAGATGTACTCGGTGGTCATGACGCCGGTCAGCTTGCCGGCCTCTGCCAGCTCTTTCTGAAGCTCGATGGATTCCTTTTCGGGAAAAGCGATCTCACGGCAGCCGTGGCAGTTGATCATGAAGACTTTGCCCTGGGTCAGCACATCAAGCTCTTCTTTTGATTTTATCTGTGTGATCAGCATTATTTTTTCATCATCTCCATTACAAGCTTCTTGCCCTCTCTGATCTTATTGACAAGATCGATGCGGGAGGAACAGATATACTCGCAGCTGCGGCATTCCATGCAGTCGCGGATCTTCAGGTCCAGTAAAGCCTGCGGATCATTATCCTCCACAGACACGATAAAGCGGAAGGGTGTCAGCTCCATGGGGCAGACGTCGGCGCAACGGCCGCACTTGATGCAGTCCATGGGCTCTTTGACCTCAGCCGGCACGGCGATGATGCCGTTGGTGGCCTTCATGACCGGGACCTCGGTATCGGAGACCGGTGTGCCCATCATGGGACCGCCCAGCTTGATCTGGACATTTTCGCCCCTGGTGCCGCCGCAGTAGTCGATGACCTCCTGTACAGAGGTACCGATGGGGCAGATATAATTGCCCGGACGCTGCATGCGTTCGCCGGTCACGGAGACCACTCTCTCGACCAGAGGCATGCCCGTGCGGATGGCATCGGAGATGGCCTTGGCTGTGGACACGTTGCAGACCACCGCGCCCGCATCGGCCGGCAGACCGCCGCTGGGGACCTGGCGTCCCAGAACATTTTTGATCAGCATCTTCTCACCGCCCTGGGGATACTTGGTCCGGGCCGGGAAGACCTCGATATTTTCAAGACCGGCCACCTTTTCCTGCATGTGGGCAATGGCATCGGGCTTGTTGTCTTCGATGACGATCACGCCCCTGGGGGCATCCACGGCCTTCATGATGGCCTTGAGGCCGTCGATGATGTCATCGGCATATTCCAGCATGAGCCGATGGTCAGCCGTCAGGATGGGCTCGCACTCGCAGCCGTTTAAGAGGACAGCGTCGATGGGCTTGTTGGGCATGAGCTTGACATAGGTCGGGAAGCCTGCGCCGCCCATACCGGTGATGCCCTTTTCCTTGACGATGTCGATGATCTCCTGGGGCGTCAGCTCCTCAAGGGGCTTGGCCGGGACCACGGACTCGTCGATGACATCCTTGCCGTCGGACCGGATCACGATAGACATGGTCATGCCGCGGTTGGCATGCATGCGGGGCTCAATGGCTTCCACGGTACCGCTCACGGACGAATGGATATTGGCGCTGATGAAGGCCGCCGCCTCGGCGATCTTCTGACCCTTCTTCACATAATCGCCCACAGAGACGATGGGATTGGCCGGTGCTCCCGCGTGCATGGAGGTCGGGATGACCACCACCTCGGGCTCGGGGAAATTCTTAAGGGAAATGCTCTCAGAGAGCTCCTTTCTCTCACAGGGATGGACACCGCCGTAATAGCCGGCAAAGCGGCCGTCACGGATGGCTGCCACATAATCCTTGATCTCCTTGACCCCGGCCCTGGAATAATCCCGAAGCTGGACGGGCTGGGACAGGAATTCCTCCAGACGTCCCTGCTTTTTGAGCTTCTGATAGATCTTCTCCCAGACGCAGTCCTTCTCGGGGTCGATCTCGCACTTGCCGTTCTTGGCGCCGCCGCACTGGCCGTTCAGAAGGCTCTTGGTGCAGTCGGCAATGGGGCAGAGACCGCCTGTCAGATTCAGGTAACACTGAGCGCAGGCATCGCAGGTCTTTTTGGTGAGTGCCATGCCATGATGACCGATATAATTCAGGGAATCCGTGGCCGTAAAAACGGGCAGACTCTCCATGTCAGCCAGGGTCTGAACACCCAGGCCGCAGGAAATGACGACGATGTTCTCGGTGCCATCCGGGATCAGGTCGGTCAGCTTGCGCTCAGTCTGCGTCTTATTGCACAGGAAATCCACCGATGCCGTGCCGGTGACGGTCTTGCCCATCTCCGAAGCCAGCGACATCACAGAGGAAAGCTCTTCCTCTGCGCCTCCACGCATTTCTTTGAAGCACTTGTTGCAGGCGACGATAAAGAGGTTGTCCTTATCGGTCAGAAGGGCAGTCAGTTCATCGCTGCTTTTCAGTGCATATTTAGAATATTCCATCCGCTCTCTCCTTTTTTATACGGATATGGTAATAAAGAATATTTTAACACTTCATTTCGGTGATATCCATATTATCTGATAAAGTTTTGACAAAAAAACATAGGCCGGACCCGGTTCTGTTTGCCTCAATGATTGCTGCACATGATCAGCCTGTCATCCTTTTTAAGCTCAATGTCCCTATCGGCATTTTGACCGGCAAAGAAGACATGATCCCGGCCCCGGAAATAGCCCATAAGGACCGTCTTGTCATCGTCCCGGCCTGCCTCATAGACCGCGCGGACCAGCTCGTGAGCCTTAAGGCGGGGCGGCATTTCCGCAAAGAATTCTCCCGCGTTCTTCAGGTAGAGCTCCTTGCTGACATACTCGGCCGCCTCCGGATCATCGAAGCAGAGCAGATCCTTGTAGAAGCTGTAAATGCCCTCATGCTCGCCCATCTGCATCATCATGTGGCTGAGGTAGCGGTTGCTGATGACCACATGATTGGAATTGTAGCTGCGGATGGCCTCGAAATTCTGCGGATCCAGGACCTCCACGATGATATCGAACCGGCTGATGTCAAAGCCGCTCTCCTCTTCCTTCCGTCTCTGGAGCATATCATCCATGTAAATGAGGTAGGTCAGCGGCTTTTCGTCGATCTCATCATCCGGCACCTTGTCATCGGACAAGATCAGAACACAGATATCGCCCTCATGTGTTCCGGCGTAGCCCGTGATGGTCTGATAGATGGTCTCCCTGTCGTAAATATCCGCTCCCACGGCCCGCGTCACGAAGGGATAGGCCCGATAGAAATCATTTTTCTTAAGGGACTCCTCATCGTCTATGACCGTGATGTCCAAAGCCTCGCCCTCCCAGGACTCCGGCCATTCATTCCGGTAGGAGGCAAAGCCGTTCATGATGGACTTCATGGAACTGTTATGGCCCAGGATGATGATGTTTTTCTTATGCATCCGATAATCTTCATTGAGCCTGAGCTTAAGCTCTCCCGCCCCATAGCCGCCGGAGAGCGGCTCATCGATATCAGGAGCCTCCTCACAGAGGTAATAGACCTCCGTTCCCTCCTTGGTCGTCATGACCGAATGGGGAATGGCCCGGTCATGTGAAGTGAGATAAGACCCGAAAAGAGCTGCGACCGAAGCGTCATCTGTCGGGCTGTCCGTCTTCCGGGATTCAAAATAGAAGCCTCTGTTGGAGAAAAGCTCGGCGTAGACATGGTTGAGCTCCGGCATGATGGCCAGCTGGGACATGAGTCTTCCGAGGAAATCATTGACCGGGACCGGACAGATATTGCATTTTCCAAGCTTTTCCTTATTGCGGATGATCTTCTCCACCAGGGAGCCTGTCCACTCATCCTCCACCTCGACCACGATCTTCTGGTCGTCCGCAGACTGCTCACTGCCGGTCATTTCCGCGACCAGGATCAGGGATTTGATGACATTGGAATTGCCCGGATCTGTCTTGTTTTCTCCCTCATCCCCCTCATGATCATTCTTAAAATCCCGTCCCAGGATGATGATGGTCCTGGCCTTTTGCAGGGAGATCTCATTGAGCTGGTTGGTCGAAAGGACATCGCCTTCTCTCACGACCACGGACACACTGCTGAAAAGCCGGTTTTCCCGGATATAGCGCTGTCTTTCAAAAAAGCCCATGGTCCTGGCCCTGGCATAGACCAGGCTGTTTTCCCGCTTGATCGTGTCCTTCAGGCGGTTGCGGATCTCACTCTTTATCTCATCCTTGCCTTCCTTCACAAGGACGACCACATCCTCCACCTCCTCGGTGTAGACCAGGTCGTTGATGATCTCGGCCGCCCGGGAATTCCAGTTGATGATAACAATATGGTCTTTCAGCTTGAGGGCAAATTTACCGGATTTGGACCGGTCGATAAAGTCGGAAATATAATTGGTGATATAGCCGATGATCCCGCCGGTGAAGGTGATCATGCCGACCAGGACGATGATCAGACAGATGATGATGACCGCCACGCCGGATGACCCGACATCTGCCACAATAAAGGAGATACAGCCCGCATCCAGGACCATGGTGACCGTGTAGAAGACCGAGGCCCAGAAGCCCAGGCCGTCCAGGGTGGACGGGGCCAGCTGGTAAATGATAAAGGCCGCCAGAAGAAAGAAGACCACATTAAAAAGCAGGATGGCGATGAGGACCACCTGCTCCGGCCTCCGGGCCACATACATGCTCAGCTTCTCGGACAGGCCGTTTTTTTTGCGGTGTCGCTTTCTCTTCATAACTCTTCCCCCTTGTTCCTGCTGCTTCGGCAGATAAGCAGACGGACCAAAGTTCAGGCCTCCGTCTCACTGCCTTCTATACAGGATTATCCCCCATCAGAGGATGATTTTCCACAGTTTTTTGCCACCATCCTTTGGAATTTTCGCCCCTTCACAAATACTTCCGAAAAAGCTATACTTATTTTTTGAAGTGATAAATTTCTTTTATTGAAGGGAGAGAAGTTTTATGTTGTTTCAGATCTACGGCAGTACTGCCGGCACACAGCTGCTGGGCTGGGTCCTGGTCTTTGTCGGACTCATTCTTCTGAATGAATTCGCCAGACAGACCAAGGTCGGCGGCATCATCGTTTTCGGCGGTGTTCTGGTGACCCTCACGGTCTACTTCATCGCCATCCAGCTGGGAGCCTTCGGAGGCACGGACAACCAGACCTACGCTTATATGAACGGCTGGTTCCACTACTTCAAGCTCTACGCCGCAGCCATCGGCTGCATCGGTTTCATGATGATCAAGTACCAGTGGGGCATCGGTAAATGCAGCTGGTTCAGGGTCTTCCCCTTCCTCATCGTGGCCGCCAACATCATGATCGCCGTGGTGTCCGATTTCGAATCGGCCATCAACGCTTACCAGATCACCGGTGACCTGTCCGGCGCCTGGTGGGCCTCCAATGAGGGTGTCTTCCTCTACGGCGGCTGGTGGAATATCCTCAACGGCATCGCCGGCATCCTCAACATCTTCTGCATGACAGGCTGGTTCGGCATCTATCCGTCCAAGAACAAGAAGGATATGCTGTGGCCGGATATGACCATCTGGTTCATCATCGCCTACGATATCTGGAACTTTGAATACACCTATTCCAACCTGCCCACCCATTCCTGGTATTGCGGTCTTGCCCTGCTTCTGGCTCCGACCTTCGCCAATGCCCTCTGGAACAAGGGCGGCTGGATCCAGAACCGCGCCAACACCCTGGCCATCTGGTGCATGTTCGCCCAGGTCCTGCCTCTCTTCCAGCTGTCCAAGACCTTCTCGGTCCTGCCCAGCCTCTATGCCGGAGCGGGCGCTCAGGGACTGTCTGCCCTTGATCTTTATGACAAGGCCATTACGGTCTACAACAGCGGGGTCAATACCTCGGGAGAGGTCATATCGCAGATGGGCATAACAGCCAACCCAACGGCCCAGGGGGTGATAGCCATACTGGCCGTTGCGGCCAATGTCATCTGCCTGTCGGTCATCTTCAAGAGGTCCATCCAGCAAAAGAAGAATCCCTACAAGTACGAGATCTGGGCCGGTACCAAAGATTTCGAGCAGGCCATGGCCCGCAGATGATCGGCTTCACATTTCGTTAAGTTTTTATAATAAAAAGAACCCTGAACTCATAAGAGCCAAGGGTTCTTTTTTTTCAGGCGGAATAGTCAATAAGGATACGCTGACAGGCCCCGCAATTGAAAGCCGGAAGGCAGTCACCCTTCAG
>R21__coassemble_1588_pt1 | contig 15015 bp, 13 predicted proteins | sample R21__metabat2_low_PE_030 | metagenome-assembled genome bin R21
TGCGGAAGCCCTCGGCTATTCCCATCTGGATACGGAATTTGGCCCGCTCCTTCAGATGGCGGAGCGAAATGGGCCGAAGATCCAGGTTGGTCTCAAGAGTCACATTCATCTTATATTTGGAAATGGGAAGGGGCATGGTGCAGGCGGGAAGGGATAAGATCTTCACATCGCTCAGGACCAGCTCATAGCCTCCCGGGGCTTTTTCATTTTCGGAAATGGTTCCCGTGACACAGCAGGAAGCCGCCTCGACCAGGGACGCTCCCTCTCCCGGCTCCCGTCCGGTCTCGGTCACGCACTGGAGCACACCGTCCCGCTTTCTCAGGACGATGAAGGTCATCTTTCCCAGGGACCGGATGGCATGAACGATGCCCTTGGTGGTCACGGTCTGACCGACCATCTCGGCTTTCCGGAGTTCAGAGACGTCCGGATTATTATTCATGGTGCCACCTTTCACATATTTGATATCAGCCATTCGTTTCTTTCCTCCTTTTCTTTTATTTTTTATTTCTACCGGTAAAGATCCAGTATCATATGCGCGGTCTCGACAAAGCCCGTTCCCGTATCCATGGCTGTTTTCTGGATATAGCGGTGGGCCTCCGGCTCTGTCATGTTGTTGCGGTCCATCAGCAGGGCCTTGGCCTGGCTTACGACCTCCTCGTCTTCCTTAGACCGATTGCGGCGGGCCGCCCTCTTTTTGCGGATGACCTTATCCACGGTCTTCTCCAGCATGGCCACCGTATTGAGCAGCTCACTCAGCTTGGCCGGCATGGACAGACAGACGATATTGTTTTCCTGAAGGGAAGGCAGAAGGTCGGACTTGGCCATAAGAAGCATCTGAAAATCCTCTGGCATATTGTCATAGAGCTCACTGTAGACCATGTCCTGAAGCTTATAGCCGCAGATCAGGATGCCTCCCCTCAGGGTATCGGTCCTCGATATGGCCTGTGTCCCGCTGGAGCAGACAGCGGTCACATCGAAACCGTTCCGAACAAGAAGGGAACGGATGCTTTTCGCGTCTTCAATTTTCCGAAAAGCAACAACGATGTTAGCCAAAATGCTCCTCCAAACGATCCTTTAACGGGTATCAGTCTCCTGAAATGTGCCTTCCCGGCAGGCCTTTTGTCTTCTCCGGAAAGACTTACATCCTGCCCAGATATTTCTCAAGCTCCCAGGCGCTGACCTGAGAGGAATACTCTGCCCACTCCTTCTTCTGGGTCTCCAGCATATGTCTTGTGATATGATCACCCAGGACCTTGCAGACAAAATCATCTGCCTCCAGGAAACGGGTGGCCTGGTGAAGGGTATTGGGCAGTCTTTCAATGCCCTGCTTGCTCCGCTCAGCCTCTGTCATACGATTGACATTGCCGCTGATGGGAGCCGGCGGGACGATCCGGTTCTTAATGCCGTCGAGGCCGGCCTTGAGGCAGACGGCAATGGCCAGATAGGGATTGGAGGCCGAGTCCGGGGAACGAAGCTCGATCCTCCTGTGCTCGATATCGGCCGAATAGGGGATACGGATCAGGGGGGTCCGGTTGCCGGTGCCCCAGGCGATGTAAGCCGGAGCCTCATAGCCGGGCTGCAGTCTCTTATAGGAATTGATGATAGGATTGAGAACGGCTGTCATGCCCTTGATGTGCTTGATGATGCCGCCGATGAACCAGTAGGCTTCCTGAGAGAGACCGTTGGGGTCGGAATCATCCCCGAAGATATTTTTGCCCTCCTTGTGAAGGGAGATATTGATATGCATGGAGGAGCCGTCCATGCCGGCCTTGGGCTTGGGCATGAAGGTGGCATGCAGGCCGTGCTGGCGGGCCACCGTTCTGACCGCCATCTTAAAGGTCTGGATATTGTCGGCGGTCTCCACCGCTCCGTCGTAGCGGAAATCGATCTCGTGCTGGGCCGGAGCGCCCTCATGGTGGGAGGCCTCGATGTGGAAGCCCATCTCCTCCAGATTCATGACCATGTCACGGCGGGCATTTTCCCCGTAATCCAGGGGGCCCATATCGAAATAGCCGGCCGTCTCATGGCTCTCCGTGGTCGGATAGCCGTTGTCGTCGGTGTGGAAAAGGAAAAATTCACACTCGGGTCCGATCTGCATGGTGTAGCCCAGCTTTTGGGCATCGGCCACGGCATCCTGCAAAAGCTTTCTGGTATCGCCCTCGAAGGGATCGCCGTCCGGCTTTTCGATGTTGCAGATCAGGCGGGCCACCTTGCCCTGATGGGGACGCCAGGGAAAAATGGCAAAGGTATCGAGGTCGGGGATCAGGAACATGTCCGACTCCTCGATGCGGGCAAAGCCCACGATGGAGGACCCGTCAAACATACATTTGTTGTTGAGGACCTCCTCCAGCTGGCCGGCTGTCACGGCAACATTTTTGAAATTGCCGTAGATATCCGTGAACTGAAGACGGATAAAGGCCACATCCTCTTCTTCCACCAGATTGATGATATCTTCCTTTGTGTAATGGCTCATAGCTTCTCCTTTTCTCCCGGAAACGGGAATTTTTAAAAAAACTGAAGCGGCCCGGTTCTCACCGGGTCGCTTTGATTAGTCATCTTCGACCTGGACACTTCCTTATAAGAAGGAATGCCCTCTCTATACAGTTTTGCAAAAGGCTCATCAGACCTCGAAGATCATATCGGAATAGGTCGGGACCGGCCACATATCCTTATCCACCAGAAGCTCGGCCTCATCGATGGGAGCGCGAAGGGCTGCCATGGCGGGGACGACCTGATCTCTGTAGGCCACGGCCTTGTCACGTCCGTCCGGCATAGCCTGAGCGGCGGAGGTGGCTGCCTTCAGATCCTTAAGGGCGGCATAGGCGGCTTTCAGGCAGGCGGTCACATCGGAAAGCATCTCCTTCTGGACGGAAGCATCGCCTTCCACGCTCTCCACGCTGCCGATGCCCTCGGCCAGGACGGTCGCATAGTCGGAAATGACCGGCAGGAACTGCTTGCTTGCCATCTGGATCATGGTCATGGCCTCGATGTTGATGGCCTTAGCGTAGGACTCATACTTGATCTCGACACGGGACTCCAGCTCAGCTCTGGTGAAGATCCCGTGATCACCGAAGACCTTGATGGCCTTGTCTGTGACCAGGGAAGGAATGGCATCGACCATGGAGCGGATATTGGGAAGACCGCGCTTTTCGGCTTCTTCGACCCATTCATCGGAATAACCGTTGCCGTTGAAGACGATCCTCTGATGCTCTCTCATGTTCTTGACGATCATGGCATCGATGGCGGCATCCAGATCATCGGCCTTTTCCAGCTCATCGCAGGCCTCGGCGAAGGCTTCAGCGGTGATGGCGTTGAGAACGGTGTTGGGGGCGGCGATGGAATCGCGGGAGCCGACCATACGGAACTCGAATTTATTGCCGGTGAAGGCGAAGGGCGACGTTCTGTTTCTGTCTGTCGCATCCTTGTTGACATCGTTGAGGGAGCTGACGCCTGTGACCAGCTTGCCGCCGGCCAGGGAGTGATCGGCAGAGCCGCTCTCGATGATCTGCTTCATCAGATCTTCCAGCTGTTCGCCCAGGAAGATAGAGATGATGGCAGGCGGAGCCTCATTGGCGCCCAGACGGTGGTCATTGCCCACGTCGGAGGCCGATTCACGAAGAAGATCCGCATGGACATCCACGGCCTTGAGGATCAGAGACAGGATCAGGAGGAACTGCTTGTTCTCGTGAGGAGTCTTGCCCGGATCCATGAGGTTGATGCCGTCGTCCGTGGTGATGGACCAGTTGTTGTGCTTGCCGGAGCCGTTCACGCCGGCAAAGGGCTTCTCATGAAGGAGGCAACGAAGGCCGTGGCGGGTGGCCACTCTCTTCAAGACCGTCATGACCAGCTGGTTGTGGTCGACAGCCACATTGGCTTCCTCATAGACCGGAGCCAGCTCATGCTGGGCCGGAGCCACCTCGTTGTGCTGGGTCTTGGCCGGTACGCCAAGCTTCCAGAGCTCAGTATTGACATCCTTCATATAGGAGCCGATACGGGGACGGATGACACCGAAGTAATGATCATCCAGCTCCTGGCCCTTGGGAGGCATAGCGCCGAAAAGGGTACGGCCGGAGAAGACCAGGTCCTCTCTCTTCAGATATTTCTCGCGGTCCACGATGAAGTATTCCTGCTCGGAACCGACAGAGGGTGTGACCTTTTTGGAGGTCGTATTGCCGAAAAGACGGAGGAGGCGGAGGGCTTCCTTGTTGATAGCCTCCATGGAACGCAGAAGAGGTGTCTTCTGGTCCAGAGCCTCGCCTGTGTAGGAGCAGAAGGCCGTGGGAATGACCAGGATGGCTCCGCTCTCATCGTGGCGGACAAAGGCCGGCGAGGTGGAATCCCAGATCGTATAGCCTCTGGCCTCGAAGGTGGCGCGAAGACCGCCGGACGGGAAGGAGGAGGCATCGGGCTCACCCTTGATCAGCTCCTTGCCGGAGAGGTTGAGCATGACCTTGCCCTCCGGTGTCGGGGCGGAAATGAAGGCGTCGTGCTTTTCAGCCGTCACACCTGTTAAGGGCTGGAACCAGTGGGTGAAATGCGTGGCGCCCTTTTCGATGGCCCAGCACTTCATCTCATGGGCAATGATGTCGGCCGTCTCCAGATCGAGATCGCCGCCTTCCTCGCGGATGGTCTGCAGCTTCTTGAAGACTTTCTTGGGGAGACGGGTCTGCATGACCGCATCGTTGAAAACATCTTCCCCGAAGATCTCCATGACATTGCTCTTCATTTCTTCGCTCATAGTTTTTCTCCTTATCTATGATCAGGCTGCCCTTCAGGTGTCAGCCTATTTGTCATTTTCTGAGGACGGCCAGGTCTCCTGCAGTCAAGACCCCCGGGCTCCGGTCCTGAAACGACAGCGAGGGCGTCCAGGTCCAGCCCGAACACCCTCGTTCATGTCCGATATCATAACCTGACAGAAAAATCGTGTCAAGTCTCCTTCGTCATTTTTGTGAAAAAAGATCGTTTTCCCTTGTGCAATCTGCCTGATTTTCGGGAATAATTATGCCAGATGCTTCTTCATGGTCAGGATATTGCTGCCATCCTCATAGCTGTAGGCCATATCATCCATGGTCTTTCTGACCATGAAAATGCCCAGTCCGCCGATGGCTCTGTCCTCGGCCGAAGCCGTCACATCGGGATCTTCCTTCTCCAGAGGGTTGAAGGGGATGCCCTGATCCTTAAAGACCACGGTCAGCAGGTTCTGGGCCGGATCATGGTCAAAGGTCACGGTCACCATGCCGGTGCCGTCGGCATTTTCCCCGGGATAAGCATAGTGGGCAACATTGACATAGATCTCTTCCATAGCCACGCTGAGCTTCATCATAAGCTTCATGGGGCAGTCTATGCTCTCCAGATATTCCTCGGTAAAAGCCGAGACCTTATCAAGATTGGCTAAAGTAGCCGGTATGGTCATTTCCATAAAAAGTCACCCTCCCTTCTCATATTTTCGTCTGCCGGTCTGACCGGATCAGCAGACCACGTCCTTGGGCTCGCCCTTTAAGTAGGACTGGACATTGCCGAAGACGATAGCTGCGCGGCGGATCATGCTCTCCTTGGTCAGGAAGGCCACATGGGGAGCCAGGACCGTATTTTTGGCCTTTGCCAGAGGATAATCGGCCGGGATAGGCGGTTCCATATCGAAGACATCGATGCCTGCGCCGGAGATCCTGCCCTCATCCAGAGCGGCGGCCAGAGCGGCATTGTCCACGATAGCGCCGCGGGCCGTATTGATCAGGATGGCCGTGGGCTTCATAAGGCCGATAAGCTCGGCCGAGATCATGCCCCTGGTGGAGGCGTTATTGGGAACATGGACAGAGACGATATCGCTCTTGGCCATGACATTTTCCAGAGTATCGTAGGTCACGCCCATGGCCTTGACCTCTTCCCTCTCGGTCCGGGAGTAGGCAATGACTTCCGCCCCAAAGGCCTTGAAAAGTTCAGCTGTCTTGGTGCCGATGGCTCCGGTGCCGATGATGCCCACGGTCTTGCCGCCGATCTCGCGGCCCACAAGGCCGGCCGAGGTACCGCCGGTCCGGACGGTCCTGTCACAGACAGGCAGGAAGCGGAGAACGGAAATAGTCAGGCCCAGGGCCTCTTCCGCCACGCACTGGGTGGAATAGCCGGCGGCATTTGTCACGAGAATGCCTTTTTCCCTGCAGGCATCGAGGGCCACATGGTCCACGCCCGTGAAGGCCACATTCAGATATTTGAGGTTGGGAGCTGCCTTGACCACTGCCTCGGGGAAGGGATTGTTGGCGATCATGACGATGTCGGAATCCCCTACGCGGGCGATCATCTCATCCACATCCGTGGTCTTGGTATCATAGGAAATAAACTCATGACCCTCCGCGGTCAGCTCTTCTTTATAAGAAGAGAGAAGCTCGGCGGAAATGCCGATGGGTTCGAGTAATGTGATCTTCATGGTTTTCCTCCGCACAGGATAATTTTAGATAGGGGCATACACCCGCTGATATTATACAGGAAAGTCGGAAAACATGGTACCCTTTTTTGAAAATCAACGAGGAAAAGCAGGGAGGGGCTTCTATGCCATTTTTCAGGCTTTGCTCCCCTGGTGCATCAACAAAGGCAGCAGCCGAAGCTGCTGCCCTGAACTCTTATTGTGGACGGGCCGCGGGAGTTCTCCCGGGCCATGGATAGCGCAGATCAGGCGATCTTTTCCTTGTGGGAATTCAGAAAGCCCATCAGCAGAGCCTCATCCTCGCGGCAGGAAGCAAAGAGCTCAAGCTCACCCTTCTTGTCTCTGAGAAGATCGGCCATGGCCACATACTGAGACAGCTCGGACTTCAGATTATATCTGTCGCCGTAGATGCTCTCAAGCCAGACCTCACCCTGGCATTTTGCCAAAACACTCTGAAATTCTTTCACGTCCTGAAGATTCTTTACCAGCATAATCGTTTCCTCCTTTGCTGTGTAATACGGACATTCGCGATCCGCTCCGCTGCCTGCTCATAACAAAGTCCTGTTGCGCTCAGAGGCGGGAGATCGCCACGTCCTTGTTAAATTGTCTTTTTTTCAAGACATGGGTCATTATAGACCTTAAATTTCAGTTGTCAAGGGTAATTTGCACAATTTTTAAAATGTATTTTTATGCATATTGCTTAAGATAACATATCTTTGATCATATCGACGGTAAAGGTCACGCTTGCCACATGATCGACTTCAATGCGGTAGAGGGCATTGGCGGCCAGGTGCTCCGCCACCTGCTCAAGATCACGGATACCGCTGGAGCCGGCGTATTTTTCGACGATCAGATCCAGCGCCTCCTCTTCCACCACGCATTCCCCTTCCCGAAGGCCCATGCGCTTCAATATCTTGGGCATGGCAAATTGGGCGAAGATGACCTTCTTCTCCTCCTTAGTGTAGTCCGGGATGTCGATGACCGCAAAGCGGGACAGGAGGGGAGCGCTGATCTCGGACTTGTCATTGGCCGTGGCGATGGGATAAACACCGCTTGTGGGGATCATGCACTCCATGTAGTTGTCGGTGAAGCCCAGATTGTCCAGCAGGGTCAGGAGGACATCGGCCGGGTTGCCGTTGCCGTGGCCGGCATTGGCCTTGTCCAGCTCATTGATGATAAAGACCAGGTTGGACTCACCCGCATCGGAAAAGGCCTCCATGATGAGACCGGGCTTGGCATTGGCGTAAATGCGGGAGCTGCCTGTCAGCTGCTCGGGATCGCTGATGGAGCTCATATCCAGAGTGGTCCAGGGGAGCTTGAGGATACGGGCCACCGCATAGGCGATCTGGGACTTGCCCGTTCCGGCAGGACCGGCCAGAAGAAGGCCGTAGGCCGGCAGGGTGTGGGTCCGGTTGATCTGGATGATGGTCTCGATGATGCGCTGCTTGACCTTCTCCAGGCCGAAAAGCTCCTCGTCCAGGATCTTTCTGGCCCGGACGGGATCGATGGATTCGAAATAATCGGATTTCCAACGGATGTTGAGCATGGCGGACAGAGCCCTCTGGGCATGCTGCCTCTCCTCTGCCGTGACCTCGTGAGACCGGTTGACGGCCAGGTTTCGTCTGGCCCAGAGACGGATATTTTCCGGCAGGGTCCTTCCGGCGCAGGTGATGAAATCGGTGATGCTCTGAATGCTGGTCAGCTTCATATCATCGCCGTCCTGCACATTGTCATCCTCCTCGGCTGCCTCGGGGGAGGGCGCATCGGAGGAGAGCAGGCGGTCGATCATGAACTGAAGGAAGCCGTCATCGGCAGAAAGCTTAGTCCCGCTGCCGAGGCCCGTCTCGCGGATCTTATAAACGGCGTAGCCGCCCCGCTTATTTTCGCCGGACAGGCGGACATGGATGCGGTTCTCACCCAGCCATTTGAGGAGGGAAACAAAGCGGGCATCGATCTTGAGGATGTCCGTCCTGCCCTTGCCCGAATCCTCGTCAAATTCAAAGGCCGTCCGGCGGGCCGGATTCATGAAAATGCCGTTCACATGGTGTTCGATCTTTCTGCCCTTGTTGGCAAGGACCATGATGGGATGTCTGGCATCGGCCTCGTGCTCATTGGAATAGACGACCTGATAGGTCAGGGAAGAGACCTCTTCCTCCTTGTCATTCTGCTCCTTAAAATCAAATACCGGCATGGGATACTCCTTTTCTTTGGGGATGTCAGATGAACTTCTTGATGGCCTCCTGGAATTCCTCCAGGGCCTTGGTATCGCCGTCCTCCACGGCGTGGGACACACAATGGGTGATGTGCTCACTGATGATCTGACGGCCCAGACCGTTCAGGGCCGACTTGGCTGCCGAGAGCTGGATCAGGACCTCGGCGCAGTCCTCGTCCCGCTCGATCATGCCCTTGACATGATTGAGATGGCCGATGACACGGGACAGGCGGTTGATCTGCCTCTTCTTCTCCTCCGGCGAATGAAAATGGCCGTGGACATGGGTGTGGCCGTCATCATGGGTATGGGTGTGGCCATCCTCGGCATGGACATGGGTATGGAGATGGACGTGTTCTTCAGACATACTTCTTACCTCACTTCGTAAAATCATGGCTATTATAGCATATTCAGGGACAGTTTACCCCGCCTGATCCGCCGAAAGAAGCCCCCCGAGGGGTCTTTTTTACATTCAGTCCTCATGAGCAGCTTCCTGCCGAACAGCTGCCGTCAGACGGTTTTCCCCGTCATGACTGTCATAGGTACAGTCCGCTATGCTTTGAATGATCCAGTGTGAGATCTCATCAGCATAGAAGAGGGGATCGATCTCAGCTCCGCGCCAGTCAAGCTCCAGGCGGGGAGAGGGACCGGCCAGAAGAGTCATGGCCACCTCCGCCTCCTTGGGCAGAAGTCTCATGAGATTGATGACAAAAAGCTCCTCGAAAAGGTTCTGCAGTCGGAAGACCTCCCTCTCATTGGCATTGCTGCGGACCAGGAAGCTCCGCATGCGGCTCATGACCGCTTCCATGGAAAAGTCCGAGACATGGATGTCCAGAGTCAGCTTTCTGCTCTCGGAAATAAAATCCCTGGTCTTTTCCCGCCTGGGATGGTTGAAGATCTCCTCGGGGCTGCCCTCCTCGTAAATTTCTCCTTCACACAGGAACCAGACCCGGCTGCTGACATCCCGGGCAAAGGACAGCTCATGGGTCACGATGATGAGGGTGATGCCGGTTCGGGCCAGACGGCGGATGACCTCCCGGACCTCCCCCACCATGGCCGGATCCAGGGCAGAGGTCGGCTCATCCATAAGCAGGATCTCCGGATCCATGGCCAGGGCTCTGGCTATGGCTGCCCTCTGCTTCTGTCCGCCGGACAGCTCAGACGGGAAGGCCTCCTCCCGTCCGCCAAGGCCGACCGACTCCAGCAGACTTCGGGCCCTGGCCTCCGCCTCGGGGCGTGGCATTTTCTTAAGGTCCATGGGGGCTGCCATGACATTTTCCAGACAGGTCAGATGGTCGAAGAGGCAGAAGTCCTGAAAGACCATGCCGGTCCTCTGCCGAACGGCACATATATCCGCCCCCTTTGAGAGCATATCCGTGCCCAGGACCTCCAGACCTCCGCCTGTGGGCTTCTCCAGACCGTTAAGGCAGCGAAGGAGGGTGGATTTTCCGGTGCCGGAGGGACCGACCACAGCTATCACATCGCCCCGGAAGACCTGGGCCGTCACGTCGTGAAGAGGCTCTGCTTCGGCAAAGCTTTTCTGCAGGTGGGATATCCTGATCAGACATTCACTCATGGTCCGCCTCCTTTCCCGAAGCTGCCAGCCTCTTTTGTCTCCGCCTCTCCGGATCCCACCGCCTCTCGAGCCGGCTGATGGTCACCCGGATGAGCCAGGCCAGAAGGAAATAGATGATCGCGATCACGATCAGCGGGAAAAAGGCCTCGTAGGTCCGGCTGCGGATGAGGTCACCCATCTTGGTCAGGTCCTGGATGGAAATAAAACCCACGATAGCCGTGCCCTTGAGCAGGGCCACTGCCTGGCCCCGGACCAGGGGCAGGGCCCGCCTCATGGCCTGGGGATAGACAAAACGTCGGAAGGCCATGCGGTCACTGTAGCCCAGAGCCAGAGCCGCTTCCGTCTGACCCTTGGGGACACTCTGAATACAGTTGAGATAGATCTCGGACGTGACCGACCCGAAATTGAGGGAGAAGGCAATGACCGCCACAAAGAAGGGCGGAATGGCTATACTGCCGAAAACAATGTAATAAAAGATCATCAAAAGGACCACCATGGGCATGCCTCCCATGATGGCATTGAAAATGCCGATGAGCCGGCGGCAGAGCCGGCTTTTGGCTACACGCAGCTTATAAAATTCAAAGCCCAGGAAGCTGCCGATGAGAGCCGAAAGAGCCGTCAGAAGCAGGGTGGTCGCGCAGCCCCGGAGGATCAGCTTCCACCTTCCTTCCACGATAAAGGTCTTGCGGAAGCTGCCGGCTATTCTCTCAAAAAAGCTTCCCGAAGAGGTATCGGCGCTTTCCGCCTCCTGACCTGTCAGACGGGTCAGGGTCTCCTTCCGCATCAAAATGGTATACATGGGCTCGGAGGTCACCTCGGAAAAGTTGATCTCCTGCTTTCTTTCCTCTGTCATGGCCAGGCAGTTGGCGGCCAGATCGCATTTTTCACCGGTGATGGCCGGCAGGAGGCCGTTAAAATCCATGACCTCAAAGGAAATGCCGTAGCCGCACTCACGGCCGAAATCCGCCAGAAGCTCGGCCTCAAAGCCCGTGCAGTCCTCTCCCATCAGATAGATGAAGGGCGGTGAGGTGGCTGCCGTGGCCACGGTCAGGATGCCGTTTTCCCCTTTAGAGGGGATCTCGACCGCTTCCTTCTCCCCGGGCGTGAACCACTTGTCCTGCAGCTTCTGAAGGTCTCCGCTTTCCGTGATGGTCAGAAGATAACGATCCAGCTTTTCCCGGATCTCATCTCCTGCCCGGCTTTTGGCAAAGCCATAGCCCACCTGCCCGCAGGAAGCCGAAAGATCCTCGGCCAGGGCCAGGTCCGGGTATTCCTCGGAAATGGTACTGTACTGTTCACGAATGACCAGGGCGTAATCCACCTTGCCCTGGTCCAGAGCCAGGCATTCGTCCGCCATGGTCTTATAGTATTGGATGTCCGGATCCGTGACCAGGCCCTCCAGGACCTTGTCCTGTATGGTCCCGTCCTTGACCGCTCCGGTCATACCGGTCAGGTCTGAAAAGGACAGGGCGGTATTTTCTTCCGCCCCGGCCGGCAGGAGCATCACGGACATAAGGATGATCAGAGCGCCTATCGCTCCTATCACTTTCTTCAGCTTCTTCATGAACGGCTGATCTTCCTCCGCTTCACGCATTAGTCCGTCCCGTTTTCCTCGGACGGATCTTTTTCTTATTCTAACATAAACTGCCTTATTATGCCGCCCCGGGATACTTTTCCGAAAGCTTTCAAAGGTTTTTCCCTGCAATACAAGACCAACGCAGGCGGTGTTATCTTCGCCTCATCAAAGAAAGGAAGCCGTATGTAGGAAAAAGGAGTTACCGTTAACCACTGTTATTGAAAAAAGAGGTATGCTTTATAAAGAATGTTGCGAAGGGGTTAAAAAAGAAACTTGTTGCTGTTGTCTTAGCCATCACTATGGTCACGGCTGTGGCTGTGCCTGCCCTGGCCAGTCCGACCGTGGTCATGGCCGATGAAAAGAGCTTTGAAGACCAGGTCAAGGATGCCAAGAAAAAGATCTACGACCAGATCGATCAGGCCATGAATAATTTTGATGTCTTCAATAAACTGGCCCCAAACGGTGCCAAGATCATTGAGCAGAACGCCGATATGGCCAACATGCCGGAGGTGGTAAAGGATTTCCTGGTTGCCGTCAGTAACAACATGAATCCTCTCGGTGACATCAGTGATGCGTCAAGATCCGTTGCCAAATTCTCTGTCGTTCTGGCTCTGGAGGACCAGGCGACCGAGCTTAAGGACAATAAGGTCATGGCCCAGGCCTATTCCGAGGTCATCTCCGAATTCTCCAAGGAGAGCGGCATCGAAATGATAGAAAATATCGGCAAGGCCATCGTCAGTAATCTCATCCCCGGCGGCAACATCATCACCGCTGCCTGGGATTGGATCAGAAGCCTCTTCGGCTGATCGGGGGAAGGCAGATAAGGATCACTCAAAAAAATGTTAAGCAAGGCTCCGGTTTAAGGCCGGAGCTCTTTTATGCGGACGGACGGCTGAACGGACAATTTAGGACCTCAGAAAAATACCATCCCTGCAACACATCCCCAACACAAGCCATGCTATTCTCGCCTCATCAAAGAAAGGAAACCGCGTATAGGAAAAAGGAGTTACTGTTAACCACTGTTATTGAAAAAGGAGGTAAGCTTATGAAAAATGTTATGAATGGATTGAAAAAGAAGGTTCTCGCTCTGGTTTTAGCCGTTTCTATGGTCACGGCGGTGGCCGTGCCCGTCATGGCCAATCCGACTCAGGTCATGGCCGATGAAAAGAGCTTCGAAGATCAGGTCAAGGATGCCAAGAAGAAGATCTACGAAGATATGAACGCCGCCATGAAGGACGCTGAACGCTTCAACGATCTGGCATCCATCGGGACCGGACAGCTTAAGGAAGCCATTGACAAATCCGATATGTCAGATAAGACAAAGGAGACCCTGAAGGCCCTGGCGGAAGACGTGAATCCCTTCGGTATCATAAACGAAACGAATGAGGCTGTGGCAAAATACGCCGTCATCACGGGTATGTATACTAAGGCCGAAGGTGTGAAGGACAATAAAGTCCTCGCAGAGGCCTATAAGGAAGTCATCACCGAAGTAAGCGAAGAGACCCATGAAGAAACCCTGGCAAAAGCTGCAGGCGTATTTGTAGATGAGTTTATCCCCGGCGGCTGCGTCATCAAAACTGTTTGGGATTTCATCGTGAGCCTCTTCGACTGATCAGCCTGACAAGGGATAAAGATCACTCAAAGGAAAAATGTTAAGCAAAAAGCTCCCGAAACGGGAGCTTTTTTCATGTCTGATTCACCTCGGAGTATTGTAACATATTTACAGATTTTACAGCTTCTTTTTCAGCCGTTCTATCTCGTCATTATTCTTTCGTATTGTAGACGCGGTCCTTTTCTCATCAACATGACCGTACCCAAACTTTCCCTGGGCCTTTCCCTTGAGGCCTTTCGCATTTGCTTCATTGTCATTTTTGAGCCACTCTATACGTCCTTTGATTTTCTCCTCTTCCCTGCTCTTCCGGGACTTCTCCGCACTGATTCTATTCTTCTCATTCTGCTCAGCGCTGAAATCAGCAAAAGCTCCAAAAAGCTCAGCTGCCCCTGCTATAGGGGTTCTGAAGAGGTAAATAAAACAGCCTATAATGACAACGAACCCAACTATACCTATTCCAGCTGCAAATTTGTTAAGTGCTTCTTGCCATTCAGGATGTCGGCTGATTTCTATGCCTACGATCAATAATCCGATTGCAGCAAGAGGAATAATAACCAAAAAGACAATGAGAAGCTTGGCCGTCAAGGAACTTCTTCTTATTTCTTTTTCATCTTCCGCATATTTTTTTGCCAGAACAATTTTTATCACGGACAGCAGGATCATAACAACAAATACGACCAGGAATTTCACACCGGCGCTTTGAAAAGAGGCACCTGTCCATCTTTGATAGGATTTGCCTTTATTTGTTATGATCAGGCAAACCATAATGGCATCCATAAAGTACATCACAAGATTCATTATTGCCGCAGAAAATATCGTTCTGGCTTTTCCGTTTGAAGATGAACGAATACCCTGAATCAAGGCTACGATCCAACAGGCCAAGGTGGAAAGCAGCCATATCATCGTCCATGTGAAGCAGGGAACACTATTAAAGGCATAGCTCAGCATGGCAGTAAAGGCAGCAAAAAAATAAATGACCTGTACGCCAAACGCTCCTATAGAGGTTATCAAATTAAAGATCTGCATACAAAAACTCCTCTCCTCTTTCAATTTTTTCTATGACCTTATTGAAATCATTTTTAGTGTAGCATCTCACTTCTTTTTTTCTGTAGAACAAATCCTTCTGTTTCTTGTTGAGGAATCTCCTAAAAAGGCGAGCTTTTTCACGAGTATTCCGTGCCGTAAATAAATTCAATTCACACATAGCAAAGAGGAGGGACCTGACAGGCAAAACACCAAGCCTGTATATCTGCAACACTTCCCCAACACTTTCCCTGATATACTGATCTCATCAAAAGAAAGCAACCGAGGCTTCAAACCTCACAATGAAGCCAAGGTTATCCATAGATAAAACTCTCTCCTTCCTTGTTGAAAAAAGCTCCCTAAACGGGAGCTTTTTTCACGGTTAAAACGATAAGTATTCTGTGCAGAGAGGAATCCAGGAGGAAGACCTCTGGTGGGATAATTTCAATCCACCCCCACGAGGGGAGTGACATTTACCGCGAATGGTTACACGGCGTTCATCCGATTTCAATCCACCCTCCCCACGAGGGGAGGGACCCAAAGCTGTTCTTTGGGAAAGAGACATTGGATGATTTCAATCCACCCTCCCACCATAGGAGGG
>R21__coassemble_1590_pt1 | contig 15011 bp, 15 predicted proteins | sample R21__metabat2_low_PE_030 | metagenome-assembled genome bin R21
AGCCGAAAGGAGCTTTGGACCAAAGGAGAGCCCCGCGGCAATCTTCAATATGTCAGAGAGCTTTATCTGGACTGCGACAATGATACCATTCTGGCCAAGGTCATCCAGATCGGTCCGGCCTGTCACACCGGCAGGACCTCCTGCTTTTATCAGGATATGTATGAGATCGAAGGGCCTGAGGTCAGCATTCCCGACGCCTTCCTCGGGACCTGGCAGAAGATCACGGAAGAAGAGGAGCCGGAAAAGGATCCTGAGGACCGTATCTGCATGAAGCATTATTTTTCCCTCCATCTGGCCAATGATCTCGAAGAGAGCGGGATGGCCCTGCTCGACCTCATGGCCGATGAAGATCTGGCCCTCAAAGCCAAGGAGGATCAGGCCGTCTATGAAGAAAGACAGGCCCGGCTGACCTCTCTTTGCGCCGACCATCTGACCGACCTTTTGAAGACCGCCCATCTGGCCGGGATCGACCTTGCGGAGCTAGCGGAAGAACTGGAGAAACGTCTGTGAAGGACTATATTGTAACTGAGATCCACCGCGGTGAAGCTGTCTTCACTGCGGCGGCTTTTTATGAAGATAAGACCCTGTCCCGCCTGGAGATCCAGAGGAAGGAAGAACCTTCCCGTGTCGGCATGATCATAAACGGCGTGGCAGAAAAACTCCTGCCCAATATCGACGGAGCCTTTGTCAAAATTTCCGATAAGGACCAGGCCTTTCTGCCGACAGGCGGAGAAAAGATAAGCGGCTCAGCCAAATTTCCCGTCCTCATCACCAAGGAATCTCACGCCCGCAAGCAATGTACCTGCACCCGGGCCATAGCCCTTTCCGGCAGGACCTGTGTGGTCACCTGCGGAAAGAGCGGGCTGCTTTTTTCCAGAAAGCTGACAGGGGCAGAAAAGGCTGCCCTCAAGGCCGGTCTTGCCCCGGAGCTCTATAAGGACTTTCAGGTCCTGATCCGGACCAATGCCAAAGAGGAGGACATCTCTCTTGTCATAGAGGAGATCCGGGCCCTGGAAGAGGAGCTCAAGGCCATCCTGGCCGTATCCAAAAAGGAGCACGGCTGCGCCGTTCTTTACCGCCCCCCGGTCTTTTACGAAAGGCTTTTGAGGGATCTGCCCTCTGTCCCGGACAGGATAAGATCAGACATTCCCCTTATCGCCCAAAGGCTGGGAGGAGAGCTCTACACGGATCCGGTCCTCAGCCTTGGCGATCTCAAGTCTCTTAACAGCGAGATCGATAAGCTCCTGGGGAGGAAGATCAATCTGAAGTCCGGAGCCTTTCTCGTCATTGAGCAGACGGAAGCCTTTGTCAGCATCGATGTCAATACCGGAAAGTGCCGAAAGGGCAAGGATGCTGAGGCAACCTATTTCGCCATCAATAAAGAAGCCCTTCCGGAGATCATGCGTCAGCTGACCCTTCGGAACCTGTCCGGTATGATCCTGGTGGACCTGATCAGTCTCAGGGACAGGGAAACGGAAAAGCTTTTACTTGAAGGGCCCGGAAGGCAGCTCTGGCCGATCCGCTCCACACAGAGGTCATAGACATCACCCCTCTTGGCATCCTGGAGCTGGTCAGGCAGAAAAAAGAAAAACCTCTGGGAGAAATTCTTAAATAAATTGAGATTATTTCCAAAGAGCGGTATAATATTCTGATAGATATATCCGACACAACCCACCGACAGAAGATCTGCAAAAAAAGGAGAGAAGTTCTGTGAAGATCATAAAAACAACAGAAAACCAAAATATCATCCTCAAGGTCCAGGGCAGGATCGACACCACCACGGCTCCGGAAGTCAGACCGGTCATTCAGGACATTGTCCTGGAGGACGGACAGAAGGTCCTCATGGACTGCGAAGATCTGGAATATATTTCCTCTGCCGGCCTTCGTGAGCTTTTGATCGCCAGAAAAAAATTCGGTCAGGACGGCTTTGAGCTGGTCAATGTCTCCTCCGATGTGGAAGAGATCCTTGAGGTGACCGGTTTTTCCAATATGCTGACCTATTCTCTTAAGGAAGAGGCGGATCCCCTTGCCATCAATTCCCAGGATATTTCCTTCAAGGAGCTCCTCCACCGCAAGGTAGCAGGTGATCAGTCACACATCATCCTGTCCGACGGCATGGGCAGCTACACCTGGGAAGAGGTCGAAAAGGCCACCCAGATCATCGCCTCCGACCTGGCCGCTCAGGGTGTTAAAAAGGGCACCCATGTCGGTATCTGCGGCGCCAACTCCATGAACTGGGTCCTGACCTTCTTCGCCGTTCAGAAGCTGGGCGCCATTGCGGTTCTTATGAATTACAATCTTGGGATCCAGGAGATCAATGCCCTGGGCCGGATCGCAGATGTGACGCATCTCTGCTTCGGTGAGATCCCGGCCATTCTCAAGGCTGAAAGTCCCAAGGCCTTCCTGGGACAGATCATCATGGGCGATTCCCCCATCACCTCTGTCTACAACATGACCCGCGGCATCAATTTTAAGGATCGTTTCGGTGAATATGATGCCATCGCCGACAGCTTCCGGGAGGACTACGATTCGGATGCGGCCTGCGTTATGATCTTCACCTCCGGCTCCACAGGCCTGCCCAAGGCAGCCCTGCTTTCTGCCTACAACATCATGGGCGCGGCCCTCATGTGCCGCGAGATCGGCCATTACAGCAAGGAAGACGTCAGCTGCGTGGTCCTGCCTCTTTTCCATATTTTCGGCCTGATCGTGGCCCTGATGGGCCCCTTCGTGACGGATGCCAAGCTGGTCTTCCCGTCTGCCTTTAAGGCCGGTCATATCATGGACCTGATCGCCAAGGAGGGCTGTACCCTGCTGCATGCCGTTCCCACCATCATGCTGGGGCTGGCCAATGCGCCGGAATTCGATCCCGCCAAGCTGCAGACCCTCCGCGCCTCTATCATGGCCGGAGCGCCCTGCACGGAGGCCCAGTTCCGTTTCCTTCAGGCCAAATTCCCCCAGGTCATGTTCTTCTCGGCCTACGGCATGAGTGAGATGGCTCCCATCACGGTCACGCTTTACAATGATACCGTCGATCATATCGTCACGACCGTCGGCAAGCCCCTGCCGGGCTTTAAGGTCAAGATCGCCGATAACGGAGAGGTCATGGTCCAGGGCAGCACACAGATGTGCTGGTATTATAAGGTCGATGTGGACAAGCAGGCCATCGATGCCGAGGGCTGGCTCCACACCGGAGACATGGGCTGCTTCGATGAAGAGGGCTACCTCCACCTGACCGGCCGCATCAAGGACCTCATCATCCGCGGCGGTGAAAACATTTCCCCGGGAGAAGTGGCGGAGGCCATTTCCGAAGATCCGGACATCGCCGATGTCAAGGTCCTGGGCGTGCCCGATGAAATGCTGGGTGAGGCCGTCTGCGCCGCTGTCGTGATGAAGGAGGGCAAGACCTTCGATGAGGCAGCCATGAGAGAAGCGCTCAAGGCCAAGCTGGCCAAATACAAGATCCCTGCCGCCTTCGTGGTCTATGACAGCTTCCCCCTTCTTGCCAACGGCAAGATCGATGCGGTCAACCTCAAGGCCGATGTGATCCGCCGCGTGGTCGAAATGGTGGTCGGCAAAAAATAAATATAAAAGCGGCAAGATAACCCACCACCTTCAGGTGGTGGGGAACAATCTTGTGCGGTGCGGGGTTCCCTAAAGGACTAGCTAACGCATTGCAAGCCCCGTACCGCAAGCTGCGAAGCAGCCCGCTTTTAACGAGCAACAAGCAAAGCGGTTGCGAGTTTTGAAGAAAGATCGGCTCCGGCAAGTCATAACCTCTGCCGGAGCTTTTAACGGAGAGAAGAGTAGATGATATTTTCCAAGGAAGAAGTCAATACCGGACGTCAGAGGGAGCTGGACCTGGTCAAGGCCGTGGCCATCATCCTCATGATCCTGATCCATATCTATGAGAATGTCTGTGTGGGATTAAAGTCACCTATGGAGGAGGCCTTTGTGCGTTATCTGGGCTTTCCGGTCGGCCCCACCGCCTTCATGTTCTGTCTGGGCATGGGACTTATGTATTCCCGAAACCGCAGCGTTCAGTCCAATATCATTCGCGGTGTCATGGTCCTGACCTTCGGACAGCTGCTGATCTTTGTGAGAGAGATGCTGCCCAATTTCATCGGTTACCTGACAGGCATGGGCGGAGACGGCAGCTTTGCCCGTTTTGCCCTGATCTTTTCCGTGGATATCATGCAGTTTGCCGGCCTGACCTTCCTGGCCATGGCCCTCTTTAAGGCCCTGCATCTGAAGAACTGGCATATCATGCTCATTTCCCTGGCCCTGTCCATCGTCGGTACTCTGGTCGCAGGCGTCTCGACCGGCAATTATTTCATCGATCAGGTCCTGGGCTACTTTGTGAGGACCAATACTGAGTCCTACTTCCCCTTCTTCAACTGGTTCATTTTCCCGGCCTTCGGCCTCGGCTTCGGAGAGGTCTACCGCCATCTGCAGGACAAAAAGAAATTCTTCATCCGTTTCCTGCCCTTCGGCGCTGCCTTCACGGCCTTCTATTACATCATGAATTTCTGTGTGGACCAGAATGTCTTTGTCATCTTCCGGACCTATCCGGATTTCACCGGCATGGGCACACCGGACGCTCTGGCCTGCCTGGTCATCGTCCTCACGGAGATCGGTATCATGGCCGCTATCGGCAGCCTTCTGTCCGACAAGGTCATGAAGCCCTTCAGCTTCATTTCCTCCAATATCAACAAATTCTACTGTGTCTCCTGGTGCCTGATCATTTTCACCTATGCCATACTGGATGGTGCCTTTGATATCCATGTTGCCACGGACCTGGGGGCTGTGATCGTCTGGGTCGTCCTTTTGACCCTGACCTGGCTGATCATCGTGATCTACAAGAAATGGCTGGAAAAGCCCATGGGCCGCTTCTTCCGAAAGAAGATGTTCTTCTGGATCACCCTGGTCTGGGTCGGTTCGGCAGCCATCGCCATTGCCGTTTTCCCCAGGATCACGGATTACGATGCCTATCCCAATTACCTGAATGAATATCTGGAGGAATCTGTCACGACCGCTTCGTCCGGCCAGGACTGAGAGAAGAGGAGTTTTTCTGTCAGATTCCGCAAAAATTAAGTGGATTTTTTGTGGAAAATGTTTGACTTGAAGGGGTCGGCATGATATAGTATCTGAGTGTGCCGCTCGGAGAGGCTCTAAGTTCTGTGTCATCACAGGCGCCATATCCGGCGAGTAATGATAAGAAGGAGGTGCGCTTTATGTACGCTATTATTGCAACAGGCGGTAAACAGTACAAAGTGGCCGAGGGCGATGTCATCAAAGTCGAAAAGCTCGGTGTCGAAGCCGGCGAAAAAGTCACTTTTGAAGATGTTCTGGCAGTCAGCAACGACGGACTCAAGGTCGGTGATGACGTGAAGGGCGCAACTGTCGAAGCGACAGTCGTGGCCAATGCTAAGGCTAAAAAGGTTATTGTCTACAGATACAAACCCAAGACCGGCTATCATAAGAAGAACGGTCACAGACAGCCTTACACAGCAGTTAAGATCGAAAAGATCAACGGCTAAATCTCAGATTTGATACCTTTCAAAGGGAGGTGAACTTTTAAATGGCACATAAAAAAGGTGTAGGCTCTACCAAGAACGGCCGTGATTCCGAGGCGAAACGTCTTGGCGCAAAGCGCGCGGATGGTCAGTTTGTGAAAGCCGGCAACATTCTTTACAGACAGAGAGGCACTCATATTCATCCGGGTGAAAACGTCGGTATCGGCGGTGATGATACCCTGTATGCCAAGGCTGACGGCATCGTCCGTTTCAAGAGACTGGGCAAATACAAGAAGCAGTGCTGCATCGAGCTTGTCGCATCTGAGGAGACTTCCGCAGAGGCATAAGTCCTATAAGAATTGCTCTTTCAAAAGACTTCAGATCCGCAGGGGTCTGAGGTCTTTTTTCATCACAGGTAGGGTGAGGTCATTATGTTTCTGGATTTTGCGAGAATACAGATCAGTTCCGGTAAGGGCGGCGACGGCCATGTGAGCTTCCGCCGTGAAAAGTATGTCCCGGACGGCGGTCCCGACGGCGGCAACGGCGGTAAGGGCGGCGATGTCATTTTTGAAGTCGATGAGGGCATGAACACCCTTTTCATTTACAAGCACCGCTACAACTTCCGGGCAGAGAACGGCCAGGAGGGCGGCAAACGCCGCTGCCACGGCAAAAACGGCAGCGATGTGGTCCTCAAGGTTCCCAAGGGCACCATTCTGAGGGATGAAGCCTCCGGGCAGGGCATTGCGGATATGTCAGGCTCCAACACCCGCCAGATCGTCCTCAAGGGCGGCCGGGGCGGCAAGGGCAATATGAATTATGTCACTGCCACCATGCAGGCTCCCACCTACGCCCAGCCGGGCCAGGAGGGCATCTGCCTCAAGTGCATCCTTGAGCTCAAGCTGGTGGCGGATGTGGGACTTGTGGGCTTCCCCAATGCCGGCAAATCCACCTTCTTATCCCGCGTGACCAATGCCGATCCCAAGATCGCTCCCTATCCCTTTACCACCATCGATCCCAACCTGGGCGTGGTCAATTTCGAGGATGGGGCCGGCTTCGTGATCGCAGATATGCCGGGACTCATTGAAGGCGCTTCAGAGGGTGTGGGACTGGGACATCGTTTCCTCCGCCACATTGAGAGGACCCGGGTCCTGATCCATATCGTGGATACCGCCTCCTTTGACGGCAGAGATCCGGTCGAGGACGTGGCGGCCATCAATAAGGAGCTGGAAGCTTTCAATCCGGATATCCTTAAAAAGCCCATGGTCATCGCGGCCAATAAGATCGACGTGGTCCAGAGTGAAGATGATCCCGTGGCCCGCCTTAAGGCAGCCTATGAGAATGACCATGTTTCCGTCTATCCCATATCCGCCGTTTCGGGCCAGGGTGTCAAGGCTCTTCTCGACCATGTCCGTTATCTTCTGGAAAATGAGGCCCCGGACGAGGTCCTCTATGAGCAGACCTTCTTCCCGGAGACCATGGTCCCCGAGGATGATCTGCCCTATACCATCGTTCAGAATATAGGCAAGAAGGGAGAGAGGATCTTTATCGTCGAAGGGCCCAAGATCGAAAAGATGCTGGGCTATACCAATATCGAAAGCGAAAAGGGCTTCCTTTTCTTCCAGAAATTCTGCAAGACCACAGGCATCGAGGATGACCTGAAAAAGGCCGGCATCCAGAACGGCGATACCGTCCGCATGTACGGCCATGCCTTTGATTATTATTCCGAAGACTATACCTACGAAGGTGACTTCGAGGATGACTTAGACGAGGAAGACGAGTAGACACATGGGTAAGCGAATCGGCATCATGGGCGGGACCTTCGATCCCATCCATATCGGACACCTCCTGATCGCAGAAGCAGCAGCAGACCAGCTCTGCCTCGATACGGTCCTCTTTATGCCGGCGGCCCGTCCGCCCCACAAGGAAGACAATCCTGACCGGGCCTCGGGAGAAGACAGGGTCAAAATGGTCGAGCTGGCCATAGAGGGCAATGACCGTTTCCGCCTGTCCCTCTACGAGATGCAGCACCAGGGGAAAAGCTTTTCCTACAAGACGCTTGAAGCCCTGCGAAACGTCAATCCCGAAAATGAGCTTTTCTTTATCATGGGCGCGGATTCGCTTTTTACCTTTGATACCTGGGTGGAGCCGGGCAAGATCGCCAAAGCAGCCTCACTGGCCGCCTGTGTCCGGGATCATTGCACAAAAGAGCAGCTGGAAGAGGCCGCCCAAAGCCTGAAGGACCGCTTCGGGGCCAGGGTATATCTGGTCGATTCCCCCAATATCGACATTTCTTCCACGGACATCAGGAAATGGCTGAAGGCAGGCAGAAGCGTGAAATATTTCGTCCCGGACAGGGTCATAGATCATATCCGGTCCGCTGGACTTTACACCACAGATGAGACATAAGAGAAAAGGACAGGCCGTATGAAAAAGATCAAGCTTGAGAAGCTGGACAAGGAAGTCCGCAAGCTCATGGATGAAAAACGATATCTCCACACTCAGGGAGTCCGTTATACGGCAGCAGCCCTGGCCATGGCTCATGGCCAGGATATGGAAAAGGCTCAGATCGCCGGACTTCTTCATGACAGCGCCAAGCAGCTTCCGGATGACCGGAAGCTCAAGCTCTGCCAGAAATACGGAATCGAGATCTCTCCCATAGAGAGAAAGAATCTTTTCCTTCTCCATGCCAAGCTGGGCTCCTGTCTGGCCAGGGAAAAATTCGGAGTGGATGATCAGGATATTTTATCGTCCATTCGCTGGCATACCACCGGACGTCCGGAGATGACCGTAATGGAGCAGATCATCTTCATTGCCGATTATATCGAGCCTCTGAGAAATAAGTCCGATATCCTGCCTGTCGTCCGCAGACTGGCTTACACCGATCTGGATATCACCTGTTATCTTATCCTCAAAAATACCCTGGACTATCTCGGTGATGATCCGGATGCCATCGATCCCATGACGGCCGAGGCCTGCCGGTTTTATCAGAAGATCTATGAAAAGAAAATGAAGACACAATAAGACATGAGGAGGATTTTCCATGACAAAAGAAGAGAGCGCAAAGGCCTGTGGCATTATCGTCAATGCCCTGAATGAAAAGAAGGCCCTGGACATCAAGGTCATCGCCATCGACGAGATCTCCCCCCTGGCCGATTATTTTGTTCTGGCCTCCGGCGCCAATGACAATCAGCTCCAGGCCATGGTCGAAGCCGTGGATGAAAAAATGACAAAGGCCGGCTTCCCGGTCAGCCATGTGGAAGGCTTCCGCCGCGGCGGCTGGACCCTGCTGGATTACAGCGATGTCGTGGTCCACATCTTCGATCTGGACAGCCGCAATTTCTACGATCTGGAAAGGATCTGGAAGGACGGCACAGAGGTGGATATCTCCTCACTTTTGGAAGAAGCATGAGAGAGAGAAGCCCAAAAACACAGAAAAGAACAGGCGCCTTTCATTCCCTGAGACCGCGCCTTTTTTGTCTGCTTGCCATCGGTCTTTCCTTTTCCCTGACAGGCTGCGGCCTGATCTCGGATCTTATGGGGAAAGAGGAGGGCTCACTGGCTCCGCTCGTCGTTGACGAGTCCTCTTCGGAGGCTTCTGAGGCCTCGTCTGAAGCGGAAGAGAGCCGGGATGTCCCGGAGGTCGTCCAAATGGCAGAGGATGCCTCCGGCTTTTCCTATGACACCTTAAATGATGCTGAAAAGATCCTTTACGCCTGCCTTCTGACCGGTGTTTCCGAGTTCAGGCAGGAATTCGGCGTTTATGTTTATGACGGTGTCTCCTGTGACAGGGTCATCACGGCCTTCGCCGGTGATCATCCCGAATTTTTCTGGCTGGACGGAACGGCCACGATCCGGGGCTATGAGGGAGAAACGGTCAAGACCATTTCCCTGGGCTTTGACATTTCCGCCGATGCTATCCCCGAAACAAAGGCAAAGATCGAGGCAGCCCGCCAGGCCTTTTATGACACCCTGCCCGAAGAGGTGACCAATTATCAGATCGTCAAGGCTGCTTATGATTATCTGATCACCCAGACGGATTATGATGCCACAGCCCTTCAGGGACAGAATATCCAGTCCGTCTTTCTGAACGGCAGATCGGTCTGCGCCGGCTATGCCAAGGCCTTCAAATATCTTATGGACGGAGCCGGCATCCCCTGCGCCTATATTTCCGGAACCTCTGTGAAGACAGGAGAGAGCCATGCCTGGAATTATGTGGTCATCGACGGTGTCGGCACCTATGTGGATGCCACCTGGGGCGATCCGACCTATGCGGAAAATGCCGACCGGGAGTCTCTGCCTTCTTCTGAGGAGGCTTACATCGACCATGATTTTCTCTGCCTGACCTCCAATGAGATCGTCCGCTTCCACAGCTTTGCCAACTCGGATATGCAGTACGCGTCCGATGACAGATCCTATGATTTTTATATTCTCAACAACCGCTTCTTCACCTCTTATGACCCCGAGGCACTCTCGGCCCTTTTTACCGAGGCTGTGAACACAGGAGAGAGATCTGTCATGATGAAGTTTTCCCATGAGGAGGATTTCCGCTCAGCTCTGACTGCCCTTGAAGAGGGAAGCCTGACCGAAGCGGCCTTCCAGGCCCAGATGACTCTGGACGGGACCACCCAGATGAGCTATTCCTATCGGGAAAATGAAAATCTTTATACCCTGACCATCTTCTGGTAAAATGAGGCTTGATTTCGCCGAACGGCTTATATTATAATCAAATTGTAATAATTTCGCCGAACGGCTTTAATTTTGTTAACATTCTGTGAAATGAGCCGAACGGCTAATATTTCAGGCTTTTCACACAAATTGACAGGGAAAATCAAAATGAAAATAGCGAATTCAGAGGATTTCGGACGGGAACTCAAGAAGAGAAGAAAAGCTCTGCATTATACACAGACCTATCTTTCTGAGATCACCGGCTTCAGCATCAGCTTTATTTCCGATCTTGAAAACGGCAAAAAGACCGCAGAGCTGGGCAAGGCCATCTACCTGGCCAACCTGCTGGGACTGGATCTCAATCTGACAGCCAGAGAATAAGGGGAATGAAAACATGAGAAAGCTCGATGTCTCCATAGAGATCAACGGACACCAGGTCCCGGCCGGGACCATCAGCGGCACCTCCTCCGAGGATGCCTGCTTTGCCTATGCACCGGACTATCTGAACGATGCCTCTTCAGCACCGGTCTCGGTCAGTCTCCCCCTGCAGAAGGAGCCCTTTACGGCCTTTCAGACCAAAAATTATTTTGAAGGCCTGCTTCCTGAGGGCTTTACCCGCAAATCCGTGGCCCAGTGGATCCGGGCCGATGAAAATGATTACCTGTCCCTCCTGTCCGGTCTGGGCCAGGAATGTCTGGGAGCTATCAGGATCACGGAGGGAGAAGTCAGGATCGACGAGACGGACTATGAGAAGCTCACAGAGGACCAGCTGATCGACCTGGCCCGTGAAGGGGCTTCCGCAGCCGTTCAGCTCGTGACCGAGGCCCATCTTTCCCTGGCCGGAGCTTCGGGTAAGGCCGGCCTTTATTTCGACCGGGAGTCGGGAGAGTGGTTCCTGCCCAAGGGCGATGCTCCCAGCACCCATATCGTCAAGCAGAGTCATGTGAGGCTGGACAGCATCGTCACCAATGAACAGCTTTCCATGCTGACCGCCAGAGAGGCCGGGCTCAATGTCCCGGACAGCTTCATCATCTCTTTCAGGGAAAGCCGTGAGGAGGACGTTCTGCTGGCTTCCAAACGCTTTGACCGGCTCTTCGGAGAGGATCCGGTCATGGTCAAAGGTCTTGCCTGCCCTTACCGACTGCATCAGGAGGATTTTGCCCAGGCTCTGGGTATTCCGGCAGCTGAAAAATATGAGGCCGGGCCCGAGCACGCCTATCTGGAGAGAATGTTCAGCCTGCTTCGCCAGTATTCGGCCAATCCCATTGAGGACCAGCTGGGACTTTGGGACATGATCATCTTTGATTTTCTGATCGGAAATGCCGACAATCACGTCAAAAATTTCTCCCTCCTCTATGATGAGACCCTCAAAAAGATCCGTCTGGCGCCTGCCTATGACATCATCTCGACCTGCATTTATTCCAACAGCTCTAAAAATATGGGTCTTGGCATAAACGGTGTCTACGATGTCACAAAGATCAGCCGGTCTGATTTTGCCGGTGCAGCCTCCCGCGTAGGGCTGGGTGAGAAGATCGCCATGAAACACTTCGACAAGATGGCCGATGGCTTTGAAAAAGCCCTGGAGAGAGCCTCTGAGGCCCTTGAAGGCCATGGCTTCGTCAAGGCCGGAGAGATCCGGACACGTATCCTGGAAAATTGCGGCTACCGGAATCTTTGATGAGCCTATCCTGAAAAATAAAGCAATGGAAATACCCCATGACACATTTTCTGTCATGGGGTATTTTTGACTTTCCCGGACTATTTAATTGATAAAACGGAAAACGCCGATGACCCTTCCGATGATCTGAAAGGGCATATCCGGAGTGACGATGATCGGGTCCATGGTGTCATTTTCCGGCTGAAGGCGGATATGATCCTTTTCCTTATAGAAGGTCTTGACCGTGGCGGAATCGTCAAGAAGAGCCACGACCATCTGGCCGTCTCTGGCATCCCTGGCTTCCTCGACCAGGATCTCATCGCCCGGAAGGATACCGGCCTGGATCATGGATTCGCCTTTGACCTTGAGCATAAAGGACTGTTTATTACCCAGATGCTCGGCCGGAATGGGGAAGTAGGCCTCAATATTCTGAGCCGCCAGGATGGGCTGGCCGGCTGCGACCGTTCCGACAAGCGGGACATTGACCAGCTCCCGCCGGGTCAGATTGAAGCTGTCGTCCACGATCTCGATGGCTCTGGGCTTGGTCGGATCGCGGCGGATATAACCATTCTTTTCAAGTGTTTCCAGATGGGCATGAACAGAAGAGGAGGACTTGAGATTGACTGCCTTGCAGATATCTCTGACCGTGGGCGGATAGCCCCTGTTCAGGATCTCGTTTTTGATAAATTCAAGGATCTCCGTCTGTTTTGCCGTGATCTTTCCGTAAGCCATAGGGCATTTCCTCCGAGTCATTAGATTCAGTCCGTTTTTTGGGACCGGATCAGGTTTATACTTAACACTGATGACATCATAACACCTGCTGACGGAAAAAGCAAACATTAGTTCCGAAAATTTGTTCGAAAATTTTTCGAACATGGGTTGACAAACATTCGTTCGAATGCTAATATAAAACAAACGTTCGTTCGGAACATATGTTTGAAGTATTCAGATCATCGCAGGTTTGTCATCAGAAGCTGATCTGTTACCAAAAGAGGAAAGGATACCATATTATGACTGATACCAGAAAATACAGCGGAAATCAGAGCCGGGCCGCCGTCTTAAGAAAGCGCAGAAACAGAAGAAATCTGATGATCACAGCAGCCTTTGTTGGATTGGCCGTCATTTTGATCCTGATCGTCAGCCTGACCACCATAAGGCCATGGCGGACCAGACACCGGCCCAAAAGACCTATGTCAGCGTCAGGATCACGGAAGGAGACACGATCTGGACCATAGCCGAAGAGAATTACACGGCAGATGCCGAAAATATGGAAAGCTATGTGAAAGAGATCTGTCACATCAATAACCTGACCATGGATGACACGATCCATACCGGAGCCAATCTGGTCGTGCCTGTCTATGTCAGATAAAATTTTCCTTTGATTTGACCAAAGGGATCCACGTTCCTTTATCAAATACTCCCCATTATTTTCTTATTCACTAACACCTCGTTCTAACTGAAAAAGCGCCTTTCCTGACAAGGAGAGACGCTTTTTTGGCTTTTGTTAAGGAGAGAAGCCGGAGCATGGGGCTTTTTATCTTATTTCCCGATGCTTCGATCTATTCGCCAAACCGCAGTTTAACGAATAGATTAAGGTAAAATACCCCTGTTTTGAGGCTTTACCGTTTTTCTCCCTTATCATAGGGAATGCCTTCCGCCTTTGGCGCGGCCGATCGTTTGGAAGCAAAGATCAGAACGACCAGGCAGATGATGTAAGGCAGCATGTTGTAGAAGGTACCGGGCAGGTTGATATTGGCCAGGAAGGGAATGCCCATGTAGACATTTGACAGGGCCCGAAGGAAACCGAAAAGCAAGGCTGCCAGGGCTATGTTGATGGGCTTCCATTGACCGAATATCATGACGGCCAGAGCCAGGAAGCCAAAGCCCGCCACACCGTTTTCGAACTTCCATTCGGACACACCGGCTGTGATGTAGGCAATGCCGCCAAGGCCGCCCAGAATACCGGAAAGGGACACGCCGATATAACGGATCTTATTGACCTTAATACCCACCGAATCGGCTGCCTGGGGATGCTCGCCGCAGGCGCGAAGCCTAAGGCCGGCCCGGGTCTTGTAAAGATAAAGATGACCGCCGATCAGAAGGGCCACGGCCAGAATCAGGAAAATGCTGATCTCAAAGGAACCGATGTGGAAGAAAAGATATTTCCTCTGGCTGATGAACTGGATGGTCGAGGAGGGATTGCTGGCATTTTCGGCCATATTCATGGACTTGACCAGGACCGTGGCCGCCGCTGTGGCCAGCAGGTTCATGGCTATGCCGATCAGGGTCTGATCCGCCTTGAATTTGATGGCTGCGATCGACAAAAGGCAGGAATACAGAAGCCCGGACGCCATACTGACCACAATGACCAGAAGGACCAGAAGGCCGGCCGGCAATCCGGCGCAGAACTTCATGGTCAGAGCTCCGCCAAGGGCTCCTATGACCATAGTGCCTTCCAGGCCCAGATTGATCACGCCGCTGTGTTCGGAGATACAGCCGCCCAGGGCCACAATAAAGAGAACCGAGAAATAAAGCAGGGTATATTGCAGTAATAAGGTCATCTTCTTTTCCCTCCTTTCCTGACTCTTCCATCCTTCATACGTTTTCGGATATAAGCCGAGAAGCCGCAGGAATAGATGATGATGGCTATGATAAGTCCCGAGATCTCCGTGCAGTAGACCAGCTTGTTGATGTAGGAGCCGCCGGTCATCAGGTGCTGGATGAAGAAAGACGAGAAAATGCTGCCGATCGGGTTAAGAGCCCCGAGGAAGGCGGCGGAGATGCCGTTAAAGCCCATGGCCGGAACGACCGTCTGGGCGCAGGACCACTGCTCTATCCCGCTCAGATAGAGGCAGGCGGCCGCAAGACCTGCCAGGCAGCCCGACAGGAACATGGTCAGGACCATATTTTTGCTGACGCTCATGCCGGCGTAGCGGGAAGCATCCTTGCTGATACCGGTGGCCTTGAGCTCGTAGCCCAGCTTGGTCTTGGCCAGAACGAACCAGACGGCGATGGCGCAGAGGACAGAGAAAATGATCCCGATCGTCACATAAGGGCTCTCTCCGAAGATGTGCTCCAATCCCAGGCTGGGGATAAGGGCATTGGGTGCATTGACATCCAGGCTCAGGGTAAAGGTCCCGCCCGACTCTCTCGCCCCATCCAGCATGGTGTTGACC
>R21__coassemble_1634_pt1 | contig 14680 bp, 26 predicted proteins | sample R21__metabat2_low_PE_030 | metagenome-assembled genome bin R21
GTATAAAAATAGGAATAGCGGAGGATCCAGCCGTCATAGACCTGCATCTGATAGGAAGGCCAGGCATTAAGGGAAAGGTCCTCTATGGTTTTGATCTCCTGATACATAATGACTCCTTGCTTTGGAAATGTTCAGACACCATTATAGCATCACCCGGAAAAAATGGGTGTACAGATTGGCGGGATAATGCTAAAATATCGAAGAGTGCATAAAAAGATGCCGCCCCGCTGCTCACAGACGGGGTTAATACTGTTTATAAGAAACAGGACAAGGAGTATTCAAATGTCTAAGGTTCTGAAGGTCATAGTCAATATTTTCATGGTGCTGGCCATCCTGGTGGCCGTGGCCATCCTGGTGCCCCCTCTTGCGGGCGTGACCACCACGATCATCGATACGGAGGATATCGGGACTAACCTCCCCATGGGCTCCGTGACCTATTCCAATGATATCAACGTCATGGAACTCAATACGGGCGATAAGATCCTCAAGGAGTCCGACTCCTCCACCTATGCCTACATCGTCGAAGCCGGCGATCCGGCTACCGGCCAGTTCCAGGTCAAGAATGCGGCAGATACCTCCGGCGAATCCGAGGTCATCACCCTTCGCAACAATGTTTCCAGAGTCGTCCTGACCATCCCCCTGATCGGCTATGTGGTCGTGGCCATGCACAGCACGGAGGGTATCATCATCCTGGTCCTTGTGGTGGTCTTTATCATCGTGCTCTTTATCCTGTCCGAGCTTTGGAAAAAGAAGGACGAGGATGATGAAGACGATTATGATGACGACGAGGATGAGGACGAACGGGCCGTTCCTGCCGCAGAGGATGAGGAATACGATCCTGAGGATGATCCCAGAGAAGCCAAACGCCGCGCTAAGGCCAGAAAGAAGGCCGAAAAGGCCCGGAAGAAAGAAGAAAAGAAGCGCTTCAAGGATGAATATGACGAGTACGACGAAGAGGATGATGAGGACGATTACGACCTCGAGGCCGGCGCCGAAAGCCCTGTCAGAACCTATGATCCCGCCGCAGAGGCCAAGGCCATGCCGGAAACCTCTGATGATACTTCTAATATAAATATAGAAGAAAGTCCTGCCGAAGGACCGGCAGAAGGTGCTGCGGAAGCCCTTGCAGCGGAAGAAATACCGTCTGAGGAAGTGCCGTCCGAAGAAGAATTCGAAGAGGATCTGCCGGCCGAGGATTATTATGAGGAAGAGATCCCCGAAGATGAGGCTTTCGAAGAGGAGGCTCCCTCTGAGGACTATCCTGTGGAAGACCTTCCCGCCGAGGAATACTACGAGGAGGAACTGACGGAAGAAGAGCTTTCCGAAGAAGGCTATCCTGAAGAAGCCTATGACGAAGAGGCTTATGAAGAGGTTCCTGAAGGAGAATATGACGAAGAGGCTGAGGACTATCCCGAGGAAGACCTGCCTGCCGAGGAGTACGACGAAGAGGAGCTGACGGAAGAAGAGCTTCCCGAGGAAGAATACACCGAAGAGGCTTATGAGGAAGAAGCCGGGGAGTATCCGGAGGAAGAATACTATGAAGAGGAAGTGAACGAAGAGGAGACTTACGAAGACACACCGGAAGAGGTCCTCTATACCGGAAACGGTCCGGTCGAGGACTACGGCGGGGAAGCTGCCGATGAGGAAGGCTATGAGGAGATCGTCGAAGAGGACGCAGAGCCTGCCTACGAAGAGGCCGAAGAGCCCGAGACGGAAGAGGAGCTGACAGAGGTCTCCGAAGAGGAAGCCTACGGAGCCACGCCGGTCGAAGAGTCCTATGAGGAAGCCCAGCCCGAAGGCATGTATGAGGAAGAAGAGGATGAGGAGGCTGTCGATCCCAATGCCAGCGAATTCGTCCCGGTCCGCCGCCTGACCCTGGCCGAGCTCATGGAACAGGCCGAAAGAAACGGTGAGAGCCCCAAGGTCATCAAGGATCCGACCACGGGCGTGACCCTTCTGGATTATTCCGAGCTTCTTTAAAATTGTATTAAAAAAAGAACATTTTTTTTAAAAACCCCCTTGCATCCGCGAGGGGGTTCGTGTATATTAATACGTGCTGTGACATGATAGCTATGAACCCGAAGTTGCTGCCCCTCGTGGCAGGTTCTCGGCGGAGCGAAGGTCATGTTAGGAAACTGGCGACAAGTCACTGTGCAGTAGTCCGCCTGCGGGCGGATATTTTGTGCGAAGTCCTAGGACACGCACGGAGATGTGTGCAGTCACCACTTGTCGTACTCTAAAAAGTGCGAATAGGAGGCGACTTTTTTTATGGCAAGTCAGGTAATGAGAATCACGTTAAAGGCTTATGACCACACTCTGGTGGATGCATCAGCCGCAAAGATCATCGATGCTCTGAAGAAGAGCGGCGCAACAGTGAGCGGTCCTGTCCCGCTTCCCACAAAGAAGGAAGTGGTCACGATCATCCGTGCTGTCCACAAGTACAAGGACTCCCGTGAACAGTTCGAGCAGAGAACTCACAAGAGACTGATCGACATCAAGGCTCCCAATCAGAAGACTGTGGATGCCCTGTCACATCTTGAGATGCCTGCCGGTGTTAACATCGACATCAAGATGAAATAACCAATTTAGTATGATTGCCCGTCAGGCAATCCGCTGTAAGGAGGAAAAGATTCATGAAAAAAGCGATTCTGGCAAGAAAGGTCGGCATGACGCAGATCTTTGATGAGAACGGCACACTGACACCGGCAACGGTGCTTCTGGCCGGTCCCTGCTATGTCACACAGGTCAAGACGGTTGAGAACGACGGCTACGAAGCGGTTCAGGTCGGTTTTGAAGACAAGAGAGATAATCTCGTTGCCAAGCCGAACAAGGGCGTTTTTGCAAAGGCCGGCATTGCCAACAAGAGATTTGTCCGCGAGTTCAAGTTCGAAAATGCTGCCGAGTACACACTGGGCCAGGAGATCAAGGCTGACATCTTCGCTGTCGGCGATATGATCGATGCCACTGCCATTTCCAAGGGCAAAGGCTTCCAGGGCGCCATCAAGAGACTTGGCCAGCACAGAGGCCCCATGGCTCACGGTTCCAAGTTCCATCGTCATCAGGGTTCCAACGGTTCCTCTTCCGATCCGTCCCGCGTCTTCAAGGGAAAGGGCATGCCCGGCCAGATGGGCGGTAAGCGCATTACCATCCAGAATCTGACCATCGTCCGTGTCGACGCCGAGAAGAACCTTCTGCTTGTCCGCGGTTCCGTTCCGGGCCCCAAGAAAGCACTGGTCACGATCAAAGAAGCCGTTAAGAAGAATTGATAAGAACCCGAAAGGAGGACAAAACAGATGGCTGAGGTATCTGTTTACAATATGGAAGGTCAGGAAGTCGGCAAGCTTACACTTTCTGATGCCGTTTTCGGCGCTCCGATTAAAAGTCATTTAGTACATCAGGCTGTTGTCCTGCATCTGGCCAATAAGCGCCAGGGGACACAGAAAGCAAAGACCCGTCATGAGGTCAGCGGCGGCGGCCGCAAGCCCTGGAGACAGAAGGGCACAGGCCATGCCAGACAGGGCTCCATCAGAGCCGCACAGTGGAAAGGCGGCGGCGTGATCTTCGCCCCGGTCCCCAGAGATTATTCCTTCAAGATGAACCAGAAGGAGAAGAGAGCTGCTCTGTTCTCCGCTCTGACATCCAAGGTCGAGTCCCAGGATCTGATCGTTCTTGACAAGCTGGCATTTGACAGCATCAAGACCAAGAACATGGTCAAGGTCCTTGAAAACCTCAAGGTCGAGAAGGCCCTGGTCGTGACCAAGGGCAGAGATGAAAATGTTGCCCTTTCCGGCCGCAACATCGAGACCATCAAGATGATCCCGACCGATAACCTGAACGTCTACGATATCGTCAAGTACGGCAAGATGATCGTGACAGAGGAAGCCGTCAAGGCAATCGAGGAGGTATACGCATAATGGCAGATCTGAAATATTATGACGTGATTCTGAAACCGGTCGTGACGGAAAAGAGCATGGACATCATGTCCGACAAGAAGTACACCTTCTATGTTCATCCGGACGCCACTAAGATCCAGATCAAAGAAGCCGTCGAGAAGATGTTCGAAGGAACAAAGGTTGCCAAGGTCAACACCGTTAAGGTGCCCGGCAAGCTGAAAAGACGGGGACGCAACATGGGTTACACAGCTGAAAGAAAGAAAGCGATCGTGGCCCTGACCGAGGACAGCAAGGATATCGAGATCTTCAACGGGATCTAAGCGGTATCGCTTCCGAGGAACTATACGCAGAACAGCGTGATAAGAAATCCAAGATAAGGAGATAAACATGGGCATTAAAACTTATAAGCCTTATACACCGTCCAGAAGAAATATGACGGGCTCCGATTTTTCGGAGATCACAAAGAGCGCACCGGAGAAGGCTCTGACAGAGCATCTGGTCAAGAACTCCGGCCGCAACAACCAGGGTCACATCACAACCCGCCACAAGGGCGGCGGCAACAGAAGACGCTACAGAATGGTCGACTTCAGACGGAATTCCCAGGATGGTATCCCGGCAACCGTTAAGGCCATCGAATACGATCCCAACCGCAGCGCCAACATCGCTCTTCTCTACTATGCCAACGGCGTCAAGTCCTACATCCTGGCTCCGGAAGGCCTTAAGGTCGGCATGACAGTCATGGAAGGCGAGACCGCAGAGATCAGAGTCGGCAACTGCATGCCTCTTTCCAAGGTCCCCGTCGGTACCATGGTCCACAATGTTGAGCTTTACGCCGGCCGCGGCGGCCAGATGGTCCGCGCAGCAGGCAACGCCGCTCAGCTGATGGCTAAGGAAGGCAAGTATGCCACCCTCCGTCTTCCCTCCGGCGAGATGAGAATGGTTCCGGTCAACTGCCGCGCCACCATCGGTGTCGTGGGCAACGGCGATCACAACCTGATCAAGATCGGTAAGGCCGGCCGTAAGAGACACATGGGCATCCGTCCCACAGTCCGCGGTTCCGTCATGAACCCCAATGATCATCCGCACGGCGGCGGCGAAGGCCGCGCACCGATCGGCCGTCCGGGCCCGACCACTCCGTGGGGCAAGCCGGCTATGGGTTACAAGACAAGAAAGCATAAGAAACAGTCTGACAAGTTCATCGTCAGAAGAAGAAGCGGCAAATAAGGCCGGTGGAAGATAAGGAGGATAAAGAATGTCACGTTCTTTAAAGAAGGGCCCGTTCGCAGATGCCTATCTGCTGAAGAAAGTAGATGAAATGAACAAATCGGGCGAAAAGTCAGTTATCAAAACCTGGTCCCGCCGTTCTACCATTTTCCCGAATTTCGTGGGACATACCTTTGCGGTTTATGATGGCAGAAAGCATGTTCCGGTTTATGTAACAGATGATATGGTCGGGCATAAACTCGGTGAGTTCGTTGCAACAAGAACCTATCGCGGTCATGCTGCAAAAGACGCCAAGGGTTCACGCTAACGGCAGAGGTTGAAAGGAGAATTAACTCATGGCTAAAGGACATAGATCCCAGATCAAAAGGGAAAGAAATGACGCAAACCGGGAGAAAAGACCCAGTGCAAAGCTTTCCTATGCCAGGATACCTGTGCAGAAGGCATGCTTCGTACTTGATGCTATCCGCGGCAAGGATGTAGAGACCGCACTCGGAATCCTGACCTATAACCCCAGAAACGCTTCCCGCGTTCTGAAGAAGCTTCTTGAGTCGGCTATCGCCAATGCAGAGAACAACAACGGCATGAACAGAGCCAATCTGTACATCGCAGAGTGCTATGCAACGGAAGCCCCGGCTATGAAACGTATCCAGCCCAGAGCTCAGGGCAGAGCTTATCGCATCTTAAAGCGTACCAGCCACCTGACGATCGTGCTGGATGAGAAATAAGGAGGAAGATAATGGGTCAGAAAGTTAATCCGCACGGCATGCGTGTCGGCATTATCAAAGATTGGGATTCCAAGTGGTACGCAGAGAAGAACTTTGCGGAATACCTGGTCGAAGATAACAAGATCAGAACATATCTCAAGAAGAGATTATACAGCACAGGCATTTCCAAGATCGAGATCGAGAGAGCTTCCGAGAGAGTCAAGATCGTGATCTGGACAGCCAAGCCGGGTCTGGTCATCGGCAAGGGCGGCAATGATATTGAAGCCCTGAAGAAGGACCTGGGCAAGCTGGTCAACAGAAAGCTCATCGTTGACATCAAAGAAATCAAGAGACCTGACCGTGACGCTCAGCTGGTGGCTGAGAACATCGCGCAGCAGCTGGAGAACCGTATTTCCTATCGCCGCGCCATGAAGTCCACCATGCAGCGCACCATGCGCGCAGGCGCCAAGGGTGTTAAGACCATGGTCTCCGGACGTCTCGGCGGCGCCGATATCGCCCGTAAGGAATCCTACAGCGAGGGTACCATTCCGCTTCAGATGCTTCGTGCAGATATCGATTACGGCTTCGCAGAGGCCGATACACAGTATGGCAAAGTCGGTGTCAAAGCCTGGATCTATAACGGTGAGGTCCTTCCGACAAAAAACAATAAGGAAGGAGAGTAATCGCTATGTTAATGCCCAAAAGAATGAAATTCAGAAAGCAGATGCGCGGCAGAATGAAGGGCAAGGCCATGAGAGGCAACCGTATCAACTACGGTGAGTTCGGTCTTGTTGCTGCAGAGCCCTGCTGGATCAAAGCCAATCAGATCGAAGCAGCCCGTGTGGCTCTGACAAGATACATCAAGAGAGGCGGTAAGGTCTGGATCGACATTTTCCCGGACAAGCCCGTTTCCACACAGCCGGCCGGCAAACGAATGGGTTCCGGTAAAGGTGCTGTCGAGTATTGGGTAGCTGTCGTCAAGCCCGGCCGTGTTCTCTTTGAGATCAAGGGCGTTGCTGAGGCAGATGCCAGAGAAGCTCTCCGTCTTGCCATGCACAAGCTTCCGTGCAAGTGCAAGATCTATTCCAAGGCACAGGTCGATGAGATCGTTGATGCCAAGTTGAACGGCAAGGCAGCAGCTGCTGTCCAGGCAGAAGGCGGTGATTCAATTGAAGAGTAATAAATATCTTGAAGAACTGAGAAGCAAATCCGCTTCCGAGTTAAATGAGGAGCTTGTCTCCGCAAAGAAAGAGCTTTTCAACCTGCGTTTCCAGAATGCAACAAACCAGCTGGATAATACGGCCCGCATCACATTAGTCCGGCGCAATATCGCCAGGATCGAAACTGTTCTGGCTGAAAAGGCAAAGGAGGCATAAGATGGCAGAAAGAAATCTGAGAAAGACACGTGTCGGACACGTCGTCAGCGACAAGATGGACAAGACGATCGTTGTCGCAGTCGAAGACCATGTGCAGCATCCGGTCTACAAGAAGATCGTCAAGAAGACCTACAAGCTCAAAGCACATGACGAGAACAACGAATGCCGTGTTGGTGATACCGTAAAAGTTATGGAGACAAGACCGCTTTCCAAGGACAAACGCTGGAGACTTGTTTCTATCATCGAGAAGGCGAAGTAAGGAACAAGGAGGACAGATCATGATTCAGCAGGAAAGCAGACTTAAAGTCGCCGATAATACCGGCGCAAAGGAAATCCTCTGCATCCGCGTTTGTGGTGGCTCCAGAAGACGCTACGCCCATATCGGAGATACGATCGTGGCGACAGTCAAGGATGCAACACCCGGCGGCATGGTGAAAAAGGGTGATGTCGTTAAGGCCGTGGTTGTCAGAACAGTGGCAGGTGCCCGCCGTAAGGACGGTTCCTACATCAAGTTTGATGAGAACGCAGCCGTTATCATCAAGGATGACAACACACCGAGAGGAACACGTATCTTTGGACCGGTGGCTCGTGAGCTTCGTGAAAAGCAGTTCATGAAGATCGTCTCCCTGGCTCCGGAAGTGTTATAAGAGGAGGAATTCCATGGCATCACTTAAGATTAAGAAAGGCGATACCGTTCGCGTGATCGCCGGTAAAGATAAAGACAGAGAGGGCAAGGTCCTGTCCGTCGATATCGAGAAGAAAAAGGTCCTGGTCGAGGGCGTCAATATGATCTCCAAGCACCAGAAGCCCAATATGGCCAATCAGCAGGGCGGCATCATCAACAGAGAAGCCCCGATCGATGTTTCCAATGTTATGCTTCTTCACAAGGGCCAGCCGACCAGAGTCGGCTTCAACGTCGAAGATGGCAAGAAGGTACGTTTCGCCAAGAAGACCGGCGAAGTTATTGATTGAGAAAGGAGGCATTTCAAGTGAGCAGCAGACTTAAAGAGATGTATGAGACTGAAATCGTCGATGCACTTACCAAAAAGTTTGAATACAAGAATCCCATGGAAGTGCCCAAGCTCGTCAAGATCGTGGTCAACATGGGCGTCGGCGAAGCTAAGGAAAATGCCAAGCTTCTGGATTCCGCAGTGGCTGATATGGAGACCATCACCGGTCAGAAGGCCATCATCACCAAGGCTAAGAAGTCCATCGCTAACTTCAAGATCCGTGAAGGCATGGCCATCGGCTGCAAGACAACGCTCCGCGGCGATAAGATGTATGAATTCGCCGACAGACTGATCAACCTGGCACTTCCGAGAGTCCGTGACTTCCGTGGTGTCAATGCGAACGGCTTCGACGGACGCGGCAACTATTCCCTTGGTATCAAGGAACAGCTCATCTTCCCCGAGATCGAGTACGATAAGATCGACAAGGTCCGTGGTATGGATATCGTCTTTGTCACAACGGCAAAGACCGATGAAGAGGCCTATGAGCTTCTGAAGCTGTTTAATATGCCGTTTGCTAAGTAAAAAGGAGTAGATAGAATGGCTAAAACATCCATGAAAATCAAACAGCAGCGTCCGGCTAAGTTCTCCACCAGAGAATACACCCGCTGCCAGATCTGCGGCCGTCCGCATGCTTATCTGAAGAAATACGGAATCTGCCGTATCTGCTTCCGCGAACTGGCTTACAAAGGCCAGATCCCGGGTGTCAAGAAGGCATCCTGGTAAAAAAGATTATTGAAAGGAGCGTCAAAATGACAACGACAAATGATCCGATCGCGGATATGCTGACCAGAATCCGTAATGCCAATACAGCCAAGCATGACACAGTGGATATCCCCGCTTCCAAGATGAAGCTGGCTATCGCCGATATCCTGGTCAATGAAGGCTATGTTGCCAAATATGATCTTATCGATGAAGGCACTTACAAGACCATGCGCATGACCCTGAAATACGGCGCCAACAAGAACGAGCGCATCATCACAGGCCTGAAGCGTATCTCCAAGCCCGGTCTTCGTATTTACTCCGATGCTGAAAACCTTCCGAGAGTTCTCGGCGGTCTGGGCATCGCCATCATCTCCACCAATAAGGGTATCATCACCGACAAGGAAGCCAGAAAGCAGAACGTCGGCGGCGAAGTCCTGGCCTTTGTGTGGTAAAACAAAACTTTGTGAACTGAAAACAGAAAAGAGAGATCTTTTCCGAAAATTTAAGTCAGGAGGCTTTATAAAATGTCAAGAATTGGCAGAATGCCTATCACGATCCCGGCAGGTGTGACTGTCGAGGTCAAGGAAGGCAACGAAGTGACAGTTAAGGGCCCGAAGGGCACTTTGACCCGTACCTTCGACCCGGCTATGGGTATCGAAGTCAACGGCACAGAGGTCGTGGTCACCAGACCCAATGACCTGAAGAAGAACAAAGCTCTTCACGGTCTGACCAGATCTCTGATCAATAACATGGTCGTGGGCGTCAGCGCCGGCTATGAGAAGACACTGGAGATCAACGGTGTCGGTTACAGAGCAACCAAGCAGGGAAAGAAGCTTGTCCTTTCCCTTGGCTACAGCCACCCGGTCGAGATGGAAGATCCGGAAGGCCTTGAGTCCACAGTTGATGGCAACAAGATCATCATCAAGGGCATCAGCAAGGAAGCTGTCGGCCAGTATGCAGCCAATATCCGCATCAAGAGAGGTCCGGAGCCGTATAAGGGCAAGGGCATCAAGTATGCTGATGAGGTTATTCGCCGTAAAGTCGGTAAGACAGGTAAAAAATAAAGAAAGGAGAGGATAAGATGATTAGCAAGGTTTCAAGATCCGCAGTTCGCGAAAAGAAACACGCCAGAATGCGCAGCAAGCTGAAAGGCACAGCCAATAAGCCGAGATTATGCGTCTTCCGCAGCAACAAGCATATGTATGCTCAGATTGTTGATGACATCAAGGGTGCCACTCTTGTGTCTGCATCGACTCTCCAGGCAGAAGTGAAAGACGGTCTTCAGTATACAGATACAGTCGAAGCAGCTGCTAAGCTGGGGACTGTTATCGGTAAGAAGGCAGTCGATCAGGGTATCAGCGAAGTGGTCTTCGACCGCGGCGGCTTTATTTATCAGGGCAAGGTCAAAGCACTGGCCGATGCGGCAAGAGAAGCCGGCCTCACGTTCTAAGGGAAGGAGAAGATACACGAATGAGACCTGACAGCAATTCTAAAAAGAGAGAAAGAGATAATCAGAAGGACGACGGCTTTGAAGACAGCCTGGTAGCCATCAAGAGAGTTACCAAGGTCGTCAAGGGCGGACGCAACATGCGTTTCACAGCCCTGGTGGTCGTTGGCGACAAGAATGGTCATGTCGGTGCCGGTCTCGGCAAGGCTGCCGAAATTCCGGAAGCTATCCGCAAGGGCCGTGAGGATGCCAAGAAGCATCTGATCTCTGTCGCAAGAACAGATTATAAGAGCATCACACATGACAATATGGGCAAATTCGGCGGCGCTCAGGTTCTCCTGAAGAGAGCTCCCGAAGGTACCGGTGTTATCGCCGGCGGCCCGGCCCGTGCCGTCATCGAGATGGCCGGTATCAGCAACATCCGTACAAAATCTCTGGGTTCCAACAACAAGCAGAATGTTGTTTTCGCTACTCTTGAGGCTCTCAAGGGCCTGAAGACTCCGGAAGAGGTTGCACGCCTTCGCGGTAAGACCGTGGAAGAGATCCTGGCATAAGGAGGACGAAGACAATGGAAGAAAAGAAACTGGTTATCACACTTGTGAAGTCCCCGATCGGTGCTGTTCCCAAGCATCGTGAGACAGTCAAGGCCATGGGCTTTAAGAAGCTGAACTCCCAGGTTGTCCTTCCGGATAACGCAGCCACCCGTGGACAGATCAAACAGATCGGCTACATGCTCAAGGTTGAAGAAGCCTGATATTTAGGAGGAACTTAGGATGGATTTATCTAATTTATCACCCCTTCCGGGCGCTAAGAAGAGAGACGACTTCAGAAGAGGCCGTGGTGAGAGCTCCGGTAACGGCAAAACTGCCGGCAAGGGACACAAGGGCCAGAAGGCTCGTTCCGGATCCCCGAGACCGGGCTTTGAAGGCGGCCAGATGCCTCTTTACAGACGTCTGCCCAAGAGAGGCTTCACAGATCGCAACAGCAAGGACATCACAGCTATCAATGTGGATGTTCTCAACCGTTTTGAAGACGGTGCCGTGGTGGATGTGGCAGCTCTTCTCGAGAGCGGCGCGATCTCCAAGGTCAGAGACGGTGTCAAGATCCTTGGCAACGGCGACTTAACAAAGAAGCTTACAGTTAAGGTGAATGCCGTCAGCGCTTCCGCTAAGGAAAAGATCGAAGCAGCAGGCGGTACTGTTGAGGTAATCTGATGTTAAAAAAAATCGCTGATGCTTTTCGGGTGAAAGATATCAGACACAGGATGCTTTTCGTGCTCCTGTGCCTGATCATTATCCGAGTCGGCTCGCAGATCCCCGTCCCGGGCGTCGATTCCACCTACTTTTCAGAGTGGTTTGCAGCCCAGTCAGGTGATGCTTTCAACTTCTTTGATGCCTTCACCGGCGGTTCCTTTGCGAATTTCTCGATTCTGGCTTTATCGATCACCCCCTACATCACATCGTCCATTATCATGCAGCTCCTGACGATCGCCATTCCGGCCATCGAGGAAATGCACAGGGACGGCGAAGAAGGTCGTAAGAAAATCACAGCCATCACCCGTTATCTGACGATCGGCCTTTCCCTTATGGAATCCATCGCCATGACGGTCGGCTTCGGCAATCAGGGACTGATCACGGATATGTCCTTCTCCAAGGGCGTTGTGATCGTGGTCTGCCTGACAGCAGGCTCTGCCTTCCTGATGTGGATCGGCGAGCAGATGTCTGAGAAGGGCATCGGAAACGGTATTTCCATGGTCCTTCTTATCAACATCCTGTCCCGTCTGCCCAGTGATCTGACCAGCCTTTATGATCAGTTCATCAGCGGCAAGACATTAGCCAGAGGCCTTCTGGCCGCACTCATCATCGCTGCTATCATCATCGGCGTTGTGGTGCTTGTTATCATCCTGAACGGCGCGGTTCGGAACATCCCGATCCAGCATTCCAGGAAAACGGTCGGACGCAGGACCGCCGGCGGCGGTTCCAGCCAGATACCGCTCAAGGTCAACACCAGCGGCGTTATCCCGATCATCTTTGCGTCATCCATCATGTCCTTCCCCGGCATCATCTGTACCTTTGCCGGTGTGAAAGCAGGAGATGATTTCTGGGGCACTGTGCTGAATTCCCTGAGCTCAAGCAACTGGTTCAATTTCAGCCGTCCCATTTACAATATAGGTCTTGTGATCTATATCCTTCTGGTGATCTTCTTCGCGTATTTCTATACGTCGATCACCTTCAATCCGCTTGAGGTCGCAGATAATCTCAAAAAGCAGGGCGGTGTTATCCCGGGCATTCGTTCCGGCAAGCCCACCTCGGATTATCTCAACAGGATCCTTCACTACATCATCTTCATCGGTGCGGTGGGTCTTGTGATCATTGCCGTCATTCCGTTCTTCTTCAACGGAGTCTTCAATGCCAGCGTTTCCTTCGGCGGAACATCCCTTATCATTATCGTCTCGGTCATTCTTGAGGCAGTCAAGCAGGTCGAGGCCATGATGGTGGTCAGAAACTATAAGGGATTCTTAAATGATTGATGGTTAACATGATCAGGGGCTATCCGATCTCGGACAGTCCCTGAAAGTGCGCTTTGAAAAGAAAAGAAAGGAAAAAAGAATGAGACTGATCATGCTTGGCGCTCCCGGCGCTGGAAAAGGCACACAGGCAGCCAAACTGGCAGAAGCCTACGGCATCCCCCACATCTCCACAGGCGATATCTTCCGCGCTAACATCAAGGAAGGCACAGAGCTCGGCAAAAAGGCCAAGTCCTACATGGATGCCGGCGGTCTGGTCCCGGATGAGCTGGTCTGCGATCTGGTCGCTGACCGCATCAAGAAGGATGACTGCGAAAAGGGCTTCATCCTGGACGGCTTCCCCAGAACCATTCCCCAGGCCAAGGCTCTGGACGAGGCTCTGAAGTCTATGGGTCTTGCCCTGAATGCTGCCGTTAACGTGGATGTGCCCGATGAAAATATCATCCGCCGCATGAGCGGCCGCCGCGCCTGCCTGGGCTGCGGAGCCACCTATCACATCGTCTACAACAAGCCGGCCAAGGAAGGCATCTGCGATGTCTGCGGCAAGGAACTGGTCCTTCGCGACGATGATAAGCCCGAGACCGTCAAGACCCGTCTTTCCGTCTATCACGAGCAGACCCAACCCCTCATCGACTACTATGAGGCAGAAGGCGTTCTGGTCACCGTGGACGGCACGGTCGACATCGATGTGGTCTTCAATGAGATCCGCTCCAAACTGGGTGAATAAAAATGTCAGTCAGCATTAAGACACCCCGGGAGATCGAACTGATGCGTCAGTCCTGCAAGCTCCTGTCTGAGGTCTTCAAGGCCATGGAGGAGTTTGTCAGACCCGGGATCTCCACGATGGATATCAACAGGTACGGGGATAAGCTGATCCGCCAGAAGGGCGGCAAGCCCAATTTCCTGAATTACGAAGGCTATCCGGCTTCCATCTGCGTTTCCGTCAACGATGAGGTCGTTCACGGCATTCCTTCTGCGAGGAGGATCATCAGGGAGGGCGATATCGTCTCTCTGGATGCCGGACTCATCTGGAAGGGCTACCATTCGGATATGGCCAGGACCATTGCGGTCGGTCAGATCTCCGATGAGGCCAGACAGCTGATCGAGGTCACGCAGCAGAGCTTTTTCGAGGGCATCAAATATGCCAGAGCCCACTGCCACCTTCACGAGATCTCAAGAGCCATCGGCGATTATGCCGAAAGCTACGGCTACGGTGTGGTCGAGGACCTGGTCGGGCACGGGATCGGCACTAAGCTCCATGAGGAGCCCCAGGTGCCCAACTTCCGCCAGAAGGGCAGAGGCCTTCTGCTCCAGGCCGGCATGACACTGGCCATTGAGCCCATGATCAATATGGGAACCAAGGATGTGGACTGGATGGATGACAAGTGGACCGTCAAAACAGCGGACCGCAAGCTGTCAGCCCATTATGAAAATACCGTCCTCATCACGGAAGGCGAGCCTGAGATCCTGACCCTGTACGAAAAATAATGAAGAGAGCCTCCGCTTCCCATGAGGCGGAGGCCTTTACCGAAAATATCCGTCATCTTTTAAGGAGGAGAAAGTTATGTCGAAAGCGGACGCCATCGAAGTCGAAGGCAAGGTCCTGGAAAAGCTTCCCAATGCCATGTTCCGTGTGGAACTTCAGAACGGCCACGAGATCCTGGCCCATATCAGCGGAAAGCTGAGGATGAATTACATCCGTATCCTTCCGGGCGATAAAGTCACGATTGAGCTGTCCCCCTATGATCTGAACAAGTGCAGGATCGTCTGGAGAGATAATTAAGAAGGAATTTTTGA
>R21__coassemble_1683_pt1 | contig 14349 bp, 10 predicted proteins | sample R21__metabat2_low_PE_030 | metagenome-assembled genome bin R21
CCGTAAGCCTTCAGAAGCTCGATGGGCGTGTATTTGCACATGTAGATCATCGGCTGCCCTCCTCAAGCTGCTCCAGAAAAGCCTGGGCCCGGGTCACGATCTGCTGACCGCCTCCGTTGGTCCGGTCGCAGCCGTCTCCGTCCAGGACCAGGGTGGGGAAACCGTTTTCTTCGAAAAGGCGCTTGGCTGAAAGGGCAATGCCCTGGGTCTGCTTGCAGCCCCACTGGCAGAAGATCAGGATGCCGTCGGCCTCCATCTCCTTTGCCATCTCCAGAGTCCTTTGCATGCGGCGGCTGCCCGGTCCGTTGTAGCTGCCGTAGACCACCCGGCGGGCCATGCTCTCATAGGGCTGATCCGGGTCCATTTCCATGAGGGAGTCATAGGCCAGGTCGCAGCTGACGATCTCGACCCGATGGTTGTCTTCCCCCTGGAAAATGGTCTTCATGGAATCCTGCCAGTTGGGCAGGATGTGCATCCAGAGAAGCTTCTTTTCCGTGGTGAGCTTCGGGGCCGTCTCCAGGTCCTTGTTCAGCATCTCCGTATAGGTCTCAGCCTCGGGCAGGCCCAGAAGAAGATGATTGGCAAAGGCCGAAAGAAGCTCCGGAGTCAGGGCCTCCGGCAGGTGATAGGCCGGCCTTTTGGCCAGATAGCTTCGGAAATTTTCCTGGGTCCGGACACTCCTTGCCAGGGTCTCCTTCAGTTTATTTTCGTCCAGATGTCTGCCTGAGGTCTCCTCCAGGACCGTTTTGAGGCCTCTCAGCTGGTCGGCCACATAGATCACGGAATCCTCGCTCACCTCATAGGGCACGTCGATGACCACATGAGGCACCTGCCATTTTTCGGCCAGGTGGCGGAAGGAGAGCTGGTTGGCATCGCAGGCCAGGGTCGTATTGGCAATAAGAGCCGGCCTTTTGTAAATGCCGGTCTCAGCCAGGCCCATAAGGACCTTGTGATAGGAACAGAAGGAGGAGGGAGCCCCCATCTCCCCGGCCTTTTCCACAAAGGGCATCTCGGCCGAGGTGCAGACCACATAGGTGGCCAGGGCTTCGGGAACGGCCACCTTCATCCCCATGGCATGGAAAAGCTCACAGGGCATGAAGATATTGACGATGGCGGAAGCCGAAGCGTCCTTTATCATATCCGCCATGAAATTGGCGGTGTAGGCCTGGAGATATTCCCGGGCAGGCATCCTCTTTTTGGAGGGAAAATGCCCGGCCTGGAAGCCCACGCCCCTGTAGACCAGCTGGAGAAGCTTTCTCACCCTCTCCGGGTGGTCGGGCAGCTGTGAGGACAGCCATCCGCCGAATTTATCAACCACTTGGCTCATGTTCGCCTTCCTTGTTTATGACAAGATAAAAGCCCCTGATACGCTTAGGACAGCATCAGGGGCAGGTGAGCGGAGAGGATGGGATTCGAACCCATGCACCGGTTGCCCGATGACCGCATTTCGAGTGCGGCTCGTTATGACCACTTCGATACCTCTCCATCATTTAGAACAATAACATAGGATGCTTATTTTTTCAAACGCAGCCTGCGGAAAAATTCCGTCAGCATCCTGCTGCATTCCTGACCCAGAATGCCCGACCGGATGGCCACCTGGTGATTAAAGCCCGGGGTCTCAAGAATATTCAGGACCGATCCGGCGCAGCCGGCCTTGGGATTCATACAACCGATCACAGCCTCCGGTATCCTGGCCTGGACGATAGCCCCGGCGCACATGGGGCAGGGCTCCAGGGTAATGTAGATCGTGCAGTCCTCGAGCCGCCAGTCACCGACCTTTCGGCAGGCCTTGCGGATGGCAGAGATCTCGGCGTGGGCCAGGGTATTGCCGTCGGTATTCCTCCGGTTATAGCCTCTGGCGATGATCCTGCCCTCCCGGACGATCACGCATCCGATCGGGACCTCATCGATGGCCTCCGCCTTTTTCGCCTGCTTCAGGGCTTCCTTCATAAATCTCTCATCGGCATTCATACCCGAAGATTATAAGGGCATTACCGGGAAAATGCAAGACTGACATCGATCGACGAAAGCCTCTCCCCGCCGGAGGGCAGGAAGAGGCCTGAAGATCATTATTCGACGATGGCCTTGTGGTAGACCTTCTTGCCCTTTTTGAGGGTGACACCGGCCTTGAGGTCCTCAAGGCTTAAGGTCAGGTCCATATCGGTCACCTTCTGACCGTTGACGGACAGGCCGCCATCCTTGATCAGGCGGCGGGCTTCCCCGTTGCTGGCTGCCAGACCGCAGGCGACCAGGGCCTTGACGATCCAGAGGCCTTCGGAAGGCACCTCTGCGGCATCGATGACTGTCGTCGGCATGTCGGCATCAGCCACAGCACCGGAGAAAAGAGCGCGGGCGGAGGCTCTGGCCTTTTCGGCCTCTGCCTCGCCGTGGACCAGCTTGGTCAGCTCGTAGGCCAGGATCTCCTTCTTTTCATTGATGCGTTCATCCGGCCACTGACCCATTGCCTCGATCTCCTCCAGAGGCAGGAAGGTCAGCATGCGAAGGCATTTCATAACATCCGCATCGTCGATATTTCTCCAGTACTGGAAGAAGTCGAAGGGAGAGGTCTTGTTGGGATCCAGCCAGACGGCGCCGGACTGGGTCTTGCCCATCTTCTTGCCCTCGGAATTGAGGAGGAGGGTGATGGTCATGGCCTGGGCTCTGGCGTCCTTTTCCTCCAGGCCCAGCTTTCTGCGGATGAGCTCGCGGCCGCCCAGCATGTTGGACCACTGGTCATCGCCGCCGAACTGGAGGTTGCAGCCGTATTTCTGATAGAGCATATAGAAATCATAGCTCTGCATGATCATGTAATTGAATTCCAGGAAGCTTAAGCCCTTCTCCATCCTCTGCTTGTAGCACTCGGCGCGGAGCATGTTGTTGACGGAGAAATAAGCTCCGACATCCCTCAGGAGCTCGACATAGTTGAGCTTGAGGAGCCAGTCGGCATTATTGACCATAAGGGCCTTGTCCTCACCGAATTCGATAAAGCGCTCCATCTGCTTTTTGAAGCATTCGCAGTTGTGCTGAATGGTCTCGACCGTCATCATCTGACGCATGTCGGACCGGCCGGAGGGATCGCCGACCATACCGGTGCCGCCGCCGATGAGGGCGATGGGACGGTTGCCGGCCATCTGCAGGCGCTTCATGAGACAGAGAGCCATAAAATGGCCCACATGAAGGGAATCCGCCGTGGGGTCAAAGCCGATGTAGAAGGTAGCCTTGCCTTCATTGACCAGATTCCTGATCTTTTCTTCATCCGTGACCTGGGCAATGAGGCCGCGGGCCTTGAGTTCTTCGTAGATCTGCATGTTTTGTTCTCCTATTCTCTCCGAAGGCATAAGCTTTCGGTCAATATCTGTTTCACTGTTAACAGAAAAAGCCCCCTGCCCCGTACGGGACAGAGGGCGAATCGTTCGCGGTACCACCTCTGCATCAAAGGCTCCTCACGAAGCCTTCCTTATGATGTTCTTCCAAACATCCTGCGCTGTCACGGGCTGACCCGGCCTACCCTACTCACTTCCCTGGAAGCTTCAGGCGGCTGCTCCGGAATGTATTCAACAGGGGCTGCCTGTGTCCTCACACCAGCCGGACACTCTCTGAAAAGCCATGACCCGAGTCTACTTGTTTCCTTCACTGCATTTAAGGGCATTTTATAGAGTTTGGGAGGAAAATGCAAGAGGAATCGGCATTCTTAAATTTTTCTGAAGAAATGGGCCGTTCCCACATTTTCCAAATCGTCTGTGCTAAAATGATTCTGCCCGGGGCTCATACCCTTTTGTCCCGGCACCACCATTGACAGAAAAAAGGAGTGATCTTTATATGGGAAGATCCGTCGGAATCGATCTGGGAACCACTAACAGCTGCGTGGCCGTCATGGAAAATGACCACGCCGTCGTCATTGCCAACAAGGAGGGCATCCGGACCACCCCCTCTGTGGTCGCCTTTACCAAGGACGGCCAGAGACTGGTCGGTGAGGCCGCCAAGCGTCAGGCCGCCGTCAACACGGACCGGACCATCGTCTCCATCAAAAGAGAGATGGGCTCGGATTTCCGGAAAAACATCGACGGCAAGGCCTACACAGCCCAGGAGATCTCCGCCTATATCCTGATGAAGCTCAAAAAGGATGCCGAGGACTATCTGGGGACCGAGGTCACCGATGCGGTCATCACCGTGCCGGCCTATTTCAACGATGCCCAAAGGCAGGCCACCAAGGATGCGGGCCGGATCGCCGGCCTCAATGTCCGCCGCATCATCAATGAACCCACCTCGGCAGCCCTGGCCTACGGCCTGGACCACGGCGAGACCCAGACTGTTCTGGTCTATGACCTGGGCGGAGGCACCTTCGATGTGTCCGTGATCCGGATCGGCGAGGGAGCCATCGAGGTCCTGGCCACCGCCGGTGACAACCACCTGGGCGGCGATGACTGGGATGCCAAGCTCCGCGACTATATGCTGGACACCTTCCGCAAGGAGACAAAGATCCGTCTGGACAAGGACAAGACAGCCTTCTTCCGGGTCCAGGAGGAGGCGGAAAAGGCCAAAAAGGGCCTGTCCGCCGCCGCAGCCTACCATGTTAACCTGCCCTTCATCGCCCAGGATAAAAACGGTCCCGTCCACATGGAAATGACCATCACCCGGGACATCTTCAACGATCTGACCAAGGACCTGCTCATGCGGACCGACGAGCCCGTCCGTCAGGCCTTAAATGATGCCGGTCTGGCCACCCGGGAGATCGACAAGATCCTCCTGGTCGGCGGCTCCACCCGTATGCCGGCCGTCTATGACCGGGTCAAAAATTTCTTCGGCCGTGAGCCCAGCCGGGGCATCAATCCGGACGAATGTGTGGCGCTTGGCGCAGCCAGCCAGGCCGGCAAGCTCTCCTACGAGGTCTCTGCCTCCTCGGCCGCTGCCTCCATGATCCTGCTGGATGTCACCCCCCTCTCCCTTTCCATCGAGACCATAGGCGGCGTGGCCACCCGTCTCATCGACCGCAATTCCACCATCCCGACCCGGCACAGCCAGGTCTTCACGACCGCTGCCAACTTCCAGACCTCCGTGGACATCAAGGTCTACCAGGGCGAACGCCGCTTTGTCCGGGACAATAAGCTCCTTGGCAGCTTCCGTCTGGACGGCATTCGCCGGGCCAGAGCCGGTGTGCCCCAGATCGAGGTCACCTTTGATATCGATGCCAACGGCATCGTCCAGGTCTCGGCCCGTGACCTGGGGACCGGCCGTCAGCAGCAGATCACCATTTCCGGCACCTCCAACATGTCCGAGGAGGAGATCCGCCGGGCCCGTGAGGATGCCATGCGTTATGAAAATGAAGATGCCCGCCGCCAGGAGCTGGTGGACATCCGCAACCAGGCCGAATCCTACATGTATGCCGCTGAAAAGGAGCTGGAGGCCAGAAAGGGCAGTCTGGACAAAAATGCCCAGAAGCAGCTCAAGGCTGACATCGCCGTTCTGAAAAAGGAGGTCCTCCGCACCAAGGCGGAAAAGATCACCGAGCAGCAGGCCGGAGCCATCCGCGAGGCCAAGGCCCGTCTGGAGCAGAGCGTCTCCCAGTACCTCAACATCAGCCTGTAAAACAAAAAAATGATCGCAAAAGGCCCGGAGCCGTCAAAGCTCCGGGCCTTATTTTCATACTGATAAGAGCTCTGCATCACCCTCCCAGATGAAGCAGGTTGGTCGCGATAAAGAAGTAAACGGTCAGGGAGACCGCATCCACGATGGTCGTGATGAGGGGGGAGGCCATGACAGCCGGGTCAAAGCCGATCCGGTAGGTGATCATGGGCAGGAGACAGCCGATGAGCTTGGCAAAGATGACCACCACGACCAGGGTCAGGCAGACCACCAGGGCCACCGTAAATTCTACCCGGTCCAGCAGCATGAGCTTGACCATATTGGCTGCGGCCAGGGTCGCGCCGCAGAGAACAGCCACACGGATCTCCTTCCAGATGGCCGCAAAGAGATCGGAGAATTCGACCTCCTTCAGGGACAGGCTTCGGATGATGGAGACCGAGACCTGGGAGCCGGCATTGCCGCCGGTGTCCATCAGCATGGGAATGTAGGCCGTCAGGACCACATAGGCCGAAAGGGCATTTTCGTAATTGGTGATGATCATGCCGGTGAAGGTGGCGGAGACCATGAGGAAGAGCAGCCAGGGCATACGCTTTTTGTAGGTCTCAAAGACGCCGGACCGCATGTAGGATTTGTCGGACGGCAGAATAGCGGCCATCTTTTCCATATCCTCTGTGGCCTCTTCTTCAATGATATCGACCACGTCATCGATGGTGATGATGCCGACCATGCGGTTTTCATTGTCCACGACCGGCATGACAGAGAAGTCGTATTTTTTGAACATGTCTGCGGCTTCTTCCTGGTCGGTCAGGGTATTGATGGAAATGACATTGTCATTCATGAAATCTCCGATCACATCATCCTCGTCATGCATGATGAGATAACGGAGGGCCACGGTGCCGACCAGGACCTTTTCCTTGTCGACCACGTAGCAGGTGTTGACCGTCTCGGAATCCAGGCCGATCCGGCGGATCTTCTTGATGGCATCGCCCACGGTCATATGCTGCTGAAGGCCCATATACTCGACCGTCATGATAGAACCGGCCGAATCCTCCGGGTAGCGCAGCAGATGGTTGATATCCTTGCGCGTATCGGGCCGGGCAGAGGCCAGAAGGCGCGTGACAACATTTGCCGGCATCTCCTCCAGGAGATCGGCGGCATCGTCGGACATCATGTTATCGATAATATTGGAAGCTTCTCTTTCGGAAAGGGACTGGATGATGTACTGCTGGAATTCCAGTTCCAGATCGGCGAAGACCTCGGCGGCCATCGTCTTGGGCAGGATACGGAAAAGACGGAGGGAATCCTCCTCTTCCATCTCATTCATCGCATCGGCGATATCTGCCTCATTCATGTCCTCCATGACCTGACGGAGGCGGACATACTCTTTGGCATCGAGAAGGTCCTTCAGGAACTTCTCGTCAATGATTCTCTCTTCTTCCACGGTGCAGATCCTCTATTCGGTTGATAATATGGTAATACGATCGGGGTTTTGAACTGTCACCTGATATAGGATGTTCCATATTATCACCTCCTTTTCCGGACTTTGCCGCAGCGTATTTTTAATTATAGCATGGATTTCAAAAAGGTCAAAGCCAGACAGGGGAGATAAAAAGGCCGGGAAGGCTGATCCCTCCCGGCCCTTTTTCACGCATCCTCGCGCTTCAAAGATCCTTAAAATGAAACTGCCGTCTGCCCTCGGCGTAATCTCCCACGATATGGCCATCCCCGCTGATCTGGTACTTGTAGGTCATAAGGCCCTCCAGACCCACCGGGCCTCTGGCGTGGAGCTTGCTTGTACTGATGCCGACCTCGGCCCCGAAGCCGTAGCGGAAGCCGTCCGCAAAGCGGGTGGAGATATTGCGGTAGACCCCGGCCGAATCGACCAGCTGGGCAAAGGTTTTGGCATGGTCATCATTTTCCGTCAAAATGGCATCCGTGTGGTGGGAGCCGAAGCGGTTGATATGGTCTGCGGCCTCAGCCACATCCCCGACCAGCTTGATAGAGATGATCTTCTCCAGATATTCCCTCCGGAAATCCTCTTCCTCCATGATCTGAGAGAGGGGAATGATAGCGGAGACCTCCCTGGTCCCCCGCATTTCCACGCCGGCCTTAGCAAAGGCCCCGGCCATTTGGGGCAGAAAGGCTTTGGCAATGGACCGGTTGACCAGGAGGGTCTCGACCGCATTGCAGGCTGCCGTGTACTGGGTCTTGGCATCGATGATGACGGGAATAGCCTTGTCAAAGTCGGCCGCATCATCCACATAAATGTGGCAGATGCCGTCGGCATGGCCCATGACCGGGATGCGGGTATTTTCCATAATGCGTTTGACAAAGGCATTGGAGCCGCGGGGAATGAGGAGGTCCACAAAGCCGTAGCAGTCGAGGAGCTCATCGATCTCGGAATGGGTCTCGGCCTGGCAGAGGCTCTCCCTTGGCAGACCGGCCTTGACCACGGCCTCATGCAAGATCCCGAAAATGGTCCGGTTGGTCTCAGCTGTCTCCTTACCGCCCTTTAAAATAGCGCAGTTGCCTGACTTGATACAGAGCGAGGCGATCTGGATCATGGCATCGGGCCGGGCTTCGAAAATGACACCGATCACCCCGATGGGGCAGGTGACCCGCTTCATGACAAGGCCCTCGTCCATTTCCCGGAAGATCTGGACATGGCCGATGGGATCGGGCAGGCGGATCAGATCGCGGAGACCGTCTGTCACAGAGTCCAGCTTGGCCTGGTCGAACTTCAGTCTTTTGAGAACGGCTCCCGTCACGCCGGCCGCCTCAGCTCCTGCCATATCTTCGGCATTGGCCGCAAAGATCTCCTCCCGATGGGCCGATAAGCCCTCTGCCATCAGGGACAGGGCCCGGTTTCTTGTCTCCTCCGCTGAGGCCATCAGGGCAGGAGCGGTGAGCTTCATGCTTCTGGCCTTTTCTTTTATGGTCATGTATCCTTCCTCTTTTCTTTTTACAATGAAAAATCGAATTCCTCGAAGCCTATGGTCTTATGCTTTTCCTCCATGAGGACCGCCATGGCCTCCTTCCGGCCCTCGCTGCCGCAGCGCTCTATGGCCGTGTCGATATTATCTGCGGTGAAAAAGCCGAAGGCTGCCAGCTTTTCCAGGGCCGACAGGTCATTTTCCCCGGCAATGATCCCGATGATCTTCTCAAAATTGTCTTCGATCTTGGCCCGGATGGCCCCTCTCTTTTCTTCTGTCATATCCTCATGGTCACCCAGCCGGCTGAGCAGCATCCGGACCCGGTCACCATCGATCCATTCGGTATTTTCCAGAAGAAATTTGTCATAGGCCGTAAAATCATAAAAGCAGCCGTTTTTCCCGAAATTCTTCAGGAGGCCGTAGAGCCGGTGGTCGTGATTTTTGGGGAAACGGATGGTCAGGTCCCTCTCCTCGAAGATCAGCTCTCTCACATGGCTTCCCACAAAGGCCTCGGGATGAAAATGCCGGACCGTCCGGGGGATGGTGATGCGGCGGAGAGGCGTTTTGAGGAAAGCGCAGGGGGCGATGTCGGAGACATTTCCCTCCACCGTATATTCCCACTCCCGTCCGAAAAAGCGGATCAGGCGGCAAGTCCCGTCCTCCAGCCTCTCAAAGAGACGGCCGTTTTCCGTAAAGTAGCGGGGATTGTCCTCATGGACCACGATCTCCGTGATCCCGCTCAGGTTGGAATAGGGATTCATGGAATTGATAAGAGCATAGTCCGGCAGGTCGGTCAGGCTTTTGGGCAGGGAGATCGACTCCAGATATTCATGGGCATCGAGAGCGCCCCGGCGGAGGGCTGTCGTCCCCTCTGCCACCGCGTAAAAGACCCGACGGTCCTTGGGATCGACCGTCTCCAGAGAAAGTCCGGCCTCCGTTTTTTTATAAAGGCCGTAGCCGTCATAATGATAGATGGGATCGGCCGGATCGACAGCCAGGGCCATGTCAAAGAGACCCGGCTCTTCTATTTCCCTCACGGAAGAGGGCAGGTGCAGGACCTCCAGGGCTCCGGAGAGAAAGGCTTCCCGCCTTATGATCTCCAGCCCCTCCGGAATGACCACGGTCCGCATATTGAGGCAGAGCTCAAAGGCCAGGGATTCGATCTCGCGAAGGGTATCGGGCAGGGTCAGCCTTTCGATCATCTGGCCGTTTTCAAAAAAGGCATGGCGGGCAATGATCCGAACCGGCCTGCCGCCGGCATGGGAAGGAACCGTGACCTCCCTGTCCTCTCCCAGATAGGAGATCAGGCGAAGTCCTTCATCCCTTTCTTCATATTCAAAATCACCGTCCCTGAAAGTCATTTCCGATCTTCCGTCCTTTTCTTAGGGTCTGCCCGCCCGGTCTTTTTCAGATCTCCTCTTCCTGTCCCAGGCTGTTGGTCCCGATCATCTGATTGACCTCTTCATAAAGCTCGCGGTTTCTTTCCTTGAGCAGGAATTTGCGGTTGTAACGGTAATAGCTCTCACAGCCGTGCCCGGAAATAAAGGCGGCGGAGGAGACATTGAAGGTCAGGCCGGAGACCAGGATCAGCATTTCATTGCCGTCTCCGAAGGCCGCCTCCACAAAGGCAAAGGCATGGTCCAGCATGGAGAGGATCTCAGCCGTGTCCGCCTTCATGGACCTGACATTGTCATCGAATTTTTCTTTGACGAAGGCAAAGGCCCCGGCATTGTCATTGATGCCGGCCACCCGGAGGGGCTGAAGAATGCCGCTAAAAAGAGCCATCTTGCGGCGGTAGACCATGCGGTCCTCGTGGGAGGTCGTCCCGGACATTTCCTTATTTCTCTGAGCCTCTCTCCAGGACTCTTCCATCCCTCCCATGGTCGTTTCGACCGACTCGGCTTCCGACGTAAGGCAGGAGGCCTTGAGCTCTCTTAAGAAGGGCAGGATCTCCTTCAGGGCCTTTTCACAGCGGACATTGGCGCGGATCCGGGGTTGAAGGGCCTCGAGCAGAAGACCGATGAGAGAGACTCTTTCATCAAAAACGGCCTTTTTGGCCCGCCTGATCAGGGCATCATTGGCCTTGCCGGAGAGAATGTCCATCACCCCGTAATCCTCCCGGTATTTCCGGTAGAGCTCGTAATAGACGGAAAATTCATTGACCACGTGGGGATTGCGGATGTACTGGCCCACTAGGGCTTCATCCACGGAATAGCCCTTTTCCTCATAGAGGGTGATGGCCTCGGACAGGTCCTCCCAGCCTCTGGCCGTCACATAATTCTTGCCGTCCACCGTTGTCTCGATCCCGTAGAAATCCTCGCGGCGGATTTCCAGATAGGTCAGAATGGACTGATGGAGGCCCTTCTGCTCTGCATAATATTTCCAGACGCCGAAGTCGGGCTCGACGGTCATGACCTTGAGGCGGTCCAGGGTGACCACATCGAAATCACGGACCGACCGGTTGTATTCGGGCGGATTGCCGGCGGTCACGATCACCCAGCCCTCCGGCACCTTATGATTGCCGAAGGTCTTGTACTGGAGGAACTGGAGCATGGAGGGACCCAGGGTCTCGGACACGCAGTTGATCTCATCCAGGAAAAGGATGCCCTCGCGAAGGCCGGTCCTTTCCATGGTCTCGTAGATGGCAGCAATGATCTCACTCATGGTATAGAGGGAGACATCGAAGGTCTCTCCCCCATAGGTCCTTGAGGCGATCCGGGGCAGGCCCAGGGCCGACTGGCGGGTGTGGTGGGTCATGGAATAGGAGACCAGGCCTATGCCCATCTCTTCTGCGATCTGCTCCATGATGGCCGTTTTTCCTATACCGGGCGCGCCGATGAGGAAGACCGGCCTCTGCTTTTCCACCGGGATCCGGTAGCTGCCGTAATCATCCTTAGCCAGATAAATGCTGACTGCTTTTTCGATCTGTTCCTTGGCTTCCTTGATATTCACAGGACTCCTCCTTTATTCACTATCGTAAGCTTCCGGGCTTCTCCCGTTCCCGTGATCCTTACGGATCCCAAAGGGCCTCCTCGGCCGCTTTGAGCTCCTCTTCTCTTACCTCCAGAGAAATGGCCCAGGCCGGGACCTTTGGCCTCTGGGGATCATGATCGGCAAAAACAAAGGCCGTTTTGTAATCCGGCTGATGGGCGGGGTAGGTCCCGCGTCCGTCCGTAAAATAGATAAGGCCCTTGAGGTCCTCGAATTCTCCCTCCCTGACCAGGTCATCCACATAGGCAAAGGCCGGACGGAAATCCGTGCCGCCGTAGCCGTAGATCTGGACATCCTTCACATATCGTTCGAACTCCTGAACGCTTGTGATCTTCACATCCTTCTTGACGGCCGCATCACACTGTATGATGTGGATATTGACCTTATGGCTGCCGTCCGTACACTGGGAGAGAATGGACCAGGTGCAGCCCAGGAAGCGTGAGACCAGCTCGCCCCGGCAGGAGCCCGAGGTGTCGATCACGATGGCAAAATCCCGGACTCTCTTATTTTCCTGATATTCCAGAGGCTCGACCAGAGGCATATCCCCGTAAAGCTCGAGGCCGTAGGTGTAATAGACATAGTCGAACTCTTCCCGGTTGATCTTCATGTCCTCCCGGAAGACCGCAAACTTCCGAAGAAATTCGGTGAAATCATGCCTCTCCTCCAGGACCTGTCCCAGATTTTCGAGAAGGGTCCCGGTCTCGGTGCCGGCATCTCTCTGGAAGGTGCGGACATCGACCGTCACATGACGGGCCAGCTTTTCCCAGGCCTCTTTTTCTTCCTCGGCATCGGCCTGGTCCATATCCCTGCCCTGGCCTTCCTCCTCGGACATCTCCTTTTCCGTGGTCCAGAAGGTATGACCGTCCAGGGCAAAGAGAGGCGCGTCCTTCATAAATTTTTCCGCCTCTTCCCGGTTATCGGCCAGATAGCGGTAGATGGCCTCCGCCGTCAAACGGCCGCATTTTTCCCGTAGACGGTCCAGGGCCCGTCCCCTTTCGGGATCGTCGGGGAGGCGGAGCTCCGTGTGATTCATTTCCAGGATCACGGCTTCCACAGCCGCATCACAGGCCAGATCCCAGTAGGGCAGGATCAGCTTTTCATAATCATAAAAATGAAGGAAAAGGCAGTGAAGAATGGTATGAAGGAAAAGCCGGGGCAGCTTCCCCCGGGTCAGGCCGAAGGTATAGAGGACATTGTCGGCATAGGCAAAAAGGGTATGACCGTCAGAGCCGAAGGTATCCGTCTTTTCCATTTCATCCGGGCAGCCCCGGTAGAAGCTCACGGGCATGCGGAGAAGAGCCCGATTGAGAAAAGGCATCAGAGCCACCAGACGGCTCCGGGTATAGTCCAGGACCTCTTCTGCCAGCTTCAGACGCTTTTCATAGGCATTTTTCGCCGCTATTTCAATTTCACTCTCGAGTATGGCCACACTGTCTCCCCGGATCCGGTCACCTGCCTCCCTTAAAGGAAGAAAGACCGGATCACTCTTTCCGGGAAAAATTTTATCAGACCGGCCGATTTTAGGCAATGCCAAGTCAAAAGAAAGCCCCCGCCCTCAGTACCCCGGAAAAAACAAAAATTTCATTCTTTTGGACTTGATTCCTTCACATTCTGATGCTATTTTGAGGTTACTTCCGCCAAAAGTGACGGCTTATGGGAAGATGAGAGGTAATAGCATGAAGAAAAGGACGGTTATCATTATCGCGGTCGTTGCGGCCATTGCGGCCGTCGCTCTCGGTATCGCGATCTTTGTTTTTGCCAAGCTGAGCCTGATCAAAAAAGCCGACGTCAAGGAAGAAGACATCAAGGTCTCCGACATCTATAAGGACGATACATCCGAAGATTCCACAGAAGAAAAGACCAATCCCTACAGCGGCTATGAGATCATAGCCCTGGTCGGCATTGACACCAGAGACACCTCCGAGCGGGGCAACGGCGATACCATGATCCTGGCCTGTCTCGACCATGACGAAGAGACCATCCGTCTGGTCTCCGTCTACCGTGACACCTATCTGGATATCGGTGATAAATACTCCAAGGCCTGCAACGCCTACGCTTCCGGTGGTCCGGAGAAATTCCTGACCATGATCAACACCAACCTGGACCTCAATGTGACCAAGTTCGTGACCACCAATTTTAATGCCCTGGCCGATATGATCGATGAGCTCGGCGGTCTGGATATCGAAATGACCCGGGAGGAGCTCATCCACCTCAACAATTACAATGTCGAGACCTCAGAGGTCTGCGGCAAGGAATATGAGGCCGTGGAGGTCCCGGACGCTTCCGTCTTCGACGGCGCCATGACCCGTACCTTCCACCTGACCGGGACCCAGGCTGTCTCCTACGCCCGCATCCGCTACACCACCGGCTGGGACTACAAGAGAACGGAGCGGCAGAGAAATGTCCTTGGTCTGGTCAAGGAAAAGATGAAGAACGCCTCCTGGACCACCACCATGAGCGTGATCGACAAGGTCTTCCCACAGGTCTACACCAACCTGTCCAATACCGAGATCCTGACCCTGGCCCAGAATGTCCTCTCCTACGAGATCATAGAAAGCGAAGGCTTCCCCTTCGAAAAATGCTCGGCCAACCTGGACGGTCTGGATGCCATCGCCGCCGATACCCTGGAATCCAATGTGATCGAGCTCCACGACCTGATCTATCCGGAGGTGGCCTACAAGCCCTCCGATACCGTTGTGGAGAGAAGCGATTATATAGCCGGCCGGCTTCAGGGCGCTGCCTGAAGCGGTTCTGCCGCCTGTTGAGAAAGGAGTTACTGCCACGAAAAAGAAATATATCCTGCTTGTTCTGACACTGGCCTTAGGCCTGACGACCTTCACAG
>R21__coassemble_1696_pt1 | contig 14277 bp, 14 predicted proteins | sample R21__metabat2_low_PE_030 | metagenome-assembled genome bin R21
AAGAAGAAGGCCACCCCGTTGTCGAAATTGCGGACGCCGCAGGTCTGATGGTGGGCCTCCATGATGGCCTTAACGATGGAAAGACCGATGCCGGAGCCGCCGTATTCACGGGTCCTGGCCTTATCCACCTTATAAAATTTCTCCCAGACGCGTTCGAGATCAGCCTCGGGGATAGGATCGCCGGTGTTAAAGACCGTGGTCGTCACAAGGCCGTCCTTTTCCTCGACCTTCACTTCTATTCTCTTCTCATAGTCCAGATGGTTGAGGGCATTGCTCATGAAGTTGGTCACGACCTCTTCGATCTTGAATTCATCTCCCCAGGCCATGACTGTCCGGGAAGCATCAAAGACCACCTGTGCTTCCTTCTGCTCGATCATGATACCCATCTTGCCGATCACGCCCTTGATCAGGGCTGTCAGGTCGATGCGCTCCAGCTGGACCGTATCCTGGCCGAACTCCAGCTGATTTAAGGTCAGCAGGCTTCGGACCATCTTATTCATCTTGTTGGCTTCATCGATAATGACATCGCAGTAGAATTCCATGCTTTCGGGATCCTCTGCAATATTGTCCTTAAGCCCCTCCGCATAGCCCTGGATGAGGGCAATGGGGGTCTTGAGCTCGTGGGAAACATTATTGATAAATTCCTTGCGGAGATTGTCGATCTCCGTCTTTTTCTCCACATCCTTCTGGAGCTCGTTGTTGGCATTTTTGAGCTGGGAAATGGTATGCTCCAGCTTGGCTGACATGACATTGAAATGTGTCCCGAGCTCACCGATCTCGCTGTTATCGTGTCCTTCATAGTGAGCGCTGAAATCCTGCGCCGCCATGCGTTTGGAAAGGAGGGTCAGCCTGGTGATGGGCTTGGTGATCCGGGTTGAGGTAGCAAAGACTACGATCATACCTACCGCCAGAGCGATGGCTGCCACGATCCAAAGGAAGGACATGGCAATGTGGACCGCCTCCTCCATGCCCTCCATGGGGGTACGGATCAGGAACCAGTTGTAGTTGCTCAGCTGACCCCACATTTCAAGATACTGGAGGCTTAAGGTCGTATCCTCACTGATCTGGAGAATATAGCCGTCTCCTGTCTCAAGCTCCTCGATATCATCATTAAAAAAGCCTGTGTAATAGCCGAAAAGCCGGCGGGCCAGGTCCTCCGGTTCCTTTGTCGTGGCATTGATCTCCGTGAAATCCGAATCCGTGACCAGGATCTGCACATTGGACTCTTCTGTCATGGAGAGGATCTCATTGGTAAAATCCTCGTCATTATCGGAAAGGGTATTGAGCCTTTCGTATATACTGTGAAGGGTCCGGATCTTGTCCGTGCGGTAAAAATCCTTAAGCAGGAACTGAAAGCTCAGAAAAAGGAAAAGAAAGATACCGATAATAAGCCCGATCATCACAAGGAGGAGCCGGGCCCGGATCGTATGGAAAAAGACATGCTTGCCGAACTTTTTATCAGACATCGAACTTATAACCCATACCCCAGATCGTCTTGATCAAGTCACCCTTCTTACCCATCTTGCTGCGCAGCTTTTTGACATGAGTATCGATGGTCCTGGCATCGCCGAAATAATCGTAATTCCAGACGGCATTCAGGATCTTTTCACGGGACAGGGCTATGCCCTTATTTTCCATAAAATAGGTCAGAAGCTCAAACTCCTTGAAGGACAGCTCGATGGGCTGGTCGTCCACCTTGACGATGTGGGCCGTCTTGTCCAGCTGGATACCGCCGGCCTCCAGGACCTGCTTCTCTTCCGTCACGCCGGACCGGCGAAGGACAGCTGCCACACGGGCCACCAGGATCTTGGGGGAAAAGGGTTTGGAGATATACTCATCCACTCCCAGCTCAAAGCCAAGGATCTCGTCCTTTTCATCGGAACGGGCCGTCAGCATGATGATGGGAACCTTGGAATACTGACGGATCTCCCGACAGACGGCCCAGCCGTCCATCTTGGGCATCATAACGTCAAGGATGATGAGGTCGATGTCCTTATCCGAAAAGAAGATGTCCACGGCCTCCTCGCCGTTGGCCGCTTCCACAACGGCATAGTCCTGCTTGACCAGGAAATCCCGGATCAGCTTTCTCATGCGGGCTTCATCATCGACAACAAGTATTCTGCAATCATTCATAATCGTTCTCCACCTATCTTCCTCACAGGACCGGGTCAGGGGCCGGTCCTTTTTCTGTCCCACCCGGGACAGCGGATCTATGCTCTTATTATAAAGAAAACATGAGCCAAATGCAAAAAATCACACTTATTTCATAGAATGTCTGATTTACTGCCGTGTGATCCCTCTCCCATCTCCTGCCGTTTTGCATTTCTTCCGGTGAAAGCAAAATATTTTTGATGCAGCAAAAGTTTTTGATGTCAAATCTGTCCTTATATCTTATAATTCTTTGCAGGAGGAGCCTGCCATGGAAAAAACAGATATCCGTTATCAGACCTATGTCACCATTTTGAAGGAGGAGCTGGTCCCGGCTCTGGGCTGCACCGAGCCCATTTCCCTGGCCTACGCCTCTGCCAAAGCCAGAGAGCTTCTGGGAAAACGGCCGGAAAGGGTCAGCCTCGAGATCTCGGGCTCCATCATCAAAAATGTCAAAAGCGTGATCGTGCCCAACACCCATCATCTGAAAGGGCCGGAGGCCGCCTGCGCTGCCGGTATCGTGGCCGGCCGGTCTGACCGGGAGCTGGAGGTCATCGCCGAGGTGGACGAAAGGGCCAAGCAGGCTATTGAGGACTATCTGGATTCCGTGACTATAGAAACCATGGCTCTCGAAAGCGGCCATGTCTTCGACCTGATCGTAACAGAATACGCCGGCCGGGATTCCGCCCGGGTCAGGATCACCGACCAGCACACCAATATCGTTCTCATGGAAAAAAACGGTCAGGTCCTTTTTGAAAAGCCTCTGGACCGAGAGCCTTCAGACAGCGCCGGTCAGGCCGACCGCTCTCTTCTCAACATGGCCGATATCTGGGACTTTGTCACGACCTTTGATCTTTCAGACCTGAGCGATCTTCTGGACCGCCAGATCCGCTTTAACATGACCATAGCCGAGGAAGGCCTGCTTGGCGATTACGGCGCCAATATCGGCTCTGTCCTCCTCCGTACCTACGGAAATGATGTGGCCAACCGGGCCAAGGCCTATGCGGCTGCCGGCTCCGATGCCCGCATGAACGGCTGTGAGCTGCCTGTTATCATCAATTCCGGCTCAGGCAATCAGGGCATCACCTGCTCTGTCCCCGTTATTGAATATGCCAAGGAGCTCCACGTGGGAAAGGATCACCTTTACCGCGCCCTGGCCCTTTCCAATCTGGTGGCCATTCATGAAAAGACCGGTATCGGCACTCTCTCGGCTTACTGCGGAGCCGTCTGCGCGGGTGCGGGAGCCGGAGCCGGTATTGCCTATCTGCAGAATGCCGGCTATGAAGCTGTGATCCATACAGTGGTCAATGCCCTAGCCATAGTCTCGGGCATCGTCTGTGACGGCGCCAAGGCTTCCTGCGCCGCCAAGATCGCCTTTTCCGTGGATGCCGGCCTCATGGGCCTTGCCATGTACCAAAACGGCCAGGAATTCAAGGGCGGAGACGGCATTGTCATGAAGGACATCGAAGAGACCATCCGCGGGATCGGCCGCCTGGGCAAGGACGGCATGAAGGAGACCAACCGCGAGATCATAAGCCTTATGCTGGAGGGAAAGGTCTGACCGGTTCTTACCCGGCAGAGGATCCGCTTTCCACAGCCCAAACAAAAAATACATCAAAAGGCCCGCTGCCGTCTGAGATCCGGCCGCGGGCTCTTATTTTCAGATGTATTTTTTGATTTTTGCGGAAAGCTCTGCCAGCTCCTCCCGGCTCAGGTCGGGCAGGTTTTCGGCCTTGTCGACCAGGAGGGATAAGGATTCTCTGAGACGGCTCTCCAGGATCCGGTTGTGGTAGGCCACAATGATGGAGGTGATGATGGCTGTCAGGACGATGGCGTAAAGCGACAGGATGATCACGCATATCCGGCCGATCAGGGTGGTCGTGACCACATCGCCGAAGCCTATGGTCGTGGCCGAAGCAAAGCAGAGCCAGAGACTGTCGCCATAGGTCTCTATTCCCGGCTCCCTGAGCCAGAGGATGGCGGCCAGAGCAAAGAAGAGAACGATAAATATGACCAGGAACTTATAGGTCCCGGTGCTTTTTATGACATCTATCAGGATGCGGCCGCGATTGACCTTTTTTCTGACATTCTCGGCATCCTCCTGAAGCTGTTCTCTTGTGATCTGCCTCTTCTCCTTAAGCAGTTCTCTTTCATTTTCCGTCATGGCTGGATCGGCCTTTCTTTTTTCATTGACAGGTGAAATGCTCTCACGCCTTTGACGCGGCCATCATCCTGTCAAGGACGGACATATTGAGCAGGGTCTCTTTCTTTGAGACCAGGGGCTTTTCTCCCTCGAGGAGGCATCTGCCGAACTGTTCGATCTCCATCATATAATTGTCCGGACACTGGACCGTATACTCGGTCTTCTCCTCGTCGAGGATCTCCACGTTATCCGTCCGGCCCTTGACCGTTACGGTAAATTTCTGAATATCACGGCAATTGAAATTGCAGGGGACCTCGATGCGGCCCTTTGTGCCCACCACGCAGTAATAGCCGCGGGCATAGGAATTTAAGGAAGAATAGCTGACGGCCTGGGTGCCGTCATCATAGAAAAGAATGGCGGTATTGCTGACATCGACGCCGTATTTGGGATCGACCTCGGCCATGGCCTTGATGCTGACGGGCTCTTTTCCGCCCAGAAGATAGCTGATGGTGGTGACATTGTAGCAGGCCATATCATAGAAGGAGCCGCCACCCAGCTGATCATTCATACGGATATTAGTCATATCGGTCAGGACGTCCGTCAGGTGGGACTCGATATATTTGACCTGTCCGATGGTGCCATCCTCTATGATGCCCTTCACCTTCTGAACAAGAGGCGCATGACGGAAGGCAAAGGCTTCCATAAGAAGGACCTGATTTTCCTCGCAGACCCGGAACATTTCTTCGGCTTCCTCCGTGGTCAGGGCGATGGGCTTTTCGCAGAGGATATGCTTACCGGCCTTGGCCGCCTTGATGACCCATTCCTTATGCATGGAGTTAGGCAGGGGGATATAGACCGCCTGAACCGCCTCATCTGCCAGAAGCTCCTCATAGGAGGCATAGGCTTTTTCCGCCCCGAACATTTCCCGGAAGGACTCCGCCTTCTCCATACCGCGGCTGGCCACCGCATAAAGTCTGGCATTGTCCGCCTTTAAAAGGCCGGGAATGGTCCGCACACGGGCGATGGCGGCACAGCCTAAAATACCCCAGTTGATCGTCTGCTTCATAAGAGTCTCCTGTTCCTGATCTGATGATGTTTTATCTGTCTTGAAAGAAAAACTGCGGCCGATGGGACTTGAACCCACATGCCTTGCGGCACAGGAACCTAAATCCTGCACGTCTGCCAATTCCGTCACAGCCGCATGACCTGTATTTTACACGAAAGGCTGCGGAAAAACAATCATTGTCCAAAGTCCTCCTTTCGTTTATACTGAAATATATCCATAATTTTAAGGAGGAACTTTCATGCTTGAATACAGATATGATACCCAGCTGCTCATCGAGGGCACCGATCTTGATGAAGATGAGATCAATGATTACATCACCGAACATTTCAAGGGCGACTGCCTGCTGGCTGTGGGCGATGAAGACCTGATCAAGATCCATTTCCATACCAATGAGCCCTGGCTTCTGCTGGAATACTGCTCCACCCTCGGTGAGATCTATGACATCGTGGTCGAGGATATGGACCGTCAGTCCAGGGGCCTCAAGGGCTAAAGGAAAGGGCCTATGAAAGCATTTGAATATTATGCTCCCACGGATGTCTTTTTCGGGGAAGGCACAGAGGCAAAAGCCGGTGAGCTGGTCAAAAGGTACGGCGGAAGCCGGGTGGCCATCGTCTATGGCGGCGGCTCTGTGGTCAGAAGCGGACTTCTGAAAACTGTCGAGGCTTCTCTGGAGGAAGAGGGTCTGACCTTTCTTGAGATCGGCGGAGCCCGGCCCAATCCGACTCTGGCCTTTGCCCTGGAAGCCATTGACAAGGCCAAAGCCTTTGAGGCGGATTTTGTCCTGGCTGTCGGCGGCGGTTCCGCCATCGATACGGCCAAGGGCCTGGCCCATGGTCTGGCCAATCCCGAGGCTGACCTCTGGGACATCTGGACAGGGGCTTACAAGCTGACACGAACCACCCCCTTCGGCGTGGTCGTGACCATGCCGGCTGCCGGCTCGGAAATGTCCGATTCGGCCGTTCTGACCAATGAAGCCATTTCTGTCAAGGCCGGTCTCTCCACCAACTTCAACCGCTGTCTCTTCGCCATTCTGGATCCGGCTCTTTGCGCCACCCTGCCCGATTATCAGATGGCTGCCGGCATCACCGATATCATGATGCACACCATTGATCGTTATTTCATTCCCGACAGCCATGCCCTTCTGACCGATGAGATCGCCGAAGGCCTTCTCCGCACGGTCATTTCCCAGGGGCGTCTGGTCATGGCGGACAGGTCCGACAAGGAGGCCATGGGCGAGGTCATGTGGTGCGCCGCCCTCTCCCACAACGATCTGACCCACATGGGCCGCGTCAAGGATTTCTCTGTCCACAAGTTCGGTCATGTCTTAAGCGTGTTCTACGGGGCAGCGCACGGGGCCAGCCTCGCTGCTGTCTGGAAGTCCTGGGCCCTTTATCTTTACGAGGATTGCCTTCCCCGCTTTGCCCGCTTTGCCAGAAAGGTCTGGGGCGTGACTCTTGAAAATGATGCCGAGGCTGCTCTCAAGGGTATCGAGCTCACCAACGCTTTCTTTAAGGAGATCGGCATGCCCACCAGTCTTTCCGAGCTTGGGGCTCATCCCTCCGATGAGGAGATCCGCCGCCTGGCTCTTGCCGTGACAAAAAATGATACCCTCCGCCTCTCCAAAATACGGCCCATCGGAGCCAAAGAAGCGGAAGATATCTTGGTCATGGCCAGATAGGTTCCGAGTAAAGAATCAGACGCAGGCTGTCCGGCCTGCGTCTTTTATTGGCTTTATTTAGTGTTATGTAAACCATCTGATCCTTACTGCAGCTTCTTCATCAGCTTTTCCATCTCTTCGTTTTCCCCGATCAGGATAACGGTGGCATCGGCCTGAAGAGGGGCGGTGGGATCGATACGGGTATTGATCTCTTCACCGACCCGCATCCCCACGATATTGATGCCATGCTCGGACCTCAGATTCATCTCGACCAGCTTCCTGCCGACCCAGCTTTTGGGCATGCCGGTCTCGATCAGGGAAAAGTGCTCCGTGATGGGGAAAAGGCCCGTGCAGCCCTCGAAGATCATCTGCTTGGCCACGATCTCACCGGTAAAAAGCTCCGGATAGACGACCATATCCGCGCCGACTCTCTTGAGGATGCGGCCGTGGGTCTGGCCGTTGGCCTTGCAGATGATATGTTTTGCCCCGGCCTCCTTGAGCATATCGGTGATGACGATGGAGGCCTCCAGGTTGGAGGCAATGCCGACCACGATCTCATCGAAATTTTCTATACCCAGGCCCTCCAGGGTCTCGGCATCCGTCACATCGGCCCTCATGGCATAGGTCACAAAATGCTCGACCATCTCGACCTTTTCCTGGTCGATATCGATGGCGCACACATCCTGCCCGGCCTTGGCCAGAGAAGCGGCCACGCTCCTGCCGAAGCGCCCGAGTCCGATAACTGCCACTGATTTTTTCATAAGCTCATCTCCTATCCGATCAATATTCTCTTTTCGGGAAGGTCCGTCTTGCCCTTAACATTTCTTCTTGACATACTCATAAAGAGGGAAATAGGCCCGAGTCGGCCGACATACATAATAACGATGATGACCCATTTGGCGGCATCCGTGAGGTTGGCCGTCCCGGCCCGGGTGAGGCCGACGGTCCCGAGAGCCGAGACCACCTCATAAAAGCCGTCCAGCAGGGAGACCCCCGACAGGGCCGTGACCAGAATGGTTCCCGTGACCAGGACCGCAAAGCCCAGTGTCAGGACAACGATGGCTGTCCTCACCTCTTCCATGCGAAGGGACCGTTTAAAGACCCGGGGCTTGTCATAGCCCTTGAGGTAAGCCGCCGTGGTCAGGACCATGATGGCGATGGTCGTGGTCTTCATGCCGCCTGCCGTGCCCATGGGTGACCCGCCGATAAACATGAGAACGCCTGACAGAAGGGCCGAAGGCGTGGTCAGGGCCTTCTGAGGCACCGCTTCAAAGCCGGCAGTCCTTGTGGTCACGGACTGGAAGAAGGCATTGAGCCATTTCTCTCCCTCCGGCATATTGCCGAGTGTCCCGGCGTTGCTTCTTTCGAAAATGTAGATCAGGACCGCGCCTCCGAAGATCAGGAGGACCGTCACCAGGATAGCCAGACGGGAATGGACCTCCATATCCGTCCAGAAGCCCTTGAGAGACCTTCTCTTCCGGCAGTTTTGAAGACCGCGGCCGATATCCATCCAGACCGTAAAGCCTATGCCGCTGCAGATGATAAGGAGCATGGTGGTGATCATGATGATACCATTGCCCGCATAGGGCGCAAGCGAGGTCTCGGAGACCACATCCATGCCGGCATTGCAGAAGGCTGACACCGCATTGAAGACAGAGGCAAAAAGCCCCTTGCCCCAGCCGAACTGGGGCACAAAGACCGTGGCATACATGACCGCCCCGACGGCTTCGGCCACCAGGGTGCAGATCACGATATTTCTGGCAAATTTGACGATACCGGAGAGCTTGTCAAGATTGTAGCAGTCGGCAATGAGCTTGCGGTTTCGAAGAGAGATCTGCCGCCTCAAAAGGACCAGAAAGCCGGCCGTCAGGGTGATGATGCCGAAGCCTCCCAGCTGAATGAGACACATGATCACGATCTGGCCGTAGAGCCTCCAGTGGGTGGCGGTGGTGACGGTCACAAGTCCGGTCACGCAGACAGAGGTGGTCGAGGTAAAGCAGGCATCAAGCAGAGAGGTCCAGGTCCCGTCGGCTGAAGAGATGGGCAGCATAAGAAGAAGGGCGCCGATGAGGATAAGGCCCAGAAAGCCGGCCCCCATCACACGTTCTGCTCTTATCTCCTTCCTGATCTTCATGACTCCTCCTGTTTGATTCATTCTTTCAAAACGGACCCTGCCTTACGCCTTGCCTGATCATTTGATCCTTTGGGCCAGGCCCACGGTAACCTTCCAGACCTCATCGGCCCTTTCCGCCAGATGGCAGCCCGCCCGTCCGACCATTTCCCGGACCAGGCGGTCATTTTCATCAATGGGAACGATCCCGCAGCCCATTTCCCTAAGCTCAATAATGATATCGGGATTGGCCCCGAGAAAGTCATCGACATTTTCACAGAGGTAATCTGCCAAAGCGCTTTCCGTATAAGGCACACCGGCCTCCTTCTGCCAGAGAGCAGCCCGCCGGATCCAGCTTTCAAAATGCAGGAGGCAGGTGGCCTCGCAGAGGTCGGAAAAGGCAGCATCGGAGCCCTCTCTGATGTTTCCCAGACCTTCCGGCCAGGTCTTTTTGATAAAGGCTTCCTTACCGGCATAAGCCCCGCCTGTCACAAGTATCATATCACAAAACCTTTCCGATCAGCATGACGGCAAGGGCCATGAAGAGCTCGGCCATCTGGAGGAAAAAGCCTGCCAGATCACCGGTGATGCCGCCGAAGATCCTGTAAGAAAACTGTCTGTAAAAAAGGAAGACCAGAAGTCCCGCCGCCAGAGCCCCAAGTCCCATCAGGGGCTGGATCAAAAGCATAAGGACACCTGAAGCGACCGCCTCGACCAGGAGGATCTGTCCGGCCCTTTTCCTGTCTGCCGCATTCGAAAAGGTGTAGACAAGGCCGCTCTTCTTAGCGCAGGTAAAACGACTGATGGCAAAGCCGCTCAGGGCTCTGGAAAAGATGCAGCCGGCTGCCAGGATCAGGACCTGGCGCAGGCCTTCGACCTCGCTCCAGATACCGAGAGCCGCCAAAAGATAGATCCCGCAGTAAAGAATGGCAAAGGCGCCGGCATGGGAATCCTTGAGGATCTCCAGCTTCTTTTCTCTGGGCTGGTGTGAGCTCACCGCATCCACCGTATCCATAAAGCCGTCCATGTGGATCCCGCCTGTCACAAGCAAGGGAATGAGGACAAAGACCACGGACCGGAAAAGGCTGCCGAAGGAAGCCAGGCCCGAGAGATAAGACCAGAGGATCAGAAGTCCTCCGACGGCCGCTCCCACAAGGGGAAAATAGCAGAGGCAGAAGCGCATATTTTCCTTATTCCATTCGATGTGAGGCATGGGCAGGGCCGAATACATGGAAAAGGCCACGACCAGGCTTTGCAGCTGTTTCATCATTCTCTCTCTTCTCTCTCCTTGAGTATGACCGGCAGGCCAAAGGTCACCTCGACCACACGGTCTGCCTTTTCAGCCAGACGTCTGTTTAAATTGGCCAGAAGCCTGCGGTAGGCTTCCGTCATCTCATCATAGACCTCGGCATCCTCAAAGATATTATTGGTCACAAGGACCAGGTCCTCCGCCCTGTCAAGAACATGGGCTATGCCCTCAAGAATGGCTTCCTCGGAAGAAGCACCCCTGCCATCCGGGGCAAACATCTCATTGGCCGCCAGATTGGACAGGCATTCCAGAAGGACCACCGAGCCCTCCGGGATATCCGCCTCCTCCAGGTGAGTGGGACATTCCAGGGTCTCGAAGCCCTTGCCCGCTCTCATTCTTCTGTGCTTTTCGATACGGCGCAGGCTCTCCTCATCTCCCGCGGCCATGGTAGCCACATAAAGGCGGGGACTGCCGGAAAGGGAGAGGACCGTATTTTCGGCATAGGCGGATTTTCCGGAGCCGGAGCCGCCCAGGATCAGTGTCAGCATAGGCGCATCCTCTGTCTTATATCAGCTTAAAGGCACATAGGTCTCAAAGCCGGAGTCTTCAAATTCGACCATGTCACGGTAAATGGCCAGGGCCATATCCAGAAGAGGAAAGAGAGCGATCGCCCCCGTTCCTTCACCCAGACACATATCGCAGATGAGGAAGGGATCCATGCCCATGGCATCAAGGACCATACGTCCTGCCGGCTCTTTGGACACATGGGAGGGCAGGATATAGCCGGCAGCCTCCGGGCAGAGCCTCACGGCGATCAGAGCTGCCGCTGCGGAAATAAAGCCGTCGATCACACCGGTCAGACCATAGGCTGCGCAGCCCAGAAAGACGCCGGCCAGACCGGCAATGTCAAGGCCGCCGACCTTTGACAGGACATCGATGGGATCCTCCTTATCAGGCTTATGAAGGGCCAGCCCCCTTTTGATCACGGCGATCTTCTTTTCCAGTCCGGCTGAAGTGAGGCCCGCGCCTCGTCCTGTCACCTCTTCCACCGGGACCTCCAGCATGGCAGAGACGATGGCCGAGCTGGTGGTCGTATTTCCGATCCCCATCTCACCGGTGGCCAGGATCTGATAGCCCTTTTCCTTCATGTCCCGGGCAATATCAATACCGACTTCAATGGCCGCTATGGCTTCCTCTCTTGTCATGGCCGGCTCATGGATGAAATTACGCGTTCCGTAGAGGATCTTATGCTTTTCCACCCGGGGCGTATCCGTGACCATGCCGATATCGATAGGACGGATGGTCGTTCCGGTCTCCCGGCACATGATGGCAGCGCAGGACTTGGTATCCAGAAAATTTTCGGCCACCACAGCCGTCACATACTGGCCGGACTGGGTCACTCCCTCCTCCACGATGCCGTTGTCGGCGCACATGATGATCAGGGCCTTTTTATCGAGCTCATAAAGCTCACGGCCGTAAATGCCGGCCATCTGTGAGGTGGCCTTTTCCAGCTTGCCGAGACTGCGAAGGGGCTTGGCCACCGTGTCCCATTTGGCCTGGGCGCGGTCGATCATAGCCTGATCCACAGGTCTGATGCTTTCCAATGTCTTTTTCAGAAGCTGACCGGACATGCTCTTGTCTCACTCTTCTCTTTCTTTTCGCAAAATGACAGGATAGGTCCCGTCCCAGAACCGGACCAGACTCTCTCCGTTTTTGATCTGATAATCGTAATAGTCCTTTTTTTCCTCATCGAAGGCCGAAAAAAGGGCCATGATGGACCCGCCGTGGACCACATAGGATGCCGAGAGCCCAGGACCGGCCTCCTCTCCCGAAGGGCCGTTCTCTGCTCTTTTCAAGAGGAACCTCAGACTTTCCTCAAAGGCCAGACGGCACCGCCTCTTAAAGGCTGTCAGGCCCTCTCCTGCCGGGATCTCCATGGTCCCGCCGGCCTCAAGCCAAGTCTGATAGGAGGGATCCGACATGAGCTCGGCATGGTTTTTTCCCTCAAAGCTCCCGAAATCGTACTCCCGAAGGTCAGAAAGCAGGAGGGGCTTTTGTTCCGGGAACAATATCCCGGCCGTCTCCAGGCACCGCTTCATGGGACTGGCAAAAAGGAGATCCGGCCTTTGAGGCCGTTTTCTCTCCGTCAGAGCCCGAATGCCCTCCGGACACAGGCTCTCATCGGTCCTTCCGATATAGCGGCCCTCAAGATTACCGGCTGTCCTGCCGTGGCGGATAAATTCCAGACGGAAGGACAGGGCCTGCCGGACACCTTCAGGCGAAAGATTCTCTGACATTTACCACTGCTCCGCCAGGTCGTAGATGAGCTTTTCGGATTTTTCCCAGCCCAGGCAGGGATCAGTGATGGACTTGCCGTAGCAGCCCTCCTCGATCTTCTGGTTACCGTCCTCGATATAGCTTTCGATCATGAGGCCCTTGACCAGATTTTTGATATCCGGAGACAGGGAGCAGCTGCGGACCACGTCCTTGCAGATCCGGATCTGCTCCAGGAACTTCTTGCCGGAATTAGAATGATTGACATCCACGACCACAGCCGGATTGACCAGCTCTCTCTCGGCATAAAGCTCCAGAAGTCTCTGGAGATACTCATAGTGATAGTTGGGGTGGCTGTTGCCGAAGCGGTCCACATAGCCGCGCAGGATCGCGTGGGTCAGGGGATTGCCGTGGGACATGACCTCCCAGCCCCGATAGATAAAGGTATGGCTGGACTGGGCTGCCATGATGGAATTCATCATGACGGTCAGATCGCCCTCGGTCGGATTCTTCATGCCGACCGGCACAGACAATCCGCTGGCCGTCAGGCGGTGGATCTGGTCCTCAACCGACCGGGCACCCACGGCCACATAGGCCAGGAGGTCAGAAAGATACCGGTAATTCTCCGGATAGAGCATCTCATCGGCTGCCGTGAATTCCGTCTCCTCGATGACATGGGTATGGAGCTGACGGATGGCGATGATGCCCTTCAGCATATCCTCCTTCTTGGTCGGATCTGGCTGATGGAGCATGCCCTTGTAGCCGGCGCCTGTGGTCCTGGGCTTATTGGTATAGACCCTGGGGACGATCAGAAGCTTGTCCGCCACCTTGTCCTGGACCTTGCGGAGACGGCTGCAGTAGTCAAGCACAGCCTTTTCATTGTCTGCCGAGCAGGGACCGATCAGGAGAAGAAGTCTCTTATCCTCTCCCGTCATAACGCGGGCGATCTCCTCATCCCGTTTTGCCTTGATCTCGATCAGGCGGTCGCTCAAAGGATATTCTTCCTTGATATCCTTGGGAATGGGCAGTTTTCTGATGAATTCCATATTCATGATTCTATCTCCTTCTATCCGGTGACCATGGGCCGCCCGGAGCACTCATTGACATTTTCCTTTTTGAAAATCGAAAAGCTCTTTCCTTCGGAAACGACGGATCATTTCCCGTGTCAGGGAAGAGTAATCATCATTTTCCGGGATCTCATCGGGTGAGAGCCAGACCGCTTTGGACAGCTCTTCCCGGTCCAGATCGATCCGGTGGGATCCCTCCAGCTCCGCGGTATAGCCCAGCATGAGATTGCCGGCAAAGCCCCAGGGCTGGCTGTCATAATAGGTGATATTTTTAAGCTGCAGGCCGACCTCCTCCATGACCTCACGGGCCACGCATTCCTCGGCCGTCTCACCGATCTCCACAAAGCCCGCCACAAGGGCATACTGGGTGTTGGGACCACGGTTGGCATATTTGGTCAGCAGGATCTTTTCTCCGTCCGTGATGGCCACGACGATAGCCGGCGCGATCCGGGGAAACATCATATTGCCGCAGGTGGGACACCGCATCATACGTTCCCTTTTATCATGGACCGCTTCATGACCGCAGAGGCCGCAGAAGCGATGGGTCCGGTACCAGTTATAAA
>R21__coassemble_1720_pt1 | contig 14129 bp, 12 predicted proteins | sample R21__metabat2_low_PE_030 | metagenome-assembled genome bin R21
TGTCTTGACTTTGGGAAGGCGGTTTTCTATAATATACGGGCGTGCGCAAATGGACGCTCGTTTCTTTTTGCGCATAAAAAGACAATAACAGCCGAACTGCCGCGAAAGCGGACATTTAAAAGGAGGAAAACGTAAAGAATGCCTACATTTAACCAGTTAGTGAAACAGGGCAGACACAGCGCCGTCAAGAAATCGACTGCACCGGCACTTCAGAAGACCTACAATTCTCTGAAGAAGAAGTCCATCAATGCTTCCAGCCCGCAGAAGAGAGGCGTCTGCACAGCCGTCAAGACTGCGACACCGAAGAAGCCGAATTCCGCTCTTCGTAAGATCGCCCGTGTGCGTCTGTCCAACGGTATCGAGGTCACAAGCTACATCCCGGGCGAAGGCCACAACCTTCAGGAGCACAGCGTCGTCATGATCAGAGGCGGCCGTGTCAAGGACCTTCCCGGTACCCGTTACCACATCATTCGCGGCACTCTGGATACAGCCGGCGTGGCTAACCGCCGCAAGGCCCGCTCCAAATACGGTGCCAAGAGACCCAAGAAATAAATTTTCAACTCATTAACCCAATCACAGGAATAATGAAAGTACGATTTTCCTATCGTCCGTTCGGCTGTGGGCAATAGAGATTACGTACGTGCGAACACATCATTTTCCGAATGTGAGTACCTGTGAATAAATCTTCTATGATTTAGGAGGGAAGAAACGTGCCACGTAAAGGACATACACTGAAAAGAGAAGTCCTCGCGGATCCGCTGTACAACGATAAGGTCGTGACCAAGCTGATCAATCAGATCATGCTTGACGGCAAGAAGGGCGTTGCCCAGAAGATCGTTTACAATGCATTTGCGAAGGTCGAGGAAAAGACCGGCAAGCCGGCCATGGAAGCTTTCCAGGAAGCTATGAACAACATCATGCCTCAGGTCGAGGTCAAGTCAAGACGTGTCGGCGGTGCCACCTATCAGGTCCCCATCGAAGTCCGTCCCGAAAGACGTCAGACCCTGGCTCTCCGCTGGCTGACCATGTTTTCACGTAAGAGATCCGAGAAGAAGATGGAAGACCGTCTCGCCGGTGAACTGATGGATGCCATGAACAACACTGGCTCCGCCGTGAAGAGAAAAGAAGATATGCATAAGATGGCTGATGCCAATAAGGCGTTTGCTCATTACAGATTCTAAAGAAAGGAGCCAACCATGGCTGATTCCGGAAGAGAATACCCCCTTGAGCGTACAAGGAATATAGGAATCATGGCTCATATCGATGCCGGTAAAACGACACTGACAGAGCGTATCCTGTATTACACGGGTGTTAATTACAAGATCGGTGAGACCCATGAAGGGACAGCGACCATGGACTGGATGGCTCAGGAGCAGGAGCGTGGTATCACCATCACGTCCGCTGCGACGACCTGTCATTGGACTCTGGAAAAAGAAACAAAGCCAATGCCCGGCGCTCTCGAGCATCGTATCAACATCATTGATACACCGGGCCATGTCGATTTCACTGTTGAGGTTGAACGTTCCCTCCGCGTCCTGGACGGCGCTGTCGGCGTTTTTGACGCCAAGGGCGGTGTCGAGCCCCAGTCTGAAAATGTCTGGCGCCAGGCTGACAAATACAACGTTCCCCGTATGGCCTTCATCAACAAGATGGACGTCATCGGTGCCGATTTCTACAACTCTGTTGAAGAGATCAAAACAAGACTGGGCAAGAACCCTGTCTGCGTCCAGCTGCCCATCGGCGCTGAAGATACCTTCGTCGGCATCATCGACCTGTTCGAGATGCAGTCTTATATCTACGGCGACAAGCAGGGCGATGTCGTGAATCTCGAGCCCATTCCCGAAGATATGAAGGATCAGGCTGAGGAATGGCATCAGAAGCTGGTCGAGCAGATCTGCGATCTGGATGAAGATCTGATGATGCAGTATCTGGAGGGTGAGGAGCCGTCCGTTGAGGATATGAAGAAGGCTCTCCGCAAGGGCTGCTGCGACGGCACAGCTATCCCGGTCTGCTGCGGTACCGCTTACCGCAACAAGGGCGTTCAGAAGCTCCTGGATGCCGTTATTGAGTACATGCCGAGCCCGCTCGACATCCCGGCTATCGAAGGTACGGATGAGGACGGCAATGTCATGACAAGAGAGTCCTCCGACGACGAACCCTTCGCCGCCCTGGCCTTCAAGATCATGGCCGATCCTTTCGTCGGCAAGCTGGCTTACTTCCGTGTGTACTCGGGAACACTGAACTCCGGTTCTTATGTTCTCAATGCCTCAAAGGGCAAGAAGGAGCGTGTTGCGCGTATCCTTCAGATGCACGCCAACAAGAGAATGGAGCTGGACAAGGTCTACTCCGGTGATATTGCGGCTGCTATCGGCCTCAAGTTCACGACCACGGGTGATACCATCTGCGCTGAGCAGCATCCCATCATCCTGGAGTCCATGGAGTTCCCGGAGCCGGTCATCGAGCTGGCTATCGAGCCCAAGACCAAGGCCGGTCAGGACAAGCTGGGCGAGGCTCTTGCCAAGCTGGCAGAGGAGGATCCGACCTTCCGTCAGCATACGGATCAGGAGACAGGCCAGACCATCATCGCCGGCATGGGCGAGCTTCATCTTGAGATCATCGTCGACAGACTCCTTCGGGAGTTCCACGTCGAGGCCAATGTCGGTGCACCGCAGGTCGCTTACCGCGAGACACTGACAGCTCCGTCGGATATCGACAGCAAGTATGCCCGTCAGTCCGGTGGTAAAGGTCAGTACGGCCATTGTAAGGTCCGTTTCTCCTCGATGGATTTCAACGGCGAAGAGCTTTATGAATTCAAGAATTCCGTCGTCGGCGGCAATATTCCCAAGGAATATATTCCGGCCATCGATGAGGGTATTCAGGAGGCCATGAAGTCCGGTATCCTGGGCGGATATCCGGTCATCGGTGTGGTGGCAGACGTCTACGACGGTTCCTTCCATCCGGTCGATTCTTCTGAAATGGCATTCCATATCGCCGGTTCCATGGCCTTCAAGGAGGCTATGAAGAAGGGCGAGCCGGCTCTCCTTGAGCCGATGATGAAGGTGGAAGTCACCACTCCTGCGGATTACATGGGCGATGTCATCGGTGATATCAGCTCCCGCCGCGGACAGGTGGAAGGCATGGAAGACGTCGGCAACGGCAAGCTGGTTAAGGCTTTCGTGCCGCTGGCTGAAATGTTCGGCTACGCCACCGACCTTCGTTCCCGTACCCAGGGCCGAGGCAACTACTCGATGTTCTTCGAGCGTTACGAAAAGGTTCCGAAGAATATCATGGAAAAGGTTTTGAACAAAAAGTAAACAGAGCAACAAAAGACTTGCAAAGCTAAAAAGGATGCTATAAAATCATCTTTAGCGTTCGCAAGGAACAAAACGTCTCTGCAACCCCAAAAGTGGGGCATTTTCTAAGGAGGAAAATTCAAAATGGCAAAGCAGAAATTTGAAAGAACCAAACCGCATTGTAACATTGGTACGATTGGTCACGTCGATCACGGCAAAACCACTCTGACAGCTGCTATCACAGAAGTTCTGGCTAAGAGAGTTCCGTGCGCAGGCAACCAGTTCGTCGATTTCGCAAATATCGATAAGGCTCCCGAAGAGAGAGAGCGTGGTATCACGATCCAGACTGCTCATGTTGAGTATGAGACAGCTAACAGACATTATGCACACGTTGACTGCCCGGGGCATGCTGACTATGTCAAGAACATGATCACCGGTGCTGCCCAGATGGACGGTGCTATCCTCGTTGTTGCCGCTACAGACGGTGTTATGGCTCAGACAAAGGAGCACATCCTTCTTGCCCGTCAGGTCGGTGTTCCCTCCATCGTTGTTTTCATGAACAAGTGCGACATGGTCGACGATCCCGAGCTTCTTGAGCTGGTCGACATGGAGATCCGTGATCTTCTTAACGAGTATGAGTTCCCGGGCGATGACACTCCGATCATCCAGGGTTCTGCTCTTAAGGCTCTTGAAGGCGACGAAGCCTGGGGCGACAAGGTCATGGAACTGATGGACGCTGTTGACGAATGGATCCCGGATCCGGTTCGTGACACCGATAAGCCCTTCCTGATGCCCGTCGAGGACGTCTTCACCATCTCCGGTCGTGGTACTGTTGCTACCGGCCGTGTTGAGAGAGGTACTCTTAAGCTGAATGATCCGGTCGAGATCCTTGGTATCCGCGAGGACAAGAAGACATCTGTTGCCACAGGTATCGAGATGTTCCACAAGCTCCTTGATCAGGCTGAGGCCGGCGACAACATCGGCTGCCTGCTTCGTGGTATTGAGCGTACCGGTATCGAAAGAGGCCAGGTCGTCTGCAAGCCCGGCACAGTTACCTGCCACAAGAAGTTCACAGCTCAGGTCTACGTCCTGACAAAGGATGAAGGCGGCCGTCATACACCGTTCTTCAACAACTATCGTCCGCAGTTCTATTTCAGAACAACAGACGTTACCGGTATCATCACCCTTCCGGAAGGCACAGAGATGTGCATGCCTGGTGATAACGTCGAGATGACCATCGAGCTGATCCACCCGATCGCTATGGAGCAGGGTCTTACCTTTGCTATCCGTGAAGGCGGCCGTACAGTCGGTTCCGGCCGTGTTGCTACCGTCGAGGAATAAGGCGTAAGCTACGAGCCGTGCTGAAAAACGCATGATGAAGGAGGAGCACTTGTGCTCCTCCTTTTTATTATGCGTTTTTCAATAGGGCGACAGCCCGGGTTGAGATAGAAGGCGGAGCCTTCTATCGAAGCCGGCACGGCTCGCCTTCATTTCCCAAAAAATCCCCCCTTCCCCCCTGAGCTATGGTAAAATAGGCGAAGAAATAAAGGAGGCAGACTTATGGAAAATTCCTTTATCCTTTTCGGCAATATCGTGACCAGTCTCGATAGCAGGACCCTGGCCTCGTATGAAGCTTCCTATCTGGTCTGTGTGGACGGCATCTGCCGGGGCATTTTCAAGGACATTCCCGAGGAATATGAGGACCTTGACGTTCTGAACTACGAGGATCAGATCATCATTCCCGGCATGACAGATCTGCACACCCATGGACCCCAGTACAATTTCCATGGGATCAAAAATGATCTGGAGCTTCTGGACTGGCTCGATCAGGTGGCTTTCCCGGAAGAAGGCAAATACAGTGATCTGACTTACGCGGAGCGGTCCTATGACCTCTTTGTGGAAAACCTCTATGAGGGTCCGACCACAAGGGCAGTGGTCTTTGCTTCTATCCATACCCCTGCCACTATTCTTCTCATGGAACAGCTGGAGGAGGCCGGTCTGGTCTCTTTGGTCGGCAAGGTCAATATGGACAGGAATGCCCCTGATTATTATGTTGAGACCACGGAGGAGTCCCTTGCAGAGACCCGGGAATGGATCGATGCCGTCTCGGACTTCGGCCGGACCTATCCCATCCTGACACCCCGCTTCACCCCGACCTGTAGCGATGACCTGATGAAGGGCCTTCGGCAGATCCAGGAGGAGACAGGACTGCCCCTGCAGTCCCATCTGTCGGAAAATCTCTCAGAGATCGATCTCATCGCCTCTCTGCAGCCTGAGACACATTTTACGGCAGAGGCCTTCAGTGAATTTGATCTTTTCGGCGGCGATGTGAGGACGGTCATGGCTCACTGCATCTGGTCGACCGAGGAGGAGATCGAGCTCATCCGGCAAAAGGGCGTTTATGTGGCCCATTGTCCGGAATGCAACATGAATATCGCCTCCGGCATTGCCCCCATTCGCAAATATCTGGATAAGGGCATTCATGTCGGTCTGGCCACGGACGGAGCTCCCGGCTCCTTTAATATGTTCCAGGCTGTCAAATATGCCATCCATGCCTCCAAGATGTATTACCGCTACATCGATCAGACGGCTGAGCCTCTGACCTTCGAGGAGGCCTTCTACATGGCCACGGCGGGCGGCGCTTCCTTCTTTGAGGGAGTTGGCTCAGAGGAGATGAGAAATCTCTGCGGGCTTTCAGGAGCCTTCAGAGAGGGCTATGAGTTCGATGCCGTGATCCTGGATGATAGCAATCTTCAGACCATGTGGGAGGACATGTCTCCCCGTGACCGGGTCGAGCGGATCGTTTATCACGGCGATGACAGAAATGTCGTCGGAAAATTCATCCGCGGCACGCAGATCTTCTGAGGCCATTGGCGCAAGCGGATTGCGAATGTCCGCTTTACAAAGAAAGAAAGGTCCTGCCCTTAAAGGCAGGAGTTTTGACAAAATGATGTGGACAGCAGATAAGTGGAAGGACTATGAGGTCATCGATGCTTCCGATGGCGAGAGACTGGAGAGGTGGGGAGACTATATCCTCATCCGTCCGGATCCCCAGATCATCTGGAAGACAGATAAAAAGGATCCCCTCTGGCGCAGCTGGCAGGGGCATTATCACAGAAGTAAAAAAGGCGGCGGCGAGTGGGAATTCCGAAACCTGCCTGAGACCTGGCAGATCACACGTGACCTGGGGGAAAAGGCTGACGGACAGGCCGAAGCCACCATCACCTTTAACCTTCAGCCCTTTGCCTTCAAGCACACCGGCGTTTTTCCCGAACAGGCGGCCAACTGGGAATGGTTCTCCGACCTGATCCGAAAGGCCGGCCGGCCTATCAGCGTTCTTAACCTTTTTGCCTACACCGGCGGAGCGACCCTCTCTGCCCTGTCCGCCGGAGCTTCCGTGACCCATGTGGATGCCTCAAAGGGTATGGTCACCTGGGCCAGGGAAAATGCCATCGCCTCAGGCTTGGCCGAAAAGCCCGTCCGCTGGCTGGTGGATGACTGCGGCAAATTCGTCCAGCGGGAGATCCGCCGCGGCCATAAATATGATGCCATCATCATGGATCCGCCCTCCTACGGGCGCGGACCCAAGGGTGAGATCTGGAAGATAGAAGAGTCCATCCACGCCTTTGTCAGGGAATGCGCGGAGCTTCTCAGCGACCATCCGCTCTTTTTCCTGATCAATTCCTATACGACCGGACTCCAGAGCGGTGTTCTGACCTACCTGCTTGAAGAGGCTTTGAAGGGCAGAGAAGCTCATGTGGAAAGCGGAGAGGTCGGACTTCCCGTCCGTGATACCGGACTTATCCTGCCTTGCGGCTGTGCCGGCCGGGCCACCTTCGGAGAGTGACTTTTTCCTGATCGGAGATCCGTGCGGTCGATATGATACGACGGAGCCAAAACAGGATATTCTGCTTTCGGACACCGGTGCCGGACAGAGAGAAATAAGGAAAGCGACATGAATCAGGACAAAAAGCCCCGGAAAAAGAAAAAGAATGACAAAAAAGCCTTTATTATATCCCTGATCGTGCTGGCAGCCCTTCTGGCGGCCGGTCTCATTTATGTGATCAAGCTTAACCGGGATAATGCCATATATACCAGGCTGGCTGAGGAAGCCGTGACCACACCCACACCGACAGAGGTCCCGACACCTACGGCTGCGCCGACTCCCACACCGACAGAAGAACCGACACCTGAGGCCGTGTCCCCGGAGGTCGTTCTCAATCCCTCTATCGAAGTGGATTTCGAGGCTCTTAATGCCGTCAATGAGGACGTCTACGGCTGGATCCACATTGATGGGACAACGGTCAGCTACCCGGTCTATCAGAGCGATCCGGAGGACCCGGACCGTTATCTGAGGACCAACCCTGTCGACGGGTCGGAGACCATAGAGGGCGCCATTTATTCGGAGAGCAATTATAACTCCGAGCCTCTTGAGGATCCGGTCACGGTGGTCTACGGCCATAACCTGCCGACCATGGGCAGCATCATGTTTACCAATCTTCACGGCTATGAAGAGGAGGAATTCCGGGAAGAACATCCCTATATCGAATTTTACAGTGAGGACGGCCGGGTCCGTTATTACAGGGTCGTGGCCTCCGTGACCTATGACAACAGCCTGATTCTGGCCAAATTCGATACGACCACGCGGGAAGGCTATCAGGCCTTTCTGGATTCCCTTGATACCACCCACTGGGATCCGACCTGGATCGATGAGGAGTGGGAGCGGTCCACGGATAACCGTCTTCTCGTCTGTTCGACCTGCAACGGCATCACACATGACCAGCGTTATCTGGTCCTGGCCGTCCAGGTGGATTATTACGGCGAACCTATCACAGAGGATCTTTACAACGACGGGGGAGCAGAGGAGGCTGCCGGGCAGGAGTCCTCATCCGAAAAAACAGAAAAATAAAAGACAGTATTTAGAGCACAGGCTGTAAAAACGGCGGAATCTCGCAGAAAGACATTCGAAAAAATGCCTTTCAGATGCGAAATTCCGCCTAGTTTTTTCAGAGCCTTTGTCACGTGAAAAAACCCGATATAAGATAACTTAGTAAGACAAATGAAGGGGCGGAAGGATCCGCCGGATCGTAAGGAGGGGGAAGATGGCAAAGGTTTTTGTACTTGCTGACAATCCAGAGGATTTTCAGAGGATCGCTTCGGTGATCGACAGCGGAGAAAGTCAGGGGAGGAGCAACGAGGCAAGGTGGATCACCAGTCTTTCCGAGACTGAGGGCCAGATCGAAACGAATGAACAGGCGGTGATCATTGGGGATGCGGCCAATCTCCGCCGAAGGGGCAATGATTTTATTTTTGTAGAATCGGATGAGGCCTATCTGGAAAGCCTGGGAAAACGTGTTAAGGGCGGCAGCGAGGCCGTAGGTCTGGTCCGGGAGATGATAGGCTGCTATTACATGAACAATTATTCCGTCAGCCGTTATGCGGCTTTCGTTCACCTGTCGGATACCTATCTCTGCCGGGCCTTTCGCAAGAATATCGGTATGTCGGTGGGAGATTATATTTTCAGGGTCAGGATGGAAAAAGCGGCGGAGCTCCTTCGGACCACGGATCTCATCGTCAAGACCATAGGGGATACCGTCGGCTATACCAACTTCAGCTATTTCTGTAAGCGTTTCCGGATCTATTTCGGCATTTCTCCGACACAATACCGCGAGGCCTTCCGCAGACGGATGCTGCACACGGAAGCAAAGGACGGCAGTGGGAAATGAATAAAACGGATATCAGCTTCTGCATCGCCTGGAGCGCCTGCTGTCCCAAAACAGAGCATGATCAGGGCCGGGTCTTATATCGCAGCGGTGTCTTCTGGACTGATGCAGACAAAATAGAAGAGGCCTGTCTGGAAAGACAGCTTCCGGACCGGGTGGCGGAGGAACTGAAAAGAGAGACAGCTTTGAAGAGCGGGCCCTATATGTTGAAGGAATCCACCGCCTACGGTCCGATCCTGCGGTCGCCGGAGCACATCTTTTTTACCCGGGTCAGGAATTATATCACGGAACATATTGACGAAAAGAATGTGGGACATGAAGCCCGGAAAAGATTTGGGCTGACAGAGAAAGCGCTGTGCGAGCTTTTTAAGACGGAAATGGATATGAATTTCTCATCCTTTCTCATAAAAACACGCGTGCATCTGGCACGCGTGGTCATGATCAATGAAGGCATTCCGGCCAAGGCAGCGGCTGATCGGGTGGGCTATCGGAGCTATTCCGGCTTTTACCGGGCTTACCTCAATGAATTCGGCAGGCCGCCCTCGGAAAACGGGCAGGTCCAAAAGGGGCCGGTCTATTCAGAGGTCACGGCAAAATGACGGAAGCCCAGGGGCTCGTATTTCTCCATCATGTCGAGAAGATAATCCGAGACCAGGAGGTAAAATTCTATGACCATATCCATGTGGTCATAGACGGCCTCCCGTCTTTCCTCCTCCGAGGCTTTTTTCAGGCGAGAGAACTCCCGTCTGGGCAGGATCATTTCCGGATCGATCCGGCTGACCAGCTCGGCCAGAGCCGGGGCCGCGGGATCCTTTTTGAGGTAGGCTGCCGTGGTCCGAAGGTCCTGGGAGAGTCTTTTGGCACGGACGAAACGGATGGTATTGATCTCATCGCCGTCCCGGAAGGGAGCGCTGGTGTATTCCTCTATAAAGGGCAGAAGGATGGCTTCGGCGCATTCCGCGTCCAGACAAAGCTCATCGTTTTTCAGCCAGTCGGCATCGGCTGTCATGATGGCCTTGCTGACCGGGGCGATGCGGAAGGTCAGATCCTTGGTGTAGCCGACCTCTGCGGGGATCTCATAATTCTCATTTTTCATGGCAGGACTCCTTGAAGAGAGACATCTTTCTGCTATTTTAGCACAATATCTGCCTTTTTGTGGAAAATGACGGATTCCGCAGCAAAAAAGAACAATATTTTTCATTTACGAAGACCATATCCTTAAGATATAATGTAAAAGCGGCAAGCTTTCCACCAACTTTAGTTGGTGGAAAGCTTGAGCGACGCGAGGCGGAGCCCGCGGCGCGAGCTGCGAAGCAGGCCGCTTTTAACGAGCAAGGATATGTCTTTTATGCCCGGACCATATTTTCTGTCGGGCTGTGAGGAGCGGACATATCCCTTCAGGGAGGGATCATGGATATTTTCAATATCTTTTCGCTTTTGGGCGGATTGGCGTTTTTCCTTTTCGGTATGAATCTCCTGTCCGGCAATCTTCAGAAGATGGCCGGCGGCAAGCTGGAGAAGATGCTCCAGCGTATCACGGACAATAAATTCCTGGGCCTTATTTTCGGTCTTGTCATCACGGTGGCCATTCAGTCCTCCTCTGCCATGACCGTCATGCTGGTCGGTTTCGTCAATTCCGGCATTATGAAGGTCTCCCAGACCATTTCCGTTATCATGGGTTCCGATATCGGTACCACACTGACGGCCTGGATCCTTTCCCTGACGGGTGTGGATTCCTCCAACGTCTTTATCAAGCTTTTAAATCCCAAGTATTTTTCACCTATCGTTGCCCTGATCGGTATCCTGCTCTATATGCTGGCCAAAAAGGACAAGCAGAAGAGCATAGGCGCTATGCTTCTTGGCTTCTCCATTCTTATGACCGGCATGACCATGATGAGCACAGCCATGAGCCCTCTGGCCGATATGCCGGAGTTCCAGAGCATTCTGATGGCCTTCTCCAATCCGCTTCTGGGCGTTCTGATCGGCACGGTCCTGACGGCCATCGTTCAGAGCTCGGCTGCGACCATCGGTATCCTACAGGCCCTGTCTCTGACAGGCCAGGTCACCTGCGGTATGGCCATCCCCATTATCATGGGTGAAAATATCGGAACCTGCATGACGGCCATACTGTCGGCTATCGGTGTCAACCGAAAGGCCAAACGGGTCGCCGTTATCCATGTCTCCATCAAGATCATCGGTACCGTGATCGTTATGGCGGTCTTCTATCTGATCAACAGCTTTGTTCATTTTGAATTCCTGGAAGCCGCGGTCTCGCCCTTCCTGATCGCTATTTTCCATACCATCTTCAACCTGGTCATCGTGGCCATGTGCTTCCCCTTCCAGAAGCAGCTGGAAAAGCTGGCCAACTTCATCATCAAGGACAAGGAAGAAGAGCAGGATCTCTTCCTGGATACCCGTCTGTTCGTGACGCCCAGGGCTGCTCTTATGGAATGTAATCAGGCTATGATCAAGATGACCGAGCTGACCGAAAAGAGCCTGGATATGGCCATGGATCAGTTCGAGCATTTTGATGAGGATGACATGTCCTTCATGAATAAAAATGAGCTTAAGATCGACGCCTATGAGGATCAGATCGGAACCTATCTGACCAATCTCAACAATCAGGGCGGTCTGGGCGTGGCCGACAAGGGCGTGGTATCCAAGATCCTTTTCGGCATCAATGAATTCGAACGTCTGGCAGACCATGCGCTCAATCTGGCCAAATCCTCGGAGGAGCTGCGGGATAAAAATATCAGCTTCTCTCCGGACGCCAGGGAGGAGGTCGACCGCCTGATCGAGGCCACCCGGGCTATTTACGATCTGGCTATCGAGTGCTACCGGACGGATAATGCCGAGCTGGCCAGAAAGTGCCTGCCCCTTAAGAGAGTCATCAGCCTCATGTGCGGCGACTATAAGGAAGATCATATCCAGCGTGTCCAGAACCGGATCTGCGGACCGGACCAGGGCTTTGTCTTTAATGATATGCTGACCACCTGCGAACGGATCGCCGAGCATTCGGTCAATGTGGCCATCTGTGTTATCAGAGGACTGCAGAACGATACGAATTCCCGCGGCTATATTCACGATATCAAGGCGGAGACCAGCCCGGAATACGTGGATCAGTTCAATACCTACTACAAGAAGTTCCTGACGGACCCCATCGAGGTCAAGTGAGGAAAAAGCGGCCGGGCAGTCGGTCCTTCCCGACAGAAATGGCCCAGATCGAAAGGGTCTGCTTTGCCGTAGGAGCTTTGCACATAAAAACAGCAGCCTTGGGGCTGCTGTTTTTATGTAGGAAGGAGTTGCCGCTTGTGCGGAGGTATTATGAAAAAGTTGTTGTTTGCTTTGTATGAGGAAAGTATAGAAAAGAATTGTGTTCAGAGTATGCGGTCGGCGTAAAGAAAGATTGAATAAAATAAAGACAGATTATGAACAGGTGCGGGATTTACATTCCGGTTTTGCAGAGTTATAATGTTCTGAAATCCTTTTAGAATGCCAAAGAATATTTGTAAGATCGTAGATAATAACGGAGAAGTTCAATATGGCAGAGAGATATTTCAGCAAATCCACAAAGTTGGATAATGTTCTTTATGATGTGAGAGGACCGGTGGTGGAAGAGGCCGGCCGCATGGAGGCCAAGGGCGAAAAGATCCTGAAGCTCAATATCGGCAATCCGGCTCCCTTCGGTTTTCGGACCACTGATCAGATCATTTCCGACATGACGGCCAATCTGACCAATTGCGAGGGTTATTCCGATTCCAAGGGACTTATGGCCAGCCGTCTGGCTATCCTGGACTATGCCCGCTTCCGCGGTCTTCCCAACGTGGATGTGGATGATATCTACACCGGAAACGGGGCTTCTGAGCTCATCAATCTGGCTCTGTCCGCCCTGCTTGACAACGGGGACGAGATCCTGATCCCGGCTCCGGATTACCCCCTTTGGACGGCCTGCTCCAATCTGGCCGGAGGCAAGGCAGTCCATTACCTCTGCGATGAGCAGTCCGACTGGAATCCCGACCTCAAGGACATCGAGAGCAAGATCACGGACCGGACCAAGGCCATCGTCATCATCAACCCCAACAATCCGACCGGAGCGGTCTATTCCCGTGAATTCCTGCTGGAGATCGTGGAGATTGCCAGACGTCATCAGCTGATCATTTTCTCGGATGAGATCTATGACAGGCTTCTGATGGATGACAATGAGCACATTTCCATCGCTTCCCTGGCTCCGGACCTTTTCTGTGTGACCTTCTCGGGCCTTTCCAAGTCTCATATGATCGCCGGCTTCCGGGTGGGCTGGATGATCCTGTCCGGTAATAAGGCCCTGGCAGCCGATTATATCGAGGGCATCAAGATGCTATCCTCCATGCGGCTCTGCTCCAATGTGCCGGCCCAGTCCATCATCGCCACGGCTCTCAAGGATCCCCAGTCCGCAAAATCTTATGTGACCGAGGGCGGCCGTCTGATCAGGCAGAGGGAGATCGTCATGGAAATGATCGACCAGATCCCGGGACTGACCTGTGTCAAGCCCAAGGCAGCCTTCTATTGCTTCCCTAAGATCGACACCAAAAAGATACCCATTTATGACGATATGAAATTCGCCTATGATTTCCTGAGGGAAAAGCATGTCCTGATCGTTCAGGGAACCGGCTTCAACTGGCCGGATCCGGATCATTTCCGTATCGTATTCCTGCCTGAGGAGACGGTCCTGCGCGAGGCTATGGGAAGCCTAAAGGATTTTCTGGCAACCTATCAACAGACCAGATAAGCCCGAAAAACAGCATTTTTCAGCCCTTTGCTTTGACAAGCGAAGGGCTTTTTTCTTTGCTTATCCTGTATGCAATGCTTTATCTCTTCAAAGTGATAACATATTAAAACCCTATATAAACCATACCGAAAAAGTATGGCAAAGTCAAAATAATATGTTTATAATAGGCAATGTTTTGGAGAAGTTAATACAGCATGGACCTGGTTCCGTGTGTAAATATTTCCGGCAGAGCCGGAAGCAAAAATATAGTTTAGGAGGATTTTTTTATGTCTTACGTTGATGAGATCATCGCACTCGTTGAGAAGAAGAACAGCTATGAGCCGGAGTTCATCCAGGCCGTCAGAG
>R21__coassemble_1755_pt1 | contig 13901 bp, 10 predicted proteins | sample R21__metabat2_low_PE_030 | metagenome-assembled genome bin R21
GATGAAGAAACATATGGGCATCATTTCCCTGACGGGATGCCTGGAAGCACAAAGAGCGCATATGGCTTATGGGCTCTCCTTTGACATGCCCTGCACGGTCTTCGTGACGGAAAATGAACTGGCGGCCCGGAATTTTTATGAAAATTACCGCTTCTATGAGCCGGAGACCCTGATCTATCCGGCCAAGGACCTGCTTTTTTATGAGGCCGATGTCAAGGGAGACCTTCTGGACCGCCAGAGACTGACCGTCCTTTCCTCCCTTTCCGCCGGACGGAAGACCACCGTTATCCTGCCGGCAGCGGCCCTCATGGACCGCATCACCAAAAAGAGTGACTTTGAGGCCGGCAAGATCCTGCTCCTGCCGGATGACGAGCACGATCTGATGGCCCTTTCCCGTGAGCTTGTCGGCATAGGCTATAAGAGAGAGGCTGCAGTCGATATGCCCGGACAGTTTGCGGTCCGCGGTGACATCCTGGATATCTGGAATATGTCCTCGGAGAGGCCGGTCAGGGTGGAATTTTTCGGCGACAGCATAGAGGATATCCGGACCTTTGATCCCGAGACACAGAGGTCTTCGGACCACCTGGAGGATTTCAGTGTGGAGCCGGCCGCAGACCGGTCCTTTGGGGCCTTTGATTCCTTTCTCAGCTGGTTTGACAAGGAAAAGACCGCTCTCTTCCTGGTCGAACCGAATCGCGTGGCAGAGGCTCTCAAGGCCGCAGAGACCGAATATACGGAGAGCGTGAAGAACCGGGTGGCCCAGGGCACCTTTGAGGCGGATAAGCTGCCGGAGATCCTTTCCTTTGAAGAGCTTCTGGCTGTTTTTGAACGCTTCGGGGCCATAGCCCTGTCAGCTCTGGATATTTCCCGTAAATATTTTGATGTGACGGCTTCCTTCGGGACCACGGCCCGTTCCGTGACCGCCTACCAGAATCATTTTGATCTTCTGATTCACGATATCCTCCGCTATCGGGAGGCCGGTTACAGGATCGTCCTGATCTCAGGCTCCCATTCCCGGGCAGAGCGCCTGGCCGAGGATCTGAGGCGGGAGGAGATCCCGGCCTTTTATTCGGATCAGGATGACAGGGTCCTCAGGTACGGCGAGGTCATGGTCCGTTACGGCAGGATCAGCCGGGGCTTTGATTATCCCGCCATCCGCTTCGCTGTCATTTCCGACTCGGATATCTTCGGGGAGGAGCTGAAGAGGCGGCCCAGGAAGACCAAGCCCTCCGGCGAGCATATTTCCTCCTTCTCGGAGCTGGCCGTGGGCGATTTCGTGGTCCATGAAAATTACGGCCTGGGCATTTACCGGGGCATTGAAAAAATGACGGTCCAGGGGGCCGTGAAGGATTATATCAAGCTGGAATACAAGGGCTCCAACCTCTACATTCTGGCCACCCAGCTGGACCGGCTGCAGAAATACGCGGGTGGGAGCGAGGACCATGCCCCCCGCCTCAACCGCATAGGCGGCAATGAATGGAAGAATACCAAGACCCGGGTCAGAAAGGCTGTGGCGGATATCGCTCGCCAGCTGGTGGCCCTCTATGCGACCCGACAGGCCGTCGACGGCTACCGCTGCGGCCCCGATACCCCCTGGCAGAGGGAATTTGAAGAGCTCTTCCCCTCCGAGGAGACGGAGGACCAGCTGACGGCCATAGAAGAGACCAAGCGGGATATGGAGAGCACCAAGATCATGGACCGCCTGATCTGCGGCGATGTGGGCTACGGCAAGACCGAGGTGGCCCTCCGCGCGGCCTTCAAGGCGGTCCAGGAGAGCCGGCAGGTGGCCATTCTTGTGCCCACCACCATCCTGGCCCAGCAGCATTACAAGACCTTTTCCCAGAGAATGAAGGACTTCCCCGTCCGCGTGGATATCCTGAGCCGCTTCCGGACGCCGGCCGAGATCCAGAAGACCATCCGGGACCTTAAGGCGGGCCTGGTGGATGTGGTCATCGGGACCCACCGCCTTCTGTCCAAGGATGTGACCTTTAAAAATCTGGGCCTGCTTGTGGTCGATGAGGAGCAGCGCTTCGGGGTGACTCACAAGGAAAAGATCAAGGAGCTTCGAAAAAATGTGGATGTCCTGACCCTTACGGCCACCCCTATTCCCAGGACCCTCCACATGAGCCTTATAGGGATACGGGACATGTCGGTTCTGGAGGAACCGCCCCGCGACCGTCAGCCTATCCAGACCTATGTCCTTGAATACAATGACGAGCTGGTCCGTGAGGCCATCTGCCGGGAGCTCAACCGGGGCGGCCAGGTCTACTATGTCTACAACCGGGTCAGGGACATCACGGAGGCGGCCCGCCGCATCCGTCTCATGGTTCCCGAGGCCCGCGTGGCCTTTGCCCATGGCCAGATGGCGGAAAATGAGCTGGAAAAGGTCATGGTCGATTTCATCAACGGCGAGATCGATGTCCTGGTGACCACCACCATCATAGAGACCGGCCTGGACATTGCCAATGTCAATACCATGATCATTCAGGATGCGGACCGTATGGGGCTCTCCCAGCTCTACCAGCTGAGGGGCCGCATAGGACGGTCGGGCCGGACCGCTTACGCCTATCTCATGTACCGCCGGGACAAGGTCCTGAGGGAAGAGGCCGAAAAGCGCCTGGCCGCCATCCGGGAATTCACCGAGCTGGGCTCGGGCATCCGGATCGCCATGAAGGATCTGGAGATCCGAGGGGCCGGCAACCTTCTGGGAGCCGAGCAGAGCGGCCACATGGGTGCGGTCGGCTATGACCTTTACTGCAAGATGCTCAACGAGGCCGTCCGCGTTGCCAAGGGCGAAAAAGCCGAGGAGGAGGACTTCGAGACCGTGGTCGACCTGGTGGTCACGGCCTTCATCCCGGACTCCTATATCCGCGACAGCTACCAGAAGATCGATATCTACAAACGGATCGCGGCCATTGAAAATAAAAAGGATTACGAGGATATGTCAGACGAGCTGATGGACCGCTTCGGCAAGCTGCCCTTAAGCGTGACCCAGCTCCTCCGTGTGGCTCTGATCAAGGCCATTGCCCACCGGGCCTCCATCACAGAGATCAAGGAGACAGGACATGAGGTGAGGCTGGGTATTCTCAGGGAGCCGGCCTTCGATCCGGGCGGCCTGCCAGGTCTTCTCCGAAAATGGCGGGGAGATTTCGTTTTCCGCATGTCGGCCGATTCCCCCTGTTTCCTTTATGTGGGCGACCGGGCGGAAAAAGTCATGCTGGATAATCTTGAAGCTTTTGTGTCCGCTCTTGCCCAATTGTGAGAAAGAGTCTATAATACAGGAAGTTTGATTGGAGGTTATTTTCATATGAAAGCTTTTTATAAGAAGGCAGCATCAGCAGGTCTGGCCGCACTTATGGCCATGGGTATGCTGACAGGCTGCGGCTCTTCCGGACTCGACGGCACCAAGACCGTGACCACGGTCAACGGAGAAGCCGTCCCCATGGGTGTTCTTTCCTACTACGCCAAGTACCAGCAGGCCTGGCTCTACAGCTCCTACGCTTCCTGGTTCGGCACCACCGACATTTTTGATTCCTCCGCCTCCGGCGATGACGATGCCGAGACGGTCGGCGAGAGCATGAAGCTCAGCTGCCTCGATGAGATCGAGGAGATGGTCCTGCTTTCCCAGCATGCCGAGGAATACGGCGTGAGCCTGACGGATGAAGAAGAGGCCGAGATCTCCCAGGTGGCCCAGGATTATCTGGACAAGAATGATGAGGAGGTCCAGGCTAAGGTCGGCGCTTCCAAGGAAAATGTGGAGCAGCTCCTCCGCCTCTTCAAGATCAAGAGCAAGATGCTGGAGCCCATGGTGGCCGATGTGGACAAGACCATTTCCGATGAAGAGGCTCAGCAGACCTCTGTCATGCTGGTCACCTTCTATGTGGACGAGGAAACAGAGGGCGAGGATGCCGCATCCATGAAGGCCCTGGCTGAGGACTGCCTCAAGCAGCTTCAGGAGGCTGAGGATCCGGCCAATGTCGACATGACCGAATTTATCGGAGCCATCTCCGATCTTCCCACAGTCTCCATGCCCCATTATTCAACCAATGATCCCTCTGACAGCTACATGAATTCGGCTGTCATGGATGCTGTTGCCACCCTGACCGAGGAGGGCCAGATCTACGATCAGGTCATCACGGCCGATGATGACAGCGCCTACTATATTGTCCGTATGGAGCTCCTCAATGATGAGGAAGAGACAGAGTCCCAGAAGACCACCCTGCTCAGCTCCAAGGAAGAGGATGCCTACAATGAGCTTCTGACAAGCTGGCAGGATGCGGCCACCATCACAAGAGATGAAGGCGTTCTGGCTACCCTGACCCTGACAGATGAGCAGCCCTTCGGTATGGCGGAATCCACCGAGGAATCGACGGAAGAGACCACCGAGGACACCACGGAGGAGTCAACGGATGAGTCTGCGGAAGAGACCACTGAGGACAGCTCCGCCGAGGAGAGCGCAGCCGAATAAAATATTTCAGGATCATCAAAGCCCACCGGAAGATAAAGTTTCCGGTGGGCTTTTTGCGCGATAAGACTGTTGAGCGGCTATCCTGTTCAATCTTCACAAAAAATAAGACCGGAGGCTTTTTCCTCCGGTCAGGTGAATAAAGGTTCGATATTTGACCACATTATCCACAAAAATACAGTGGTTATTACGTAAACTATGTGGATAAGTCGATAACTGACGATTCTTCGTGGTGGATAGAATTGTCAGACAGCTTTACCCGCGTTTCTCCGTTTTATGACTTTGAGGCGGGAGAAATCCTCCCTTTCCTTCTCCTCCAGGGCATTGGTGATATCCTTGACCAGCTTCTGGTAGTAGGGAATGGTGATGTTCTTAAGAGCATTGGCCCGCTTCTGGGTCTTGTGGATATTGGAGGCCAGGGAGTAGGCCGAGATCTCGATCTCGGTCAGCTCGGCGGTCAGCTTTTTGACCTTATCAAAGGCCTGGCGGGCCTTGTCCAGGGATTCTGTGGTCCGGTAGAAGGAGTAGAGGGGCTTGCCCTTGGGGTCGATCTCACCGATCCGGACCAGGGGGATCTCCACGCCCATGATGGACCGGGTCTTGATCTCGACCGAATCGTCCACGGGAATGGTCTTGGCGATATTGCTGACGTGGGAGATACCCATCTGCTGGTTGGCCTTCTGCAGGGCAGCATAGGCCTCGGGGAAGAGGGTATCGATCCTGAGCTGGATGTCCTTGGCCTCGTCGATGAGCTGCATGAGCTCGCGGGTCAGGATATTTCTCTTTCTGTCCATGAGCTCATAGCCCTGACGGGCCAGGGCTTCGCCGCTCTTGGCCTTCATCAGATTGGCTTTGGTAGGAAAAGCATTCGCATCCATAGGTCTTTTTCTCCGGAAATTGACTGAAAATTACTGGAAATCTTCTTCCTTTGCCGGCTTGTAGTTGGCTTCCAGAAGCTTGCTGTCCAGACGGTCGAGTTCTTCCCTGGGCAGAAGGCCCAGGACTCTCCAGCCGATGTCCAGGGTCTCCAGGACATCTCTGTCCTCATCGTGGTGCTGACGGATGAAGACATTTTCAAAGACACGGCCGAAGGCCAGGTATTTCTTGTCGGTATCGGACAGCTCTTCCTCACCGATGACGGAGGCCAGAGAACGGGCCTCGGACACGCGGGCATAGGAGGAGAAGAGCTGGCTGGCCACGCTCTGGTGGTCCGCCCTTGTGAAGCCTTCGCCGATGCCGTCCTTCATCAGACGGGACAGGGAGGGCAGGACGGAGATGGGCGGATAAACGCCCTTATTGTGGAGCATGCGGTCCAGCACGATCTGGCCTTCGGTGATGTAGCCGGTCAGGTCGGGGATGGGATGAGTGATATCGTCATTGGGCATGGTCAGGATGGGGATCTGCGTGACAGAGCCCTTTTCTCCGGACACGATGCCGGCTCTTTCGTAGAGGGAGGCCAGGTCGGAGTAGAGGTAGCCCGGATAACCCTTACGGGAGGGGATCTCACCCTTACTGGAGGAGACCTCACGGAGGGCTTCGCAGTAGGAGGTGATGTCCGTCATGATGACCAGGATGTGCATGCCCTTCTCAAAGGCCAGGTATTCGGCAGCGGTCAGGGCCATCTTGGGGGTGATCAGACGCTCGACCACAGGATCGTTGGCCAGGTTGAGGAACATGACCACGTGGTCGGAAACACCGGAATTTTCAAACTTCTGACGGAAGAATTCCGCCACATCGTATTTGACACCCATGGCGGCGAAGACGATGGCGAACTTCTCATCGGATTCCTTGCCCAGGGAAGCCTGGCAGACGATCTGGGCCGCCAGCTCGTTGTGGGGCAGACCGTTTCCGGAGAAGATTGGCAGCTTCTGGCCGCGGATCAGGGTGGTCAGGCCGTCGATGGCGGAGAAACCGGTGTTGATGTAGTTTCTCGGGTATTCGCGGCGGCAGGGATTCAAGGGCAGGCCGTTGACATCGCAGAGGTCACCGTCCTTGATGGGTCCCAGGTTGTCGATGGGGCGGCCGATGCCGTCGAAGGTCCGGCCCAGGATGTGCTCGGACAGACGGATCTCCATGGAATGGCCGGTGAGGCGGGTCTTGGTATTTTCCAGAGACAGGCCTGTCGTGCCCTCAAAGACCTGGATGACAGCCTTGTCCTCGTTGACCTCCAGGATACGGCCGATCCTTTTTTCGTTTTTATTGACGGTGAATTCCACGATCTCGTCGTAGGCAGCGCCCTTTAAGCCCTCCAGGACGACGAGCGGGCCGCGGACTTCACTTAAGCCCAGATAATCTATGGACATGTCTGGCCTCCTTAACCGTTTGTTCTGATGACTTCATCATAGAAATCATCGATCTTCTTTTTGTAGTCGGCGAAGCGCTCAGGCTCGCTGTTCTTGACATTGAATTTGATGGCGATGACATCCTCGAAGATGGCATTCTGCTTGAGGATGGACATGGGATGACCCTTGACGATCAGATCCCTGGCCCTGTCATAGAGGTAGAGGATGGTGTCCATCATAAGGAACTGCTTCTGCATGGGCACATTCATATCCTCCGGATGGAAGGCGTTCTGCTGAAGGAAGCCCAGACGGATGAGACGGGCGATCTCCAGGGTCAGCTTCTGGTCGTCCGGCAGGACGTCGGAGCCGATCAGCTTGACGGTCTCCATGAGCTTGTCTTCATCGTTGAGGATGGAGACGATACGGATCCTGTGGCTGACGAAGGCCGGATCGACATGCTCGGCATACCATTCGGACAGGTCGGGGATGTATTCACTGTAGCTCTCCATCCAGTTGATGGCCGGATAGTGACGGGCATAGGCCAGAGCCTTGTCCAGGCCCCAGAAGGTCCGGACGAAACGCTTGGTGTTCATGGTCACAGGCTCGGAGAAGTCACCGCCCTGAGGAGAGACCGCGCCGATGATGGAGACAGAGCCCTTTTCCCCGCCCAGGGTCAGGACCAGGCCGGCTCTCTCATAGAAAGCGGCCAGACGGGAGGCCAGATAGGCCGGGAAGCCTTCCTCGGCCGGCATCTCTTCCATACGTCCTGAGAGCTCACGGAGAGCCTCGGCCCAGCGGGAGGTGGAGTCGGCCATGATGGCCACGTCGTAGCCCATGTCACGGTAATATTCGGCCAGGGTGATGCCGGTGTAAATGGAGGCCTCACGGGCCGCCACAGGCATATTGGAGGTGTTGGCGATGAGGGAGGTCCGGTCCATGAGCTTATTGCCGGTCTTGGGATCCTCCAGCTTGGAGAAGTCCTCCAGGACCTCGGTCATCTCATTGCCGCGCTCGCCGCAGCCGATGTAGATGATCACATTGGCGTCGGAGAACTTGGCGATGGCGTGCTGGGTCATGGTCTTGCCGGTTCCGAAACCGCCGGGGATGGCAGCGGTGCCGCCGCGGCTGATGGGGAAGAGGGTATCGATGACTCTCTGGCCGGTGACCAGGGGCTCGGAGGCTGTCTCTCTCTGGGTGACGGGACGGGGCACGCGGATGGGCCAGCGGTGGGCCAGACTCAGGTTGACACGGCTGCCGTCGGCGCATTCGGCCACAGCCAGGGTATCGAGGACAGCGTAGGGACCGTCGTCCACCACGGAGACCACCTTGGCCTCACCGATGGTGGGCGGGACCAGGGAACGGTGGGTGATGGAAGCCGTTTCCGGGCATTCTGCGATCACCTGACCGCCCCGGATGGTATCACCGACCTTGATCTTCATGGTCACGTCCCATTTTTTCTCCAGGTCCAGAGCATTGACAGTGGTGCCGCGGGTGATGTATTTGCCGGACACGGCTGCGATCTCGGACAGGGGACGCTCGATGCCGTCGAAGATGTTGTTGAGGATGCCGGGGCCGAGCAGGACAGCCATGGGAGCTCCCGTGCCTTCGACCATTTCGCCCGGCTTGATGCCGGAGGTCTCTTCATAGACCTGGACGGAGGTCATTCCCTCTGTCAGGGAAATGACTTCGCCGACCAGTCTTTCATTTCCGGCATAGACCATTTCATTCATATTGAAGCCTGTGTGCCCTTTGATGTAGCAGATAGGCCCGTTGATGCCGTAGATCGGCGCTTTCTGACTCATGTTTCGTCCTCTTTTTCATTGATGATAAAGGCATCCTTCTCATTGGCGAGAGCGGAAGCGAAGGTCTCATCGATCTCGATATTTCTGGAGGGGGAGACGGCCAGGACACCGCCCAGGATGGGACGGTCGGCCACCTCCGGCGTCACACCGCATTTCTCCGCAACAGACGGAATGAGGGCGGCGTCGGTCCCGTCCAGATAGTAAAGGGCCTCATCATTGCCCAGATAGGTCCGGATGGCTTCGATCTTTTTGCAGAGGAAGGGCAGGTAATCCGGGCTCTTCCGGAAGGCCTCCAGCTTTTCGGAGACCTCGGCAAAGACCTTTTCCGTGAGGGAATCCTTAAGAGCGGTCAGCTCCTTACGGAGGGAGAGCTGCTCCTCGGACAGGACCTTGTTCATCTCCCTCTGGTAGGTATTTCCGTCGTGGTAGACGGCCTGGTCGGCCTGCTGCTTTTTGAGGCTGCAGTGGTCGGCATAGAGGCCGTCCAGCTGACCCTGGTATTCGGCCAGGATGCGGTCGCCGTCCTTCTGGGCCTTGTCTGTGACCAGGTCGTAAAACTTTTCGAGTTTTTCTTCTGTTGTCATAATTTTAATCCTATCGCCTGACTGACATAATCTGTGATAAAGTCCGGACTCCGTCCTGTCCCATGGCGGTCAGGCACATCGATGACGAGGGGGCGGGTCTGGGACATACGGAGGTCAAGAAAATACTCCGGATGCTCACGGCTGAGCTTTTCGGTGAGGAGGAGGATACCGATGGTCTTGTCCTCAAGCACATGGTCGAGGGCGGACCGGATCTCTCCGTCCGTATGGACCTCCACACCGTCGATGCCGGCCAGACGCATGCCTGTCAGGGTGTCGACATTGTCACTGATCAAATACATTTTCATAAGATTTTTCCGATCTCTTCCTTATGACAGGTTACCGAGGATCATGAAGGAAATGATAAGACCGTAGTGGCAGACACCTTCGGCCAGACCGACGAAGATGAGGGATTTACCCAGGACACTGGAGTCCTCGGAGATGGCGCCCAGGGCAGCCGATGCGGCAGAGGCCACGGCGATACCGCCGCCCAGGCAGCTCATGCCTGTGGAAAGGGCTGCGCCGATGTAGGCCAGACCGTTGCCGCTGGTGGCGCTTTCAGCAGCCTGAGCGGGAGTGGCGCCGGCAAACATCATGACACCGCCGACCAGGAGCAGGCCGAAGAAGGCTGCGATGTTGACGGCCAGGGTGGATTTGAGACGGCCCTTGCTTCTTTCGCCGTGAAGGAAGACGGTGAAGGGGATGATGATGCTTAAGACAAGGGCGACAACGAGTAAGATCTTAGCTGCGGTAAACATATTGGAAAACCTCCTTAATAGTTTGCTTATTTGACTTATTTATGCGGGATGGCCCCGCTTATTGACAGAAAAGGATGGATGGCCTCAGGCCCTGTTTTTCCGGAAGGACCGGAAGCTCTTGCCGTCTCCCTTGTAGAAGCGGGAGAAGAGCTCATAGTATTCGAGTCGGAGGACCTGGATACCGACGATCAGGCCTTCCAGACCCATGACGAAGATATTGCCCAGGATCACGGCGATCCAGTTGGGATTACCGGCCTCCGCCCCTGCCAGCATGAGGACCACGCCCATCATGGCGGCATGGCTGACGGCGAAAGCGCCGATACGGACGAAGGAGAGGGTGTTGGAGAAGAAGCTCAGCATGACCTCGAAGAGCTCGAAGAAGCCCTGGACGATGAACATGCCTATGCCTCCCTCGATCTTCTTTTCCTTGGAATGCTCGACCATCTTGGTCAGGGGCTCCTTGAGGAACATCATAAGGACCGTGATCGCGATGATGCCCAGGAAAATGCCGGCGGCCGGGATGGTGTGGCCCGACATGACCATGATGATCAGGAAGACCACGGTGCCGTAGAAGATGATGCCGGATACCGAGTTTGTCCCGAAGTAGGCTTCCGCTACATCCTTCCGCCTCTTGGAGAGGACGATGTTGAAGATCATGGTCAGGAGGATGAGGCCCATGCCGAAGACGATGGCCACGATGAAGACCGTGTTGAGCCGGCCCACAAGGGGCAGGGACAGCATGGCTTCACGGGGTCTGAGCCAGAGGGCAGGCAGGACATTCTCGAAGCCGAAGAAGGAGCCGAACATAAAGCCGAAGAAGGTGGAGAAGATACCGGCCAGTCCGATGATGCCGCCCAGTCTCACTCCCTTGAGCTTGTAGAGCAGGAAGCCGCCGATCAGGAGGCAGAGACCCTGGCCCGCATCGCCGAACATGGCGCCGAAGATGAAGGAGTAGGTCAGGGCAATGAAGATGGTCGGATCGAACTCAGTATAGTTGGGCAGGCCGTACATCTCCGTGTACATCTCGTAGGGCTTGAAGAGGGCCGGGTTCTTGAGCTTGGTCGGAGGAACCAGGTCGTCGTAGGGGGCATCCTCGCTGATCGAGCAGATGACGTAGGGATCCTCCTCGATGGCCTTTTCAAAGGCCGGAATGTCCGAGCTGCCCAGCCAGCCGCAGAGCACATAGTAGGTGTTCTCGCCGATCACACTTAAGGCAGCCTGGCGGCGGATATCGAAGGAATCGAAGAGCCCGCTTAAGGTCTTCTGCGCGGCCCGGATGGCGGTGGCATTGTCACGGAAGAGGGCGGTGATGGCAGCCGAGAGGTCCCGGCTCTCCTTCTCATTCCGCGAAAGATCCTCGGCAATGCCCTGGCAGATCTCCTTGGCCGTGCCCTTGTATTTGCCCGGAATATAGGTCTTCTCGAAACGAAGGGTGGTCAGGATGGTCCGGATGCGGTTGACCTCGCTTTCCGGCATGAAAACGATGCCCCAGGCGTATTCCCGGTCGGCGTCGCATTTGAGGAAATGGACCATCTCGCGCTCATTGACGTATTCGTTGAAGCGGTGCTCACATTCGACCGGCATTTTTCCGAAGCGGAAATGCAGGTGCCGGAACTGGAGCAGGGTGTCGATGTCGAAGTCCAGGGAGGAGAAATGATCCAGGACCTTGGAGACGTCGCTTAAGGAGGTGGATTCATTTTTCAGGGTCTCCAGACGGCTTTCCATGCCATCCAGCCGGGACTTGATGCCGCGGACGGTCTCGAGAGCCTGGGCATAGGAGACATCGGGGATGGGAGCGGACTTGACCTTTTTGGCCTTTCTCTGCCTTTCCGCGGGAATGCGGTCGGCAAATTCATTGGCCAGGGTCATGTCCTCCCGGTAGGGATTGTTTTCGATAAAGGGTGTCAGCTTCTGACCGGGACCCATGGCTGTGAGGGCATTTTCCAGATGGATATCGAGCCCGCTCAGGTAGGTCAGGGCCACCCGGTCAATGTCATCCTTGGGACCAGTGAGGCTGACGAATTTCATTTTCTCGATCATAAGATCACTCCTTAATAGAGTTGGTTTCTGCCGATAGCCGTGTCAGATCCGGAGGATCATTTCCAGGGCTTCATCGACGGGAGTATGATAATGAACACATTCGAGGGCCACGGTCAGCCGGGAGACCTCGTGCTCTTTCATATAAAGATAGCGGTAGGGTGTGGCAATCGAATAGGGATCGCGGCGGGCCAGACCGTCCAGGATATGGCGGAGGAGGTAATTGTATTCAAAGCCCAGCTTCTCCGGAGCCATGTATTCCCCGTATTTCCGGCCGTAATAGGTGGCATCGAGGACCTCCTGGTAATCCGCATCCGTCTCGGCATCCAGCAATCGGCCGATCTCTTCGCTCTTCAGCTTGTAGTTGAAGGGAATGAGCATGGCGTAGATGTCTGTCCGGGACATGTTGTAGCTGCGGTGGGCGCGGCTGATCCACATGAGATTGAGCATGTCGAAGCGGGTGCCGTAGGCCTCCTTGACGATCTTGATGTTCTTCTTCTTGACCAGTCCGCCGTTGTGCTTCCAGAGTGAGGAAAAATAAAACTGGTCGATAGCGGTCTCATAATCGAAGAGACCGGTCTCATTGGAGGCAAAGAGCGGTGTCAGGATCTTGTAATAGGGCGTATCCGACAGCGCATCGAGGACCTCTTCCCTGGAGGTGGCCTGGGACAGCTTGGTCAGGTCCAGGTCCGAGTATCTGTCATAGAAGTCCCTGGAGATCAGGATGCCGGGATCGACGCGTCCGCTGCTGGTGATATCCTCCAGCACATGCTTGAGGGTGTAACACTCGAAGCGGCGGGAATAAAAGCGAAGAAAGCGTCTCTGCTTCTGATTGGCGAAATGATAGATGGACTCGAAATCCCGGTAGGTGGCGCGGGCAATGTCCGGCTCGGCCGACAGGCGGTGGGCCTTGTAGGCCTCATCGGTCAGGATGTCCTGGTAGCCCTCATGTCTCTGCAGGACCGAGATGGCGGAGGCCACGTCCTTCTGGGACAGGATCTCGCGATAATCCTCTTCGGTCAGGAGACGGGTCTGCATGCCCTTGACCTTGGTCGTCAGCGCGCTATATTCGCGAAGGCCGCTCATAGGATGTCTCCGCTGTTGAGAATGTGGTCCACGATGTCCCCGGCCCAATCCTCATGATGCTGATCATAGTTCTGCTGAACCTGCTTTTTGGCAGCGGCCATATCCTGGCGGAGCTTGGTGAGAAGCTGTGCGTTATTGTCATCCATGGCCTTGCGGTTTTTGGCTATTCTGGCCTCGGTCTGGCTGTCGATCTCCTTATCGTAGGCCTCGGTCTTTTCCTGCATGGCGGCAGAAAGGGCAGGCTTCTTTTCCTCTGCCGATTCCACGATCTTGCGGGCCGCGACCTCGATCTCATTTAAACGCTGAAGAACCGGATCCATGTGAGTTCCTCCTTTTGTTATGTAATCCTAAACATTATAAACCTCTCTGAAAAAAATTCAAACTGTTTATTAAGGAAGAGAAGCACCTTGCCCCCCGGGGGAGAGGGGAACTCTTAGACCGGATGCGGGATGGGAATGAGAAAGCGGGAAGCAGCTATTCGCAAGAAGGGCTTCCTTGTGATATAATACAGAAACCGCCACAAAGGCGGAAAAGACTGCAAGCGTTTGGAGAAAGCTATGAGACTCAGATTCGTACCCGAAGCCGCCGGCATCATTGAGAAAAGCCCTTATGTGATCCACGACGCCCTGCCCCTTGCGCGGGATATTATGACTTATTATAAGAAGGAACAGCCTCTGCATATCGAGATCGGGACCGGCAAGGGCGGTTTTATCGTGGAAATGGCAAGGCGGGATCCGGATGTCAATTTCCTGGGCGTGGAGCGCTATGAAAGCGTGCTCTACCGGGCCTGCGAGAAGCTGGATGCCTTTCCGGAGGAGGAGAGGCCGTCGAATGTCCTTTTCTTCAGCCATGATGCCAGAGACCTGGTCCTGGCTCTCGGAGGGCGGAGG
>R21__coassemble_1767_pt1 | contig 13857 bp, 9 predicted proteins | sample R21__metabat2_low_PE_030 | metagenome-assembled genome bin R21
CGCATCATGGGAGAGGCAGAGAATGTCTCCCGGGCGGAAAGGCTGATCAGACAGATGCTTAGGCTTTCAGAGAGGGGAATTGATTTGACGGATCATGACATCACCTACACCCTGTCTCTTCTTGAAGAAAATAAGGAAGAGAGCCTGGTGGATATGGACAACGACACCATTATCCATACAGTCAACGGACGTCCTGTCAAGCCCAAGACCATAGGTCAGAAGCAGTATGTTGAATCGATCCGGGACCGGATGATCACCTTCGGGATCGGTCCGGCCGGTACCGGCAAGACCTATCTGGCCATGGCTATGGCAATAGCGGCCTTTAAGAAGGAAGAGGTCAGTCGGATCATATTGACCCGGCCGGCTATCGAAGCGGGAGAGAAGCTGGGCTTTTTGCCCGGTGATCTTCAGAGCAAGATCGATCCCTACCTGCGCCCACTTTACGATGCTCTTTATGAGATCATGGGAGCGGAGAGCTTTCTGAAAAATTCCGAAAAGGGTCTGATCGAGGTCGCTCCCCTGGCCTATATGAGGGGCAGAACACTGGACAATGCCTTTATCATCCTGGATGAGGCCCAGAACACCTCACCGGCCCAGATGAAGATGTTTCTGACCCGTATCGGCTTCGGGACCAAGGTGGTCATCACCGGTGACCGGACCCAGAAGGATCTGCCCTCAGATATGGTCAGCGGTCTGGATACGGCAGCCAAGGTCCTGGCTAAGATCGATGAGATCGGCTTCTGTGAGCTGACCAGCCGTGACGTGGTTCGTCATCCCCTGGTCCAGAAGATCGTTAAGGCCTACGAAAAATACGAAGAGAGGACCCGGACCAGACGGGCCGGAAAGGCAGTCAATGATCGTAAGGGTTGAAAAAGAATATAAGGGAGAGGATTTCAGACAGATCCTGCCCTTTACATACAAGAAGCTGGCTGAAAAGGTGGCGGCAAAGGTCCTGGAGACAGAGGGTTGTCCCTTTGAGGCGGAGGTCTCCCTGCTTCTGACGGACGATGCTGAGATCCGGGAGATGAACAGGGACTTAAGAGAGATCGACAGGGTGACGGACGTGCTGTCCTTCCCCATGGCGGACTATAACAGCCCGGCAGATTTCTCGACCTTTGAAGAAGGTGACCCGGATCTTTTTGATCCGGAGACCGGGCTCTTCATGCTGGGAGATATCGTGATCGACGTGAGACAGCTGAAGCGGCAGGCAGAGGAATACGGTCATTCGACCAGGCGGGAATACGCCTTCCTCATTGCCCACAGCATGCTTCATCTGGTCGGCTACGATCATATGACAGAGGAAGAGGCCAGGGATATGGAGTCCAGACAGGAAGCAGTGCTTCAAAGTCTCGGAATCTCAAGGAATTAAGAAAGGAAGAGTAGCTATGAGAAAATTTGTGACATGCGCCGTGGCGGCAGCAGCTCTTTGCGGGGCTGTGGCTCTGACCGGCTGTACCTTTGGTCACACGGCAGATACCATTGTGGACGAGTCCTCCTCTGAGGCAGAGGTCACACCTGAGACCACGGATGTCCCGGAAAGCTCTGTGGAGCCGACGGCCGAGACCACTCCCACACCGGAGCCTACCCCCACGGAACCCATTCCTGACGGTATGGCCAAGTCCTTCCTGACCGGTGAATATGTGGACGAAGAGGTTGGCGAAAAGCGTCCGATCGAGTTTATGATCGACAATTCCAAGGATGCCATCCCCCAGTCCGGTATCAGCCAGGCGGATATTATCTACGAATCACCGGTCGAGACCGGTATCACCCGTCTCTGCGCTGTCTTTGAGGATACCACGGGCATTGACCGGATCGGACCCTTAAGAAGCTGCCGCGATTATTTCATTTCCCTGACAGCCGGTCTTGACGGCATCTACACCCATTACGGCCAGGCGGCTTACGCTCTGACCTATCTGGAATCTCCCTATGTGGACAATCTGAGCGGTCTTTTGAGCTCTACCTCCAACTGCTTCTACAGGGATTACACCTTCCATCAGGATTTCCACACCGCCTATATCGGCGATTCCGGTATCCAGCAGGCCATTGAGATCCGGGATTACGATAAGACTCATGATGAGGACTACGACGGCCAGTTCAAATTCGCCTGGGTCGGCGATAAAGTGACCAATGAAGACGGAGAGGATGCCAAATATCTGGCCACCGGCTATGTCTACAACACCCCCTACTTCGTCTACAATGAGGAGGACGGTCTCTATTACCGTTACCAGTTCGACCAGCCCCATGTGGATGCGGAAAACGGCGAGCAGCTGGCCTTCACCAATATCATTCTGGAATATCAGAACTACGATATCTATGAGCGTCTGACCAACGACCATCCCATCTACCTGCATTTCGATACCACAGCCGGCGGCAAGGGCAAATACATCACCAACGGCAAGGCCGTGGATATCACCTGGGAAAGACCGGACTTCTACAGCGAAGTGACCTATTATGACGCCGACGGCAATGAGCTTGAGATCAACACCGGCAAGACCATGGTCTGTGTCATCCAGAACGAAAAGCTGGGCGAATGCGTGATCGGCAATTCCGCTGAGGATGCTCATTGCGTGGTCAATGACGAAGATCTGGCCGAGGCCGTGGAGCTCAACCAGCTCTTCATGGGCCAGTGGGAATACATCGAGCCCGAACTTCTGGATGTCCTGACCAAGGAACGCAACCAGTATATTGAGGCCCGCGGTTATTCCAAGGTCGAAGAAGGGGTTTACACCATAGACTGATATGCGTGACTATATCAAAGACAAAAAAAGAATCGTCATCAAGGTCGGTTCGTCATCCCTTATGCATGCGGAGACGGGCCGGCCGGACCTGACCCGGATCGAACACCTGGTGAGGGAGATCTCGGATATCCGCAATCAGGGCAAGGATGTGGTCCTGGTATCCTCGGGAGCCATTGCCGTGGGACGCAGCTTTCTGGGCTTTGACAAAAACCATTCTCTGCCGGAAAAGCAGGCCTTTGCGGCCATCGGCCAGGCCAGACTCCTGACCCTCTACCAAAGGCTCTTTGCGGAATACGGTCAGAATGCGGCCCAGATCCTCATGACCAAAAATGCCATGACGGATAACTTAAGCCGCTTCAATGCCAGAAATACCTTCAACGAGCTGCTCCATCTGGGCGCCATTCCCATCGTCAATGAAAATGACACCATCACGACCTATGAGATCGAATTCGGTGACAATGATACCTTATCTGCAGTCGTGGCAGCCCTGATCGAGGCAGACCTCCTGATCCTTCTGTCAGATATCGACGGTCTCTATACCGATGATCCCAGAAAGAATCCTGAGGCCAGATTCATACCGGAGGTCACGGAGATCGATGATGACCTTCTCTCTATGGCCAAGGGAACGACCGGCAGCACGGCCGGAACCGGGGGCATGGCCACCAAGCTTCATGCGGCTGAGATCGCCACGGCCTGCGGGACGGATATGATCATAGCCAGATCGGATGACTTCCGTGTCATCCATCAGCTGACGGCAGGAGAGGACATCGGAACCATATTCCGTTCTTCTCCCAAGGAAGAGCATTATCTGATCGATTATCTCAACAATCTGTAAGCTTATAAGGCCCGAAGTGACAGCTTTGTCCCTTCGGGCGTTTTCGGGAAAAGAAGACTATGTCAAATCAAAGCCAAACGGAAATTCAGAGACAGTATCTTGAGGCGGATGCCGAGCTGGTCCGGGACCTTTCTGTCTCTTACGGACGGCCTTTGGGCTGCTGCATCACCACCTTCGGCTGTCAGATGAATGCCCATGATTCGGAAAAGCTCTCAGGCATGCTGGCCCAAATGGGCTTTCAGGAGGTTGCCGAGGATCAGGCCGATCTCATTATCTACAACACCTGTACGGTCCGCGACAATGCCGACCAGAGGGTCTACGGCCGTCTGGGCGTGCTCAACGGTCTCCGTCATAAGAGGCCCGGCCTTAAGATCGCTCTTTGCGGCTGCATGATGCAGGAGAGCCATGTGATCGAGAAGCTGAAGAAGTCCTACAGCTTTGTCAATCTCATTTTCGGGACACATAACCTGGCCCATTTTCCGGAGCTGGTCTACCGGATGTACCATGAAAAGGGTCCCGTTATCGAGATCCTGGACAAGGACAGCGGATCGGCCGAGGAGCTGCCCCGTATTCGGCATTTTTCCTTCAAATCCGGTGTCAATATCATGTACGGCTGCAACAATTTCTGCACCTACTGCATCGTCCCCTATGTCAGAGGACGGGAGAGGAGCCGGGAGAAGGAGGATATCCTGAAGGAGATCCGGGACCTTGCCTCCGACGGCGTCAAGGAGATCATGCTTCTCGGGCAGAATGTCAATTCCTACGGAAAAAATCTGGAAAATGCCGTCTCCTTTGCCCAGCTGCTTAAGGAAAGCGCCCAGGTTCCGGGGATCGAAAGGGTGCGCTTTATGACCTCCCATCCCAAGGATCTGTCGGATGAGCTGATCAGGGTGATAGCAGAAGAGCCCAAGATCTGCCGTCATATCCACCTGCCGGTCCAGTCGGGCAGCACGGAGATCCTGAGGAGAATGAACCGCCGCTATACCAGAGAGTCCTATCTGGATCTGGTCGACAGGATCCGGGCTGCCATTCCCGACATTTCCCTGACCACGGACATTATTGTGGGCTTCCCCGGGGAGACGGAGGAGGATTTTGCCCAGACTCTGTCACTCATCGAGGCCTGCGGCTTTGATTCTGTCTTTACCTTTGAATACTCCAAGAGGACCGGAACACCGGCTGCCGTCATGGAGGATCAGGTGAGTGAAGAGGTGGTCAAGGCCCGCTTTAAGCGACTGCTGGATACCGTCAAAAAGACCGGCGAAAGGGCAGTCGGCCGCTTTGAGGGGCAGGTGGTCGAGGTCCTTGTGGAGGGCAAAAACCGTGAGGAAGGTCTTTTGACCGGACGCCTTTCCCAGAACCTTCTGGTCCATTTTCCGGGAGAGGAAAGCCTGATCGGGTCACTCATTAAGGTCAGACTGGATGAGTGCAAGGGCTTCTATTACCTGGGCAGCCGGGCCTGAAAAAGCCAAGTTTTCGGAAGAGAGGAAAAAGCCATGCCGCTTTCACCGATGATGTCGGAATATATGAAAATGAAGGAAGCCTACAGCGACTGCATCCTGATGTATCGCGTGGGTGACTTTTATGAGATGTTTTTTGAGGATGCCGAGGTTGTCTCAAAAGCCATTGAACTCACTCTGACAGGCAAGGAGTGCGGTCTTGAGGAGCGCGCTCCCATGTGCGGCGTTCCCTTCCATGCGGTCGAGACCTATATCACGCGTCTGATCGACAAGGGCTTCAAGGTGGCCGTCTGTGACCAGGTCGAGGATCCCAAGCTGGCCAAGGGTCTGGTCAAAAGGGAGGTCACCCGTGTGGTCACTCCCGGCACAAACTGCGATATGGCTGCCCTGGATGAGAGCCGCCACAATTACATCCTCTGTCTGGTCTCCGTCGAAAATAAGACCGGTGTGGCCTCCGCCGATGTTTCGACCGGTGATTTCTCCGTCACAGAGGTCGATTCCCTCCAGAAGATAAGTGATGAGATCCAGCGCTTTCATCCCTCTGAGATCATCTGCAACCAGGCCTTCCTGATGTCGGGCTTTGATACAGTCGATCTGAAGGAACGTCTGGGCATTATGGTCTCGCCCTTAAATGATACCTATTTTGCCGATGAATCCGCCAAAAGTCTGATCCTGGATCATTTTCATGTTCATTCCCTGGAAGGGCTGGGCTTAAAGGAAATGTCCTGCGGCATCAGCGCTGCCGGCGGACTTTTGTCCTACCTTTTGGAGACTCAGAAGACCCAGCTGGACCATATGCGGACCATCCGCCCCTATGCGGCTGAAAATTATATGGTCCTGGATTCCTCGACCCTCCGCACTCTGGAGCTGGTCGAGACCTTAATAGAAAAGCAGAAGAGAGGGTCTCTCCTCTGGGTCCTGGACCATACCCGGACGGCCATGGGAGCGCGTTATTTAAGGACGGCCATAGAACAGCCCCTGATCGACGAGGCTGCCATCAATGAAAGACTGGATGCCGTGGAGACCCTGGTCGAGGACCGGATCACCTGTGAAGAGCTCAGGGAATATCTCAATCCCATTTACGATCTGGAGCGTCTGGTCACCCGCATTTCCTACCGGACAGCCAACCCGCGCGACCTGTCCGCCCTTAAGACGTCGCTCGCCATGCTGCCGCCTGTCCGGGAGCTGATCTCCCATCTTGACAGCAAACGCTTCCGGGCCCTGTCTTCGGAAATGGATGATCTGACAGACCTCTGCGACCTTCTGGAACGGGCCATCGTGGAGGATCCGCCCCTGGCCATGAAGGAGGGTGGGATCATAAAGGAAGGCTATAATAAGGACGTCGATGATTACCGCTGCGCCGGACGGGACGGCAAGACCTGGCTGGCCGATCTGGAGAGCCGGGAGAGGGAAAAGACCGGTATCCATACCCTCAAGGTCAAATTCAATCGTGTCTTCGGCTACCTGATCGAGGTCACCAATTCCTTTAAGGATAAGGTGCCGGACTATTTTATCCGCCGCCAGACCCTGACCGGTTCCGAACGCTATACCACAACGGAGCTCAACGAGCTGCAGGAAAAGATCCTGGGGGCCCAGGACCGGCTTTACAGCCTGGAGTATGAGCTCTTTGCCGAGGTCAGGGAGATCCTGGAAAGTGAGATGGGCCGGATCCAGAAGACAGCCAGGGCCGTGGCTGAGATCGATATGTACGCGTCTTTGGCTTATGCGGCTTCTGTCAACCGTTATGTCCGTCCCCATATCAATACGACAGGTCGGATCGATATCAAGGCCGGCCGTCATCCCGTGGTCGAAAAAATGATCCGCCAGGATGCTTTTGTGCCAAATGACACCTTGCTGGATCAGGACAAAAAGCGTCTCTCCATCATCACCGGTCCCAATATGGCCGGCAAGTCCACCTATATGCGGCAGACAGCTCTGATCGTTCTGATGGCCCAGATCGGATCCTTTGTCCCGGCTAAGGAGGCAGACATTTCTATCGTGGACCGGATCTTCACCCGTGTCGGCGCTTCCGATGATCTGGGAAGCGGCCAGTCCACCTTCATGGTGGAGATGACCGAGATGGCCAATATTTTAAGAAATGCCACCGATCGGTCTCTCCTTATCCTGGATGAGATCGGCCGGGGAACCTCGACCTTTGACGGCCTTTCCATTGCCTGGGCCGTGGTCGAATATATAGCCGATAAGAGGCTGATCGGGGCCAAGACCCTCTTTGCCACCCATTATCATGAGCTGACAGAGCTGGAGGGTAAGATCCCGGGTGTCAACAATTACTGCATCGCCGTCAAGGAAAAGTCGGACGGTATCATTTTCCTGAGAAAGATCGTGAAGGGCGGAGCCGACAAGAGCTACGGCATCGATGTGGCCAGACTGGCCGGCGTGCCGGAAGCGGTCCTGGGTCGGGCCAGACAGATCGTGGAACAGCTGTCCGATGCGGATATCACCGCGGCGGTCGAGGTCATGACCGGAAAGAAGACCAAGGCCAAGCCCATTCATTACGATCAGGTGGATCTGCAGCAGATGTCCCTTTTCGCCACGGTCTCCGATGAGGATGTGGTCAATGAACTCAAGTCCATAGACATCACCTCCCTGACACCGGTCGATGCCCTCAATGTCCTCTATAAACTTCAGAATAAGCTCAATAACAGGTGGGGTTCCTGATGGGAAAGATCGTTGTACTCGATAAAAAAACCGTGGACCAGATCGCAGCCGGAGAGGTGGTCGAACGTCCTTCCTCCGTGGTCAAGGAGCTGGTCGAAAATGCCATCGATGCCGGGGCTCATGCCATTTCCATAGAGATAAAGGACGGCGGGGCGAGCCTGATCCGGATCACCGATGACGGCTGCGGCATCGATCCGGAAGATATTCCGGCAGCCTTTACGGCCCATGCGACCAGCAAGCTTCGTCAGATATCCGATCTGGAGGAGCTGACCACCCTGGGCTTCAGAGGAGAGGCGCTGGCCTCCATTGCGGCCGTCTCCCGTGTGGAGCTGATTACCAAAAGGGCGGAGGACCTGACAGCCATCCGGATCCGTCTGGACGGCGGGGTGCCTGTCCATGAGGAGGAGATCGGGGCGCCGGACGGGACGACCATCATCGTCCGCGACCTCTTTTTCAATGTGCCGGCCAGGGCCAAATTTCTCAAATCGGCCATGACGGAGGCCTCTTATGTGGGGGCCTTTGCTGAGCAGCTGGCTCTGTCCAGACCTGACATTTCCTTCTCCTTTACGGTCAATGGCCAGAGAAAGCTGCAGACCTCGGGCAAGGGCTCTCTCCATGATGTGATCCACATTCTCTACGGCCGGGAAATGAGCCGGGAGATCCTGGAGGTCAATGCCTCCGATCCCGAGCTGGGTCTGTCCCTCTCCGGTTATATAGGCAAGCCGGTCATGAGCCGTGGCAACCGGACTCTGGAAATGACCTTCGTGAACGGCCGGTCCATCCGCAGCAAGATCCTCATGAAGGCCATAGAGGATGGCTTCGGCACAAGACTCATGCAGCATCGCTACCCCTTCAGCTGTCTTATGCTGGCTCTGGACGGGAAAAATGTGGATGTAAATGTGCATCCCTCCAAGATCGAGGTCCGCTTTGTCGATGAAAACGGTATCTACGAGGCGGTCCGAAGGGCTGTCGCGAAGGCACTGGACCATGTGGACATGATCGTCAGCGCCAAAGCGGATGGTCAAGCCTCCGGGAAAAAGGCCGAAACGACAGAAAAGGTGGCCGGGGCTGAGCCCTTTGAAAAGAAGGAAAGAGAAAGACTTTTCGGAAGGACAGAAAAAGGAAGGGATAGGTCTGAGGCAGACAAAGTTATGGAGAAGGCCTCTTATGGGCCTTCTGTGGATGCTCTGAAGAGAAGGCCTGAGACAGAAGGCCTTGAAAGCCCTGAGCGGACAGTCGAAAACGCCTTTGGCAAAGACGATGAGGCGGGACAGAAGACCGGCCCCGTTCAGACGGTCAGATCAGAGACGGATCCTTCCGGGGAATCAAAGACAGAGCCCTCCGGACTGCCCGGGGCAGAGAAAATAGAGGAGAGGGAACCGGACGCAGACCGACAGACCGATATCCTTGAAAAGACTGAGGAAAAGGCAGAAGAAAAGCCCATTTACGAGCAGATGACTCTGGGCTTTCTGACCGAAGAGGGCAGGAAGAGGCATCGGATCATCGGCGAGGTCTTCCGGACCTACTGGCTGGTCGAATTTGAGGAAAAGCTCTTCATCATAGACCAGCATGCGGCCCACGAAAAGGTCCTCTATGAAAAGCTGATGAAAAGCTATAAGGAGAGAAGCCTGACCTCCCAGATGATCACACCGCCTATCCTGGTCTCCCTCTCTCTGCAGGAGGAGGCCGCATATCTGGAACACCGGGAAGCCTTCGAAAAGCTGGGCTTTGAGATCGAGGCCTTCGGCGGACGGGATTACCTGATCCGGGGTCTGCCCTATACCCTTGAGGCCTACGGGTCAAAGGAGCTTTTCCTGGAAATGCTGGATGCCTCGGAAGGCCCGTCGACCTCGGCAGATACCCTGGAGGCCTATACCCACCGGGTGGCCACGGAGGCCTGTAAGGCAGCCGTTAAAGGCAATAATCGGCTGACTCTGCAGGAGGCTGACTATCTGATCGATCAGCTGCTCAGGTGCGAAGATCCCTATCATTGTCCGCACGGCCGCCCGACCATCATCGCCTTCAGCAAATATGACCTTGAGAAACGCTTTAAGAGGATCGTCTAAACAAGATGACAAAGACTGAGAAAAAACCACTGATCGTGATCGCAGGACCGACGGCCTCGGGAAAAAGTGACACCGCTGCTGAGCTGGGACGGCTGATCGGCGGAGAGGTCGTTTCGGCCGATGCCATGCAGGTCTATAAATATATGGATATCGGATCGGCCAAGGTCACAAAGGAGGAAATGCTGGGGGTGCCTCATCACATGATCGATGTGGCAGAGCCGACGGAAGCCTTCGACGTGACCCGCTATGCCGCCATGGCAAAGGCCTGCATCGAAGACATTCACAGGAGGGGCAGGATCCCTATTCTCTGCGGCGGGACCGGCTTTTATATTCAGGCGGTGGTCCGGGACATCGATTTTGAAGAGACGACCGGTGATTCCCTTTTCCGGAAAAAGCTGATGGCAGAAGCGGAAGCGCTTGGAAATGAAGCCCTACACCAACGTCTGAGAGCCGTCGATCCGGTCTCAGCCGAGGCCATCCATCCCAATAATATCCGCCGGGTCATCCGGGCTCTCGAATATTTTGAGGAGACCGGACGGACCATTTCTTCCCACAATGAGGAGGAAGCGGCCAAGGCTTCGCCCTATGATCTGTTCTTTTATTGCCTCAATGATGACAGAGAGAAACTTTATGAGAGGATAGACCATCGTGTGGACTTCATGCTGGACTGCGGTCTTGTGGAGGAGATCAAATTTCTGAAGAGCATGGGACTGACCGCTGATATGGTCTCCATGCAGGGCATAGGCTACAAGGAAATGCTCAACTATCTGGATGGTCTGACCTCCTATGAGGAGGCGGTCCGCCTGGTCAAGCGCAACAGCCGGCATTATGCCAAACGGCAGGTGACCTGGTTCAAAAGGGAGAGAGAGGTCCGCTGGCTCATGGTCGGAGATTTTGACTGTCAGCCCCTTCGGATCGCAGAGCACATAGCCGGAGAGATCCGGCCGCAGTCAGAGGAAACATAAAGGATAAGCTTATGACAAGAAAGGAAATTTACAGGAGCCTGGGGATCTCGGAGGAGGTCTTCAGCTTCGGAGAAAACATACTGGAGAGCCTGGGAGATCGTTTTGCCCGGATCGATGCCGTGAGTGAATACAATTCTCTCAAGGTCCTTTCGGCCATGCAGTCCTATCCCATATCCGAGGCCCATCTGACAGGAACCACCGGCTACGGCTACAATGACATCGGCCGCGATGCGGTGGAGGCAGTCTACGCCAGGACCTTCCACACAGAGGATGCCCTGGTCCGTCCCCTGATCGCCTGTGGCACACATGCCCTGGCCGTGGCCATGTCCGGAAATGTCAGGCCCGGAGACGAGATCCTGGCCGTTTCGGGCCGGCCCTATGATACCCTGGAGGAGGTCATAGGGATCCGTCCTTCCAGAGGCAGTCTGGCCGAATACGGTGTGACCTATCGTGAGGTCGAGCTGACGGCGGACAGTCAATTTGACCTTCCGGCCATCGCAGAGGCCCTGAACGCTAAGACCCACCTCATCCATATCCAGAGATCCCGCGGTTATTCGACCCGCAAGACCTTGTCGGTGGCTCAGATCGGAGAGGTCATTGCCTTTATCAAAAGGCGGAGACCGGATGTCATTATTATGGTCGATAACTGCTACGGAGAATTTGTCGAAGAGCTTGAACCCTCGGATGTCGGAGCGGATATGCTCGTCGGGTCACTTATCAAAAATCCGGGCGGCGGGCTGGCTCCCATTGGCGGTTATATCGCCGGTACAAAGGAGTGTGTGGAAAATGCCGCCGTCCGTCTGACCACACCGGGTCTGGGAAAGGAGGTCGGCGCCTCCCTTTCCACCAACCGTCTTTTCCTTCAGGGCTTTTTCGAAGCCCCTGTGGTCACGGCCTCTGCCATCAAGGGGGCGCTTTTTGCGGCGGCCTGCTTTGAAAAGCTGGGCTATCCCGTGTTCCCGGACAGCAGGGAGGAACGCTTTGATATCATCCAGGCCATTACCCTGAGAAGTCCGGAGGCCCTCTGCGCCTTCTGCCGGGGCATTCAGAAGGCTGCTCCTGTGGATTCGCATGTGGTCCCCGAGCCCTGGGATATGCCGGGCTATGAGGACCAGGTCATTATGGCGGCCGGGGCCTTTGTGAGCGGAGCCTCTATCGAGCTTTCGGCCGACGGACCTCTGCGCGAGCCCTATAACGTCTATTTTCAGGGCGGTCTGACCTGGCCCTCTGCCAAGCTGGGAATTCTGACAGCCCTTCAGTACGTGGTCGAGGCCGATCACATCGACCTGACCTGAAAAAGGAGAGACCATGAAGACCATCGTGATCGCAGGCGGCGGGGCATCCGGTATGATGGCAGCCATCTGCGCAGCAAGAAAGGGCGCTAAGGTCACCCTTCTGGAAGCCAATGACAGGCTGGGCCGCAAGCTTTGCGCTTCCGGAAACGGACGCTGCAATCTGACCAATCTGGGCGCTTCCGGAGAAGCCTACCGGGGGCAGGATCCGTCCTTTGCCTATGATGTCCTGTCGCGTTTTTCGCCTCAGGATACCGTTTGCTTTTTCAAGGAGCTGGGCCTTCCGACCCTCTCAAAGGAGGGCTGGATCTATCCCTCAAGTGAAGACAGCCGTTCTGTCCTCCTGGCTTTAATGACCGAGCTGGAAAGCCTGAAGGTCAAGGTCAAGACAAAGGAAAGGGTGGTCTCTGTCGAAAGAAATGAGTCGGGCTTATTTATAATCAAGACCGAGACCTGGCATTATGAGGCCGATGCCTTCATCCTGGCCGCCGGTACGCCGGCCTCGGCCGTCAAAGGCTCTTCGGAGGATGGCTATACTCTGGCCAGGGCCTTTGGTCACAGCCTGGTTCCGCCCCTGCCGGCTCTGGTTCCCCTGATGTCTTCGGATCATAGGCTTTCTGCCTGGGGAAGCTTCCGGGTCAGAGGCTCTGTCACGCTCCTTGTTGAAGGACAAAGAGTCATCACGAGAGAGGGACGTCTTCAGACCATAGACCGGGGCATCTCCGGCATACCGGTCCTTCAGGTCAGCCGCTTTGCTGCCAAAGCCCTCTCACAGGGCAAAAGGGTCACGGCAGAGCGCGCCCTCCTGCCTGATATGACGGAAGAGGAAGCCCGGCTTTATTTTGAAAATGCCCGGAATAAGGGTCTTTCTGCCTCTCAGATCCTTGCCCTTTTGCTGCCCGGTAAGGTAGGGGAAGCCCTTTTTATCAAGGGAGCGGAGGTCGAAGACCAGATCAGAGAGCTCAAGCAGCTCAGCTTTGACATCACCGCGACCGGACGCAGAGAGGCGGCCCAGATCATGTGCGGAGGCATTGCCACGGCAGAGGTCGATCCGGCCACCATGGCCTCGCGTCTCATCCCGGGACTTTATCTGGCCGGAGAGCTTCTGGATGTGGACGGAGACTGCGGAGGTTGGAACCTGCAGTTTGCCTGGGCCACGGGCTCTCTGGCAGGAAATGCCGCTGCGGAGGAGTAAAAAAGGTATGCTTCGTATCACGGATATCAAAACCGGAACAGACATAAAAGAGGGGGAGCTGAAAGCCAAAGCGGCCTCCCTTCTTGGTATTTCCCCTAAAAATATCAGCCATTTCAGGATCCTGCGCCGGTCCCTCGATGCCAGAAAAAAGCCCGAGCTTTTTTACATCACGACCGTGGAGGTCGAAACCAGGTGCGATATTCCGGCAAGGATCTTTAAGAAAAATAAAAATATCACGGTCTCAGAACTTAAGCCCTATCAGCTGCCGGAGAGCGGAGAGGAAAAGTTAAAGGAACGGCCGGTCGTGATCGGCTCCGGACCCTCCGGACTTTTTGCGGCCTACCTGCTTGCCTTAAAGGGCTACCGGCCCATCATCCTCGAGAGGGGAGACGAAGCCGGGAAAAGGACGGAAATGGTGCGGAACTTCTGGAAGAGCGGACAACTGGACCCGGAGTCCAATGTCCAGTTCGGAGAGGGAGGCGCCGGAACCTTTTCCGACGGTAAGCTCAATACCTCTTCCAAGGACCCGGCCGGCCGCAAGCAGTTTATTCTGGAGACCTTCGTCCGCCACGGCGGACCCGACCATATCCTTTACGATCAGAAGCCTCATCTGGGGACTGATATCCTGAC
>R21__coassemble_1808_pt1 | contig 13620 bp, 12 predicted proteins | sample R21__metabat2_low_PE_030 | metagenome-assembled genome bin R21
CAAGCCCTTCGCCGAGAACATCGAGATCACCAAGAAGGTCGTTGAGTACGCCCACAAGTACGGTGTCGTGGTCGAGGCTGAGCTCGGTGCTCTGGCCGGTGTCGAGGATGATGTCAAGGTCGATGCCGAGCATTCCGCTTACACACAGCCCGAAGAGGTCGAGGCCTTTGTTCAGGGAACCGGCTGCGATTCTCTGGCCATCGCCATTGGCACAAGCCACGGCGCATTCAAGTTCAAGCCCGGCACAAAGCCCCAGCTGCGTTTCGACATCCTGGATGAGATCGTCAAGAGGATCCCGGGCTTCCCGATCGTCCTTCACGGCTCTTCCTCCGTCCCGCAGGAATATGTCAAGATCATCAATGAAAACGGCGGTAACCTGGCCGATGCCATCGGTATTCCGGAAGATATGCTTCGTCAGGCTGCCAAGTCTGCCGTCTGCAAGATCAACATTGACTCCGACCTTCGTCTGGCCTTCACAGCAGGTGTCCGTCAGGTCCTGACAGCCGATCCCGCTGCCTTCGATCCCAGACAGTATCTGAAGCCCGCCCGCGCCAACATCAAGGCTGTGGTCGCTCATAAGATCGTAGATGTTCTCGGTTCCGACGGCAAAGCCTAAATCATGAAAACGATAACTGCATCAGAAATCGCTGAAGCAGTCCGGAAGCTCTGTATAGAAGCCTGTACAGAGCCTCCTTTCGATGTAAGAAAAGCCCTGCTTTCAGCTTATGAAAAAGAAAATGACCCTGTTCCGAGAAGTGTCCTGGATACCATCATCCGCAATTATAAGATAGCGGAAGAGGAGCATATGCCCATCTGCCAGGATACCGGCATGGCCTGTGTTTTTCTGGAGGTCGGACAGGATATCCATATAGAGGGCGGAAGTCTCTGTGACGCTGTGAATGAAGGCGTTCGGTGCGGCTACACGGAGGGCTACCTCCGCAAATCCGTGGTGACAGACCCCATCCGCCGCGGCAATACCGGAGATAATACCCCCGCCATGATCACCACAGAGATCGTGCCCGGTGAGACACTGAAGATCACGGTAGCTCCCAAGGGCTTCGGCTCTGAAAATATGTCAGCCATCCGCATGCTGAAGCCGGCCCAGGGACTTGAAGGCGTCAAAGACTTCATCCTCGAGACCGTCAATAATGCCGTCCGCTATCCCTGTCCACCCATCGTGGTCGGAGTCGGGATAGGCGGAACCTTTGACAAATGCGCCGGTCTGGCCAAAAAGGCCCTGCTTCGAAATATCGGAGAGAAAAATCCGGATCCTTTTTACGCTGGCCTGGAAGAGGAGATGCTTGAGAAGGTCAATGCCCTCAACATCGGCCCTCAGGGCTTCGGCGGACGGACCACGGCCCTTTCTCTGGCCATTGAGACATTACCGACCCATATCGCAGGCCTTCCTGTGGCCGTTAACATCAACTGCCATGTGACCCGTCATAAGACGGTCGTCCTTTGAGGTGAAGCATGGAAGAAAAGAAAGAAAAGGTCATCCGCCTGACCACACCGCTCACAAGGGAAATGGCGGAGAGTCTTCACATGGGTGATACAGTCTCTCTCTCAGGTGTGATCTATGCCGCCAGAGATGAGGCTCATGAAAATATGGTCCGCCTTCTGGAGGAAGGCAAAGATCTGCCCTTTGATATAAAGGATGCCGTGGTCTATTATGTGGGTCCGGCTCCGGCAGCCCCGGGTCAGGTCATCGGTTCGGCCGGTCCGACCACCTCGGGACGTATGGATGCCTATACACCGGTCCTTCTTCACAAGGGCCTTCGGGGCATGATCGGCAAGGGCAAACGGTCCCATGCGGTGGTGGAAGCTATGACAGAGGAAAAAGCCGTTTATTTCGGTGCCGTAGGAGGAGCCGGCGCCCTCATTTCCAAGTGTATCAGGTCTCAGGAGATCCTGGCCTGGCCGGAGCTGGGTCCGGAAGCTCTTCGGCGCTTTGAGGTCGTGGATATGCCCCTCATCGTGGTCATAGACTCTGAAGGACATGATCTCTATAAAGAACATTAAAAAGGTCTTTTTTGTGCTATGATTTTCACAGAATTAACACAAGGCAGACTTATAAGGACATTATGACAGAAGAAGAAAGAAGAGAACTGATACGGAAGAAAAGGCGGCGGGAAGCTATCCTGAGAAAAAGGAAGATCCGCCGTATGAAACGGATCGCCTTCTTTTCCGGCTGCGCCCTGCTGGCGGTCCTGATCATCATCCTGGTCGTGACCCTGACAAAAAAGGACGAGTCTTCAGTTAAGCAGACGGAGGCCTCTGAAAGTGTCTTGTCCGAGCTTTCTTCGGAAGATGGCACAGAAGCTTCGACCGATACCGGCAAGGATACGGCGAGTATGTCTTCGGATGAGGGCGAGGTGGAAAATACCGTCTCTCAAGACGAGGTCGCAGCAGATCTTTCAGGCCTTACCGCAGATCAGCAGTCCGTCTATGCCCAGGCTCAAAGGCTGGCTGCCATGTATGATTACGACAGCGCCATCAGTCTTTTGCAGAGTCAGGACGGATATGACGGCATTTCCGTATATACGGAAGCCGTCTCTGACTATGAAGCGGAGAAGGCGGCCTGCGTGGCCGTGGATGTGGAGACCGTGTCCCACATCTTTTTCCACAGCCTCCTCAATGACGACCGGGGCTTTGACCCGGAGGTCAGCGGAGACTTTGTGGCCCAGGACAACGGCTGCTGGATGTGCTCGGTGGATGAATTCAATACCATCCTTCAGCAGATGTATGATCACGGCTGTGTTCTGGTGAGACTGCGTGACCTGGTGGTCCAGACCACAGATGAGGACGGTGATGTCCATTTTGAAAAAAACACCAGCCTTATGCTGCCGGAGGGCAAGCAGGCTGTGGTCCTCTCCGAGGATGACTTAAGCTATTATCACGCTTACGACAACCAGGGCATCGCCTCCAAGCTGGTTTTTGATGAAAACGGCGAGGTCAAGTGTGAATACATCAACGAGGCCGGAGAGACCCTGGTCGGGGATTATGATATGGTCCCGCTCCTCAATGCCTTTATTGACGAGCACCCGGATTTTTCTTATCATAATGCCCATGCCATCATTGCCCTGACCGGCTACAACGGGGTCTTCGGCTACCGGACGGATTCCGTCTATAAGACCCTGGATCCGGACCATCTGGATGAAAACCAGGCGGTCTGGCTGGAGGCCCACCCGGAATACAGCTTCGAGCAGGATGTGGCCGATGCGACGGAGATCGCCAATGCCCTGAAGGAAGAGGGCTGGGAATTTGCCAGCCACACCTGGGGCCATCGCCACGCCGATACCACCTCGGTCGAAGATCTGGCCGTGGATAATGAAAAATGGGTCAATACTGTGGAGAACATCGTGGGTCCGGTCGATACCATCATCTTTGCCCATGGCTCTGACATTGCCGGGGATGAAGATTATGATATGGACAATGCCAAGTACGCCTATTTCAAGGAATCCGGCTACAACTTCTTCTGCAATGTGGACGGTACCACACCGGTCTGGATGCAGATCCGTGACGATTACGTCCGGTCCGGACGGGTCAATATCGACGGCTACCGCCTCTATCAGGCTATGACGGGAAATGAAAGTGCCGTGGCCGATATGGAATATCTGGGTATCCACGATATTGAGAGCTTTTTTGATTATGCAAGAGTCACACCGGTCGTTATACCGGAGTGATAAGGAGGTCTTATGGGAGAAAACAGAAATCCTGATCCCGAAAGAGCCGAAAGGCTGAGACAAAAGAGAGAGCTTCGCCGGAAAAAACAGAGGCGGGCCATGATCCGACGGGCCATCATTCTGGCGGTCCTTTGCGCGGCCCTTGTGGTCTGCATCGTCCTTCTCGTTAATTTGAGCGGCAAGAAGGAGACCGCCTCCACAGCATCGGTTCCCGAGATCAGTTCGGAAGCCCAAGCCCCTGAGCCCACGGAAGAGGCTTCTCTGACGGAGACGCCTGAGAGCTCCTCAGAAGAGACCTCATCAGAGGGAACAGAGGAGGCCACGGGAGATAAGGCGGCTGCCTTAAATGAAGCCTCGGCCCTGGCCGTCATGTATGATTACGACGGAGCCATTGAAAGGCTGAATGCCTACGGCGATACTTCCGACAGCGATATCGCCGCTGCCATTGCCTCCTATACCTCTGCCAAAGAGAACTGCTATGCGGTGGATGTGACCAATGTCCCCCACATTTTCTTCCATTCCCTCATGAATGACAACCGCGGTCTGATCGTGTCCGACCAGGTGACCGAGGGACGAGTGACAGCCAACAATGCTGCCATGTGCACGGTGGATGAGTTCAACCATGTCATCAATCAGATGTACGAGGCCGGTTATGTCATGATCACTCTTGACGACCTGGTCGTGGAAAATGAGGACGGTACCTTCTCCAACAACACGGAGCTTTATCTGCCGGAGGGCAAAAAGGCCTTTATCCTTTCCGAGGATGATTTAAGCTATTATCATTCCTACGGTGAAAACGGAGCCCAGGGCTATGCGGACAAGCTCGTCATCGATGAAAACGGTGATGTCAAGTGCCAGTACGTGGACAAGGAAGGCGTGACCCATATCGGCGATTATGATATGGTTCCCCTCATCAATACCTTTATCCGCGAGCATCCGGATTTTGTCTACAAAAATGCCCGGCCCACCATTGCCCTGACCGGCTACAACGGCATTTTCGGCTATGTGACCAACACCTATTATAAGGATGGCGGAGATTACGATAACCTGAGCCAGACCCAGATCGACTGGCTGGAGTCCCATCCGGATTATGATTACGATACGGACTGCGCCAATGCCCGCCAGGTGGCGGAGGCCTTAAAGGCAGAGGGATGGACCTTTGCCAGCCACACCTACGGCCATCTGGATGCCAATGAAAAGCCTTTGGAATCCCTTCAGGCTGATCAGGAGAGATGGAAGCTCTGCGTGGGAGACATCATAGGCGGAACGGATAAGATCATCTTCGCCTTTGGTGCAGACATCGGCGATGCCAGCCAGTACTCAGATGACAACGCCAAGTATGCCTATTACAAGAGCGAAGGCTACCGCTTCTTCTGCAACTGCGACGGCACACTGGGCTGGAGCCAGCTGACGAGTGAATATGTGAGGACCGGACGCTTTGCTATAGACGGCTTCACCCTCTATCAGGCCATGACCCCGGATGCGGCCTCACATGACCGCTGCGCCTCCAACTACGAGGTTCTGGGTGTCCACGATATCGCATCCTTCTTCGATCCGGACAGAACGACACCCATAGACAGTGAATAAAGGAGATAAGTTATCATGCCAGGTAAGACCAAACAGCCCCCTATTACCAATGTGAAAAATCCCGAGCTTGAGGCCGTGATCGCCGAGTTCGCCGGCAAGAAGCCGGATCAGGCTCTTCAGACCCGGCTTCTGGTCGAATTCCTCAAGGCTCAGTTCATCGTGCCTGTGGAATTTCCCAAGGACACCGATCCCAGGCTCCTTATGAAGATGCGTCAGGGCAGACCTCTCGACAAGGGAGAGCAGATCCGGACCCTTCCGGTCATCCTGAAAAATGACAAGACCGGCAAGACGGCGGCTCCTGCCTTTACCTCCTCAGCGGAGATCAAGGATGGCTCACACTTCAAGATACTCCTCCAGGTTCCGGCTGCCCAGGTGGTCCAGGTCCTGCTTTCCAATCCCTCGATCGACAATATCTTTGTCAATCCCCAGACCAAGGGCCTTCTCCTTAACCGGGCCTTTGCCGAGGCCTGTGACAAGGTCCTCAAGTCCGGAGCCGATCCCGCCCATATCAAGCAGGTCCAGATGACGGTTCCGGAATACATCGCCTTCAACCGCCGTCAGGTCGAGAGGATCCTTCTGCCCAAGCGTCTTTATGGGGAGAAGGCAGCCTTTATGACAGAGCTGGATGAAAAGAGGGAAGCCGTCGTCATCGAGGCCTACAAAAAGCTCTATAATGACAAGGTCCCCTTCCCCTACAAGGATGAGGACTTCAGAGTCATGCCGCTTTCTATCAGCGAGACCGTGACCGCTGTCGTGATCGAATATCCCAAGGAAAAGCTGGTCTATGGCCAGGCCCTGTCGGCCTATCTGATCTATGATGCCGAAAGAGAGCTGCCCGGCTTTTATCTGATCGAAAAGGGTGAGCCAGGTGAAAATAATGTTCTCTGCTCCATAGACAGGATGGGAAAGTTTGAAGAGCAGATGACAGCCCCCTCCGAGGGCAATGAGCTCTCTGGCGTTCTGGATCTCTTCGGAGAGGAGCAGGAAAATTATGATCTGGCCCATGCTTCGGATGCTCTGAAGACGGAATGGCAGGATGCGGAAAACGGAGAGAGCAGGCTGTCCTGACCTCTGTCCCTAAAAAGAAAATGATAAGAAGGTCCTTATCTGCGCGACAAGCGGAGGATAGGGACCTTTTTTCACGACATATTTGCCCAAAAAAGAAAAATCAAGGTGGAAGATTTTGTGATTTATTGACAAAATTTGGCCCTTGTTCTATCATAAACCTATATGGGCATTTGCCCCCAAATCGAAAGGAGAACCCACATGCAGAGACTTTTGAATAACCCCGAAGATTACGTCGATGAGATGCTGAAAGGCATCTATGCCGCCTATCCTGACCGCGTCAAATACGTGGAAGGAGATATGCGCTGCTATGTGACCACAAAGAAGACAGAGGGCAAGGTCGCCCTGATGACAGGCGGCGGCTCCGGCCACCTTCCCCTTTTCCTTGGCTATGTGGGCGACGGCATGCTGGACGGCTGCGCCATCGGCGGTGTTTTCCAGTCCCCGAGCGCTGAGCAGATCGCCAATGTCATCCGTGAGATCGACAGCGGGGCCGGCGTGGTCTTTGTCTATGGCAATTATACCGGCGATATCATGAACTTTGAAATGGCCGAGGAGCTGGTCGACTTTGATGATATCAAGTGCCTGCATGTTCTGGGCACGGATGATGTGGCTTCCGCTCCCAAGGGTCAGGAAAATAAGAGACGCGGCGTGGCCGGCATCTATTTTGTGATCAAGTGCGCCGGCGCTGCGGCCGATGCCATGCTTCCTCTGGAAGAGGTGGCCCGAGTGGCCCAGAAGGCAGCCGACCATGTGAGGACCTTCGGTGTGGCTCTGTCTCCCTGTGTCATTCCTGAAAAGGGCGAGGCCAATTTCTCCGTCAATCCCGGCGAGATGGAGCTGGGCATGGGTATCCACGGTGAGCCCGGTGTCGAGGTCTGCCCGGTCAAGACAGCCGATGAGACCGTCGACTATATGCTGAGCCGCATTCTGGCTGACCTTGAGACCAAGGCAGGCGATGAGGTCGCTGTCCTCATCAACGGTCTTGGCGGCACTCCGCTTGAAGAGCTTTATATCATGTATAACAGAGTGGCTGAGACCATGAAGGAGCAGGGCATCACCGTCTACTTCTCCAAGATGGGTGAGCTGGCCACCTCCATGGATATGATCGGCGCTTCCATTTCCGTTATGAAGCTGGACGACGAGCTGAAGAAATATCTGTCCACAGCTGCCGACACTCCCTTCATCCACCAGAATGCCATCGGCTGATAAAAGACAGGAGACCAAGACTATGGAGATCACAAGAGAAGATATCATCCGTTTTATCGGCAAGGCTTCCGATGAAATGAATGCCAACAAGCAGTATCTGATCGACCTGGATTCCGCCTCCGGTGACGGCGATCTGGGCCTGACCATGAGCAAGGGCTATGAGGCTGCCAGAGCCACGGCTGAGTCCTGCGAGGAGACCGATCTGGGCAAATTCCTGATGAAGGTGGGCTCCGCCATATCGGCTGCCGTTCCCTCCACCATGGGCACTCTGATGGCCAGTGGCTTCCTGGGAGCTGCCAAGGCCTCCAAGGGCATGACCTCTTACGATGCCCAGGGCTTTGTGGGCTTCTGCCAGGGCTTTTATGACGGCGTGCAGAAGAGAGGCAAGGCCAATCCGGGCGAAAGAACCCTGCTGGATTCCCTGAAGCCGGCTGCCGATGCCGTATCTGCTGCCGTGGCAGAGGGCTGTGACGATCCCAAGGTCCTGACCACCAAGGCCTATGAGGCGGCTTTGGCCGGTGTGGAAGCCACCAAGGATATGGCGCCTGTCTACGGCAAGGCCTTTGTCCACAGGGACAAGCTCAAGGGCGTTCCCGATCAGGGCGCTATCGCCGGCTCTTATGTCTATAAGGCCTGGAGCGAGACCTTCTGATCCTGACAAAAATTTTCAGATCTCCCCGGGATCCTGGTTCCGGGGAGATTTTTTTGGGAAAATAAAAAAAGTACTTGCATTCATCGGGAGAATCGTGTAATATACTCATTGTTCGGCCGGTTGGTCAAGGGGTTAAGACGCCGCCCTCTCACGGCGGAAACAGGGGTTCGATTCCCCTATCGGCTATCAAGCGAGTGTTCGAAAGAGCACTCGCTTTTCTTTTACCTAAAAAAGCTCCGGTCATAAGTCCGGAGCTTTTGGCGTTATGGCGATCTCTTTGATGAGATCAAGTTATCCTTCATTCACGGTGACATTATCCAGAATGTACTGGACATCCGCATCGGTCAGGCTGACGCCTTCGAAGTCGATCATGTCCACGGGAATGGTGAACTGGATCACATCATTGTCATTGATCTGATAGTAGACGATGTCGTAGACATAGGACTGGCCATCGTCCAGCACGCTGGAGGACTTGGCCTCGATGGCTGTCGTGATCTCCTGATCCTTGATCGTGGCCGTAATGGGAGAGGTCTCATCATACCAGTAGGAATCGGACTCGACCTTGTCCTCGGCCTTGCTGCCGGCATAGTAATAGACATAGACCGTGGGCATGGACAGGGTATCCATTTCGCTTGTCCCGCCCTTGATCATACCGATGGCATCGGTCTTGTTGGGATAATTGCCGTCGGCATCGGCTTCTTCGAAGTAGTCGGCCTGTGGATAGACCAGCCAGCCCTCGGGAACACTGACGGTGAACTGTCCGACATCATAGGCTTGTCCTGTGACAGCGGGGGTGGTGCTTTCTTCCGTACTTGTACTTGCCTCTGCTGCTGATGAACCGGACGAGCCGCAGGCAGCCAGAGAGAGAGCCATAAGGCCGGTCAGTAAAGCTGCGATGATTTTTTTCATGATCTCCTCCTTGAAAAAGACTGGGCACACATTAAGATGGCAGCTGTCCCATGTAAGTGGAACAGATATTGTGCTTTAAAAATAAAAAAATACATCATGTGCCAAATTCAACATATAGAAAAACAGAATATTTGTCAAGCCGGACCCCTTGTCAATATGCCAAAGGCACTGTGAAAAATACATTTCATGCCTTGTCGACCGTCTTCGCGGAGAGTATAATAAATATGGTTTTCTGCGTCAGAGAACCGAAGCTTTGTCTATATTTTGTGAAACCATTTATATAAAAAGAAAGGATGGCACTGAAAGATGGCATTTATCGAAAAAATCTTTGAACAGGCAAAAGCAGACAAGAAGACGATCGTTTTACCTGAGTCTATGGACAAGCGGACCTACGCCGCTGCCGAAAAGATCCTTAAGGAAGGCATCGCCAACCTGATCATCATCGGCACGGAAGAGGAGATCGCCGAAAACGGAGCCGGCTATGATATCACCGGCGCTACGATCGTTAACCCCTTCACCGATCCCAACAAGCAGAAGTATATCGATAAATTCGTCGAACTGCGCGCCAAGAAGGGCATGACTCCCGAGCTGGCTAAGGAGCAGATGGAAAAGGATTACATGTTCTACGCCTGCCTTATGTGCAAGTGCGGCGATGCCGACGGCGCTGTCTCCGGCGCCTGCCATTCCACAGCCAATACCATCCGTCCGGCTCTTCAGCTCCTGAAGACCAAGCCCGGCATCAGCTCCGTGTCCGGCTTCTTCCTTATGGAAGTTCCCAACTGTGAAGCCGGTGAGCACGGTCTCTTCGTGTTTGCTGACTGCGCCGTCAATCCCGAGATGACCAAGGAACAGCTGGCTGAGTGCGCTGCCGTGTCTGCCGAGTCCTTTGAGAGCCTGGTCGGCGCTCCCGCCAAGGTCGCTATGCTGTCCTTCTCCACCAAGGGCTCCGCTAAGCATGACAATGTCACCAAGGTCCAGGAGGCTGTGGCTCTGGCCAAGGAAAATTATCCGGACCTTCTGGTCGACGGCGAGCTTCAGCTTGATGCCGCTCTGGATATGGCCACCGGTCAGTCCAAGGCTCCGGGCAGCCCGGTCGCAGGCCAGGCCAACACCCTTATCTTCCCGTCCCTTGAAGCCGGCAACATCGGCTACAAGCTGGTCCAGAGACTGGCCAAGGCCGGCGCTTACGGCCCGGTCCTTCAGGGCTTAAGCCTTCCGGTCAACGACCTGTCCAGAGGCTGCTTCGCCGAGGACATCGTCGGTACCGTTGCCATCACAGCCGTTCAGGCTCAGAATGCTGCTAAATAATTGGTTCATCCATTAAAAAAGGAGATAAACATTATGAAAATTCTTGTTGTCAATGCCGGTTCTTCTTCCCTGAAGTATCAGATCATCGACATGGAGACCGAGTCCGTCCTGGCCAAGGGTCTTTGCGAGAGGATCGGTATCGAGGGCTCCAACCTGACACATAAGGTTCCGGGTAAGGAAGATTACAAGATCGAGACACCCATGCCCACTCATAACGAGGCTGTGGCTCTGGTCATGGAAGCTCTGCTTGATGCCGATCACGGCGTTCTGAAGAGCCTGGATGAGCTCGGCGCTATCGGTCACCGCGTCCTGCACGGCGGCCCGACCTGCACAGAGTCCTGCCTGGTCGATGAGCATGTCAAAGAGCTCATTCGTGAGAACTTCGACCTTGGCCCCCTCCACAATCCGGCTAACCTCATGGGTATTGAGGCCTGCGAGGCCGCTATGCCCGGCAAGCCCAATGTGGCTGTCTTCGACACCTCCTTCGGTATGACCATGGAGCCCAAGGCTTACATGTATGCCATTCCATACAAATATTTCGAGAAATATCATGTCCGCCGTTACGGCTTCCACGGCACCAGCCATATGTTCGTGTCCGGTGAGACCATCAAGTTCGGCAACCTGCCTGAGGGCTCCAGAAAGGTCATCGTCTGCCATGTCGGCAACGGCGCTTCCGTGTCTGCCTCCATCGACGGCAAGTGTGTCGATACCTCCATGGGTCTGACACCGCTGGAAGGCCTGATGATGGGTACCCGTTCCGGTGACCTGGATCCGGCCATCATCCAGTACATCTGCAACCACGAGAATATCTCCGTGGATGAGATGCTCAACATCCTCAACAAGAAGTCCGGTCTTCTGGGCATGTCCGATGGCCTCAGCTCCGACTTCCGTGACATCCTGGCTGCTGCCGATGAGGGCAATGAAAAGGCTGTCGTGGCCAAGGCTGCTTACATCAACCGCATCATCAAGTACATCGGCGCTTACGCTGCCGAGATGAACGGTGTCGATGCCATCACCTTCACAGCCGGTGTCGGTGAGAACAATGCTGCCGTCAGAGCCGAGATCATGAAGGGTATCGCCTACCTGGGCATCAAGGTCGATGAAGAGGCCAACAGCAAGCGCGGGGAGAACATGATGATCTCCACAGCCGACTCCAAGGTCAAGGTCTTTGTCATTCCCACAAACGAAGAGCTGGCCATCGCCAGAGAGACACAGCGCCTGTCCTGATCCAAACCTGATATGAGACGGACCGGAAGTCACTGAGGCTTCCGGTCCTTTTTCCCTGAGAGGGGGAAAGAAAATGACGTCACATGGTCCGGCCGATCACATATTTTCCTTAAAATTACGCAAGTTGTGGTTGACAAGAGGAAATGAGACAGATATAATGTTCAAAGTGCGTTAAGGAGGTGTTAGATATGTCGATTTGCCCGAAGAATAAGCACACGGGAGCCAGAAGAGATAAGAGAAGAGCGAATTGGAAAATGACAGCTCCGGCTCTGGTTCGTTGCAGCAAATGCGGTGAGCTTATGATGCCCCACAGAGTCTGCAAGGCTTGCGGTTCATACAATAAGCGCGAAATCGTTAAGATGGACGAAGACTAAACCTGTGTACATTTCAAGACCGTTGTCGAAGGACAACGGTCTTTCTCTTTGCCTTGAAATTCCGAGCTTTTATGTGTATGATAAATAGGTCTTTTTATGCTTGCATATTAAAAGGAGAAAAGCTATGGATGAAAAGAAGATCCGTATCGTGGTCGATGCTATGGGCGGTGACAATGCCCCGGAAGCTCCCGTGGAAGGCGCTTGCCAGGCTCTGAAGGAACAGACCGGTTTTGATGTTATCCTCGTCGGTGACGAAGAAAAGATCAAAGCCATTCTGGCTCAGATGGACTATCCCAAGGACAGGCTGTCTATCGTCCACACGACAGAAGTCATAGAAATGGCCGAACCGCCTGCCAATGCCATCCGCCACAAGAAGGATTCCTCCATTGTGGTCGGTATGAAGATGGTCCGCCACGGCGAGGCTGAGGCCTTCGTTTCCTCCGGTTCCACAGGAGCGGTCCTGGTCGGCGGACAGATCCTTGTCGGCCGCCTGCCCGGCGTGGAACGCCCGCCTCTGGCCTGCCTCATTCCCACGGAAAAGGGCATGTCCTGCATCATCGACTGCGGGGCCAATGTGGATGCCCGTCCCTCCTGGCTGGTCCAGTTTGCCAAGATGGGTTCCCTTTATCTGGAAAATTTTATGAAAGTCAAAGATCCCCGCGTGGCTATCGCCAATATCGGGGCTGAAGAAGAGAAGGGCAATGCCCTGGTCAAGGAGACCTTCCCTCTTCTCAAGGAGGAAAAGTCCATCAACTTCACCGGCTCGGTGGAGGTCCGCGATATACCCTCCGGTGCAGCAGATGTTATCGTCTGCGATGCCTTTGTGGGAAATGTCATTCTCAAGATGTACGAGGGCACAGCCGCCGCTATGCTTAAGATCGTCAAGAATACCCTCATGGGCTCACTTAAGACCAAGATCGGCGGTCTTTTGATCAAAAAGCCCTTTAAGGAAGCCATGAAGGCCTATGATGCCTCTGCCTATGGCGGAGCTCCCCTTCTGGGCTTAAACGGCCTGGTGGTCAAGTCACATGGTTCGGCCAAGGCCAAGCAGATCAAGGTCTCTGTCCTTCAGTGTTTGACCTTCTACAGGGAAGAGGTCAACGAAAAGATCCGTTCGGCCGTTTCTCCCGTGACGGAAGAGGCGTAAGACATGAGAACAGAAGAGGATCTATCGGTTCTGGAAGGGTCACTGGGCTATCGCTTCTCCGACAAGAGCCTTCTGAAGCAGGCTCTGACCCACAGCTCCTATGCCAACGAACATCGGAAGGAAAAGCTCTCAGACAATGAACGCCTGGAATTTCTGGGCGATGCCATTTTGGAAATGGTCAGCTCTGACCTTTTATATCACAGCCGTCCCGATATGAAGGAGGGCCAACTCTCCAAGCTTCGGGCCTCTCTGGTATGTGAGCAGGCCCTGGCTCTCTGCGCCCATGAGATGAATCTCATGCCCTTTCTCTATCTGGGAAGGGGAGAGGATATGACAGGCGGCCGCTTCCGCGATTCCATCGTCTCCGATGCGGTGGAGTCGGTCATTGCGGCCATTTTCCTGGACAGCGGGATCGAGAAGGCGGATCATTTTATCCGGACCCATATCCTGAATGATATT
>R21__coassemble_1885_pt1 | contig 13189 bp, 11 predicted proteins | sample R21__metabat2_low_PE_030 | metagenome-assembled genome bin R21
GTGATCGTTTCCTGCCCGATAAGGCCATAGACCTGGTGGATGAAGCCTGCGCCATGATCAAGACGGAGCTGGATTCCATGCCGGCCGAGCTGGATGAAAAGAGACGTCACATCATGCAGCTGGAGATCGAGGAGGAGGCTCTGAAAAATGAGACCGACAACCTGAGCCGGGAACGTCTGGAGACCCTTCGCAGGGATCTGGCCGACCTCCGGGAGGCCTTCAATGCCGAAGCGGCCCAGTGGGAAAATGAAAAAAAGGCCGTGGAAAATTTAAGCCTTTACCGGGAAAAGATCGATGATATCAATTCCCGCATCGAGATCGCCAAGCGCGAGTACGATCTGAGCAAGGCCGCCGAGCTCCAGTACGGCGAGCTTCCCAAGGTCCAGAAGGAACTGGAGGAGGCAGAGGCTCTGGTCAAAAAGAGAGATATGACCATGGTCCATGAGGCCGTGGAGGATGATGAGATCGCCCGGATCGTCTCAAAATGGACCGGTATCCCCGTGGCCAAGCTGACCGAGGGTGAGAGAAATAAGGTCCTTTCCCTGGATGATCAGCTCCACAAGAGGGTCATCGGCCAGGATGAGGCCGTTTCCAAGGTGGCGGATGCTATCCTCCGCTCCAAGGCCGGCATCAAGGATCCCGGCAAGCCCATCGGCTCCTTCCTTTTCCTGGGACCGACCGGCGTGGGCAAGACAGAGCTGGCCAAGGCCCTGGCCTCAAGCCTCTTTGATGATGAATCCAATATGGTCCGCATCGACATGTCGGAATACATGGAGAAATATTCCGTGTCCCGCCTTATCGGAGCGCCTCCCGGCTATGTGGGCTATGATGAGGGCGGTCAGCTGACCGAGGCGGTCAGACGCAAGCCCTTCTCCGTGGTCCTCTTTGATGAGGTCGAGAAGGCTCATCCGGATGTCTTTAACGTCCTGCTCCAGGTCCTGGATGACGGACGCATCACCGACAGTCAGGGGCGGACCGTTGACTTTAAGAATACCATCATCATCATGACCTCCAACCTGGGGTCCTCCTATCTTCTGGAGGGCATCGGCGAGGACGGCCAGATCTCCAAGACGGCAGCCGATCTGGTGGAAAATGAGCTCAAGGTCCATTTCCGTCCGGAATTCCTCAACCGTCTGGATGAGATCATCATGTTCAAGCCTCTGACCCGGGACAATATCGACCGGATCATCGACCTGCAGATGGTCGAGGTCAACAAGCGCCTGGCTGAGCAGGAGCTTCGGGTCGAGCTGGATGACGAGGCCCGTACCAAGGCCATTGAGGAGGGCTTTGATCCCGCCTTCGGCGCCAGACCGCTTAAGAGATATCTGCAGAGATATGTGGAGACCCTGGCTGCCCGCCTGATCCTGAAGGGCGATATCCACGAGGGGGATACCATCCGGATCGGCGTGAAGGACGATGCCCTGTACGCTTACGTTTGAAAACAATAAAAAAAGGAGACATTCTGTCTCCTTTTTTTGTTGCCATGTCAGATCTCTTCTCCGCGATTGTATTTTTCGATGACCTGCCTTACCCGGTCCTGAGGATTGAGGAGGGGTGACATGGTTTCGTCGTGGTTGAGGGTGTCGATGATGAGAGCGATGAATTTGCTCATATCGCAGGAAATGGTATAGGGCTTCTCCTTGAATTCCTCCGGCTGATGGACCAGGTTGGTCGTGATCAGACGGTCGAAGAGGCCTTCCTCATAGGCCTTGTCAAAGGCATCCAGACCGTTGGTAAAGATACCGAAGGTAGAGGTCAGGAAGATGCGTCCGGCTCCGCGCTCCTTGAGGAGTTTGGCTGTGCTCAGCATGGTGCCGCCGGAGGAGATCATATCATCGAGGATGATCATGTCCTTGCCGCGGACATCCGATCCCAGGAATTCGGTCGCCACGATGGGGTGCTGGCCGTTGACCTCGGGAACCGAGTAGTCGCGTTTTTTGTAGAACATACCCATGTCCACGCCCAGGACATTGGCCATATAGACAGCCCGGTTCATGCCGCCGGCATCGGGGCTGATGACCATGAGATGGTCGGAATCGACCTTGATGTCCTTGACATGGCGGAGCAGGTTCTTGATGAACTGATAGGTGGAGCGGAAGATCTCGCAGCCCATCATGGGGACGGCATTTTCCACGCGGGGATCGTGGGCATCGAAGGTGATGATGGTGGCCACGCCCAGACGCTCCAGCTCCTGCAGCATGTTGGCGCAGTCCAGAGACTCGCGGCCGCTTCGTGTCTGCATGCGGCCCTCATAGAGGTAGGGCATGATGACAGTGATCCGGTGGGCCCGTCCGCTGATGGCGGCGATGATCCTCTTCAGGTCCTGGAAATGGTCATCCGGAGACATGATGTTCTGATATTCACCCAGCCGGTAGGTCATGCTGTTGTTGCAGACATCGACCAGGATGTAGATATCCAGGCCGCGGCCGGATTTTTTGATCACACCCTTGGCTTCACCTGAGCCGAAACGGGGCAGGTCGCACTCGATGAGATAAGAATCTCTGGCGTAGCCCTGGTTGTTGGAGACCAGGCCCTTCAGGACCCGTTCCTTGTGCCATTCGGAAAGGAAAGCATCGACCTTTTCGCCGATGTCCCGGATGCTGTCGAGGGCAATGATGCCTAAGGGGCCGTCCGGTGACGAAAGCGGTGCGGCAAAGGATTCCTGTGTGAAGTCGGACATTATAAGTTACCTCCGGTCATTGCTTTTTTCATGCGTATATCATCGCCTGTCAGCGGAACCAGCCGGTAGGAGCTGATCAGACGTGAGAAGATGCGTTCGGTGTAGCGGCCCGTCAGGTCCTTGATGGGATCCAGGTTGGTGGAGATGACTGTGGTGCAGGGCCTCATCTGGCGTTCGTTGATGAGACGGAAGAGCTGAGTCTCCACAAAGGAGTTGAGCAGCTCCGTGCCCAGGTCATCGATCACGAGCAGGTCGCAGTGAAAAATGATGTGGGCGCTTTCTGCCGCGTCGGGATCCCGACCGAAGGCCGAATCCGCCAGAAGATCGAAAAGCTCCTGAGCGCTGAAGTAGAGAGCCGTCTTGCCGTCCTTAAGGACGGCGGAAGCCATGCATTTGGACAGCATGGTCTTGCCCAGTCCCGTATTGCCGTAGAAAATGACGCCCTCGCTTTTCTGACCGACACGCTCTGCCGTCTCGACGGCGATGCGGAAGGCCTCGGCGGCATTTTCCCGGTCGGACCTCTCGGTCCGCTCGTCCTTTATCTTATCAGAATAGAAGGACATTTGAAAGTCGGAGAAGGCCATGTTCTGAAAAGAAGACCCTTCGGCAGACTCGGCCTGGAGGATCCGGGCGGAAATGCGGCGGAAGCACCGGCATTTCCCGTTGTCCACATAGCCGGTGTCACGGCAGAGGGGACAGTCATAGGTCATTTCCGTGTAATCGGAGGGATAGCCGGCCTCTTCGAGCAGGCTGATCTTAGCCCGGCGAAGCTTGGCGATCTGGAGCTCCAGATCGGCCGTGGAGGCCTCGGGATCCAGAAGGCCCCGGCGGGCAGCCTCTGCGTTCAGACGGACCAGCTGATTCTCAAGAGAACGGTAGGCGGGCAGAGCTTCCCGGACCTCACGAAGTCTTTCATCATACTCAGCCTCGTGACGGCTCCGGATCTCCTCATAGGTCCGCATGACCGCATCATACTGGGAATTTTTCAGTGCCATCGCGTTTTCCTTTCAGAAGCTGCTTTTCGATATTGTCAAGATCCTCCAGCTTGTATTTCCGCTGGCCGCTGTAGGAAAAGGCGGAGGTGTTTGCCGGTCTGGCAGACCCTCTGCCGGCGGGTCTTTTTCCGCCTGTCCGGCTGCGTTCCTCTTCGTGCTGTTTGTCCAGCTCGCTGAGGTCGGTCAGGCTGCCGACGCCGGCCTTGTGCCACCTCTGGAGAATGCTGTCGGCGTAATTGAAGGAAGCGTTGCCGGTGGACATGACAGTCCGGGTGCAGGCCTCCCTGATGAGCTCCTCCGGCATGGCCCAGGTCTCCAGCCACTTTTTCATATAGGTGATCTCGGAATCGATGGGATTTCTGCCGGTGATGCCGAAGGCCTTGAGAATCTGGAAATAATCCTTATTGTAGCGGGTGATGGAGGCTCTGGCCTCATGGACGGTGCGGATGCCGCCGTTGAACCAGTTGCAGGCCACCTTGTCAATATAATGGAAGGACTTGTGACCGTTGTCGACGCAGTATTCGAAGAGGAATTCGATCATATCCACCGAAAAATGCATGACATCATAGTAATACAGGACCTTCAGATATTCCGTGGATGTGAGCGGACGTTCCATGTATCGTTCGATAATGAAGAAGACCTGCTGAAGCTCTTCATCCTGCATGAGCTCATTTTTGCGCTCCGTTGAGACCTTGCCGGGTGTCATGAGGGTCTCCTCGTGGGTCTCAGGTGTCAGGGACATGGTCCTGGAAACCGGCGAAGAGGCCTTTTCCGAGGGAGAGGCAAACATGATGCCGCAGAGCTCACCGTCTTCATTGGTCTCCAGAAGAAGAAGGCCCTCCTTCTCCCAGTAACGGATGGCGCGCAGAACATCCGTCTCTGTCAGATTGAGGCGGTCAGCCAGAAAAGACAGGGACAGCGAGGCCTCCTTCCGGGCCTGAAGGCGGAGAAGGAGCAGATAGATCTTTACAAATTCGCCGTTGGCGGAGGGCATGTAATCATCCAGAAAAATATTGGAGACCATGGTCATGTCCCGGTCTGCCGAAGCGTGGAGTGTCAGCTTATCCATAATAACCTCTTAAGTCAGATGTTCAGTCAGATTTAGAGTATAACACAGGTCAGGATTTGTGCATCCACGAAATCATCCACACATCTCGTGGAAATGTGTGGATGACCGGGGATATTTCGATGTGGATTTTGTGAATCATGTGGATGAAGGCAGGCCGAGCAGGTCATCTCCGACATTGCAGATGTTTCCGGCTCCCATAGTTATCAACAGGTCGCCATCCACACAATTTGTGAGAATATGATCTTCAATTTCTCCGAAGGTGGGCAGGTAGAGGGCATGTCCGCCGGCTGCATTGATGGCGTCTGCCAGATCGGCCGAAGAGATCCCGATGGTGTTCTTTTCCCTTGCCGCATAGATATCGGCCAGAAGGACCTGATCGGCCAGGGAAAGGGCCTGGGCAAATTCGGAGAGCAGGGCCTTGGTCCGGGTGTAGGTGTGGGGCTGGAAGGCCACATAGAGCCTTTTGTGGGGGCAGCGGAGGGCTGCCGTCAGGATGGCCCTGACCTCGGTCGGATGGTGGGCATAATCGTCTACGATGGTCACACCGCCCAGAGTGCCCTTCCGTTCGAAACGTCTTTTGGCTCCGTGGAAGGCAGAGAGGCCTTGCCGGATAAAGTCATCGGCTATGCCCAGATGGCGGGCCAGAGCGATGACGGCCAGGGCGTTGCTCACATTATGAAGACCGGGCACGCCCAGAGAGTAGCGGCCGAGCTCCCTTCCCTTTTCCAGACAGGTGAAGGAGCCAAAGCCCATCTCATCATAGGTGATGTCCTTTGCCAGGTAATCCGCAGAGCTGTCCTCGATGGCATAGGTCGTGACGGGACAGGTCAGTCCTTCCGTGACCGTCTCGAATTTGGCAGAATCCTTATTCATAATGAGGAGTCCGTCGGAGGGGACCAGGGCGGCATACCGGTGGAAGGAGGCGGCGATATCATCCAGGTCCTTGAAGAAATCCAGGTGGTCGGCATCGACATTGAGAATGATGGCGATCCTGGGGAAAAATTCCAGGAAGCTGTTGGTGTATTCGCAGGCCTCCGCAATGAAGGTGCCGGAGGCACCGACCCGGATATTGCTGCCGATGGCCGGCAGGATACCGCCGACCGTGATGGTCGGATCCGTTCCGGCGGCCAGGAGGACCGAGGAGGCCATGGAGGTCGTGGTGGTCTTGCCGTGGGTGCCGGCTACGGTGATGGCATTGTCATAATTTTTCATGATCTGGCCCAGAACGGTGGCCCGGGTCAGGGTCGGGATGCCCAGCTCCTGAGAGCGGACAAGCTCCGGGTTGTCCGGATGAATGGCAGCCGTGTAGACCACGGCATCGAGGTCGGGCGTGATATTTTCCGCCCTCTGTCCGATGACCACGGGGATGCCGGCCTCTTCGAGGTGGCGGGTCATATTGGAGGGGGTGGAGTCAGAGCCGGATACGGTGAAGCCGGCTCCCTTAAGGATCTCTGCCAGGCCGCTCATGCTGATGCCGCCTATGCCTATAAAATAAAGCCGCGAGGGCTTATTGAAATCAATCTGATACATGATCGTCTCCCGTATTCCCTGTCTTATTTCCGGCAGGGGGAATTTTCTGACCGGCAGGATCTTCGGAAAATGACCGCCGAAGCCTTTGCCGGGACCTGTCTGAAAGGCGGACCTAAGGGACAGACCCTGTTCTCTTTTATACTATGGCTTGCAGAAAAAGTCAAAGCTTGTCAAATGTTACAAAAATAGAAGAAATTCCCTTTATTTATTGTAATAAATGTTCACACTTTCGAGGGGATGTGCTATAATTTGTCCAATACTATCTCGGATTCTGTCGGTGGATATCGTTGAAAGACGACAATCTGCGCACAGCCGGCAGAGCCCGGGCGGAGCTTTCTCCGAAAAATATAATAAGAGAGGTGGTTTTTATGGTTAAGAAGGAAATGATCGCCATGCTGCTCGCAGGTGGTCAGGGCAGCCGTCTTGGAGTTCTGACAAGCAACGTGGCCAAGCCGGCAGTTTCTTTCGGCGGAAAGTACAAGATCATCGATTTTCCGCTCAGCAACTGTATCAATTCCGGCATCGACACCGTCGGTGTTCTGACACAGTACAGACCCTTAAGACTGAACACACATATCGGTATCGGTATCCCGTGGGATCTGGACCGCAATGTGGGTGGTGTGACCGTGCTTCCGCCTTATGAGCAGACGGAAAATACCTCCTGGTATTCCGGCACAGCCAATGCTATCGCCCAGAACGTGGAATTCATGGAATATTACAATCCGGACTACGTCCTGATCCTTTCCGGTGACCATATCTACAAGATGGATTACGAGCTGATGCTGGATTACCACAAGGCCAGCAAGGCTGCCGTTACCATCGCCGTCATGCCTGTCCCGATCGAGGAAGCCTCCCGTTTCGGTGTCATGGTCACGGACGATACCGGCCGCATCACAGAGTTCCAGGAAAAACCGCCTGTTCCCAAGAGCAATCTGGCCTCTATGGGTATCTATATTTTCGACTGGAAGGTCATGAAGGAAGCCTTCCTGGCTCTTAAGGACCAGCCCAACCTCGACTTCGGCATGCATGTCCTGCCCTACTGCCTGGAGAAGGGAATGCGTCTTTTCGCCTATGAATTCAACGGCTACTGGAAGGATGTCGGAACCCTGCAGTCCTATTGGGAAGCCAATATGGAGCTTATCGATGTCGTTCCGGAATTCAACCTCTATGAGGAGTTCTGGAAGGTCTACACCAAGGGCGATATCATCCCGCCTGACTACATCGCAGCGGATGCCGTGGTCGACAGATCTGTCCTGGGTGACGGCACAGAGGTCTACGGCAAGGTCTACAATTCCGTCATCGGCGCAGGCGTGACCATTGAAGAGGGCGCTGTGGTCTCCGACTCCATCATCATGCAGGAGACCGTCATCAAGAAGGGCGCTCAGGTCAACAAGGCCATCATCGCCCAGGAGTGCGTGATCGGTGAAAATGCCGTGGTCGGCTGCGGCGATTTCGCTCCCTCCACCTACAACAAGAAGGTCTACAATGCCGACCTTGTGACCATCGGTGAAAAATCAGTCATTCCTCCCAATGTCAGGATCGGACGCAATACCGCCATCAACGGCGAGACCACAGCGGAAGATTATCCTGACGGAGCTCTGCCCTCCGGCGGCGCCATCATCAAGAAGACCGGCCTGTATGAAGATGCAGAGAATGGAAAGGAGGAATAAGAGATGAGAGCAATCGGTATTATTTTAGCCGGCGGCAACAGCCACCGCATGAAAGAACTTTCCATCAAGAGAGCCACGGCTGCCATGCCGGTCGGCGGCGTCTACAGATGCATCGACTTCGCCCTTTCAAATATGACCAATTCCCATATTCAGAAGGTCGCGGTCCTGACCCAGTACAACGCCCGTTCCCTGAATGAGCACCTGAATTCCTCCAAATGGTGGGATTTCGGACGCAAGCAGGGCGGTCTCTTCCTCTTCCCGCCGACGGTCACCACAAGAGTCAACCGCTGGTACAGAGGCACGGCCGATGCCCTTTATCAGAACATCTCATGGATCCAGAAGTGTCATGAGCCCTATGTGGTCATCGCCTCCGGTGACGGCGTCTACAAGCTGGACTACAACAAGGTTCTGGAATATCACATCGCCAAGAGAGCGGATGTGACAGTCGTCTGCACAGAGTGCCCCAAGGATGATGACATCACCCGCTTTGGCGTTCTGAAGATGAATGAGGACTACCGGATCGAGCAGTTTGACGAAAAGCCCATGCTCAGCAAGTCCAATGTGGTCTCCACCGGTATCTACGTCATCCGCCGCCGTCTTCTCATCGAGCTGCTTGAGAAGTGCGCTATGGAAGAGCGCTTCGACTTCGTCCAGGATATCCTGATCCGCTATAAGGATCTCAAGAGGATCTACGGCTACAAGATCAGCGATTACTGGAGCAACATCTCTTCCGTGGATGCTTACTACAGGACCAACATGGATTTCCTGAAGCCGGACGTCAGAAAGTTCTTCTTTAAGGATTATCCGGCCATCAGCACCAAGATCGACGACAATCCGCCCGCCAAATACAATCCGGGCTCCAAGGTCTCGAATTCTCTGGTCTCCTCCGGCTGTATCGTCAACGGTGTCGTTGAGAATTCCGTTGTCTTCAAGAATGTCTATGTCGGAAATAACACGGTCATCAAAAATTCCGTCATCCTGAATGATGTGTACATCGGAGACAACTGTGTGATCGAGAATTGTATCGTGGAGAGCCGTGATACGATCCGTCCCAATACAACACATAAAGGAGAAAATGAAGTTAAGATTGTCATTGAGAAGAATGAGCGCTACATTATCTGATACTTGACTTGAATAACATTCATAATCAATGCAATCTCCATTAAAAGGAGGGCATTATGAATATTACCGCAGTACAGGTAAGGAGAATCGCCAGAGAAGGAAAGCTGAAGGGTGTGGCATCTATCACGATCGATGATGAGTTTGCGATCCATGATATCAAGATCATAGAAGGCGACAAGGGACTTTTCATCGCGATGCCGTCCAGAAAAGCCAGCGACGGAGAATACAGAGATATCGCCCATCCGATCAATTCCGAGACCCGAAACTATTTACAGCGGATTATCCTTGAAAAGTATGAAGCAACGGTAGAGGAGGAAGAAGCCGGTCAGTCAATTTAATATCACGCGACGCGCGATGGAATATTTACCGGAAGATATGACAGACTTGAGAATCCATCATAATGCCAGCGATTGACACCTATCAACAAACCGGGCCCGCCATAATGGCGGGCCTTCTTCATGTGCTTTAACAGCTTATGATGTTTGGGTAATTCTGGTAGCCGTCCGGGATCTTCTCCGTGATGATGGTGGCGTGCGAGATATCACCGAAGGTGACCGCGCTGGCCTTGTGAAACTTGGAGGAGTCGGCCAGGACATAGCAGTTCTGACAATGCCGCATGGCCTCCTGCTTGACCAGGGCTTCGTTGTATTCGGGCGTGGTCAGACCGGCCCGGCGGCTTATGCCGTTGACTCCGAAAAAGCCCTTGGTGAAGCGGAACTGCTGGATCATGAGGACAGCTGTCGTGCCGACGATGGCCTCAGTGACGTTTTTCAGCTCACCGCCGATCAGGATGACCTTGTTTCCGGCCGCATTGAGGGCCTCGGCGTGGGCGATCCCGTTTGTCACGAAGACCGCTCCGCTTATTTGAGGAAGACGACGGACCAGAGCCAGTGTGGTGGTGCCGGAATCCACATAGACCAGGTCAGAGGGCTCGATAAGACCGGACGCATGCTCCGCAATGGCTCTTTTCTCTTCTATGCAAAGATCGGCCTTCTGGGAGACGGTCGGTTCGACCGTCAGGACCTCTTCCTTAATGGCCAGGGCTCCGCCGAATACCTTTTCCAGCCGGCCCATCTTGTCCAGAGATACGATATCCCGTCTGGCGGTGGACTCCGAAATGCCTAAAAGATCCTTTAATTCGGAAACGGTGATGCTGCCCTTTTGATTGACAAGGGCAAGAATTTTATGGTGTCTTTCTTCTGTTAGCATGATCTGTTCTTTTTATAGTCTGCCACATCGGTTTCTCTGATGATCTTTCTGAGGGGCAGGATGCTTCCCGGAGAAACGGAAAGCTCATCCACTCCCATGGCCAGGAATTCCCTGGTCAAAGACTTATCCGCGCCAAGCTCGCCGCAGATACCGGCCCAGATGCCGGCCTTGTGGGCGTTGTCGACCACCATCTGGATCTGACGGAGCAGGGCGGGATGGTGGGGATCGAAAAAGGCATCCAGCTGGTTGTTCTGCCTGTCTATGGCCAGGGTGTACTGGGTCAGGTCATTGGTGCCGACACTGAAGAAATCGACCTCCTTGGCCAGCTGGTCACTCATGATGGCAGCGGCAGGCGTTTCAATCATGATGCCCTGCTCGGGTTCGCCGTAGGCGATGCCCTCGGCTGTCAGCTCGGCCTTGACCTCTTCCACGATGGCCTTGATCTGTCTGACCTCCGAAACAGAGATGATCATAGGATACATGATGGCGATCTTGCCATAGACGCTGGCCCGGAAAAGGGCGCGCAGCTGGGTCTTGAAGATCTCGGGACGGGTCAGGCAGATACGGATGGCCCGGCAGCCCATGGCCGGATTTTCTTCCTGAGCCATGTTGAAATAAGCGCACTGCTTATCGGCACCGATGTCCAGAGTCCGGATGATGACTCGCTTGCCCGCCATGGTCTCGGCCACGGTCTTGTAGATCTGGAACTGATAGTCCTCAGAGGGGAAATCGTCCTGATCCAGATAGATGAATTCACTCCGGAAAAGGCCTATGCCGCCGGCATCATTCTGACGGACGAGCGCCAGGTCCTTGATATTGCCGATATTGGCATAAAGCATGATCTTCTGACCGTCGAGCGTGACATTTTCTTTTCCCTTAAGGGTCTCAAGAAGCTCCTTCTGCTCCTTCTCCACAGCAAGCTTTTTCTCGAGAAGGGCCAGGGTCTCCTGATCGGGATCGACATAGATCACGCCCTCATTGCCGTCCACGATGCCCAGAACGCCGTCAAAGGCATCGTCCAGAGGCATCTGGGTGCTGACAAGGGCCGGAATGGCCATGGTCCTGGCCAGGATGGCAGTGTGTGAATTGGTCGAGCCGTGGACCGTGACGAAGGAGAGGACCATGTCCTTGTCCATCTGAACGGTCTCCGAGGGAGCCAGATCGTCTGCAATCAGGATCACCGGCTCCTTGGCCTCGGCAAAGGAATTGCCGGAGCCCGAAAGAATGCGGAGGACTCTTTCCGAAATGTCCTTGACATCCGCGGCGCGCTCCTTCATATAGGCATCATCCATGGAGGCGAACATTTCCGCGAAATTATCCTTGGTCTGGGCGACCGCATATTCCGCATTCAGCAGCTGCGTGCGGATGATGTTCTCGATGGAATCGTTGTAATCATCGTCCTCGAGCATCATCTGATGGATCTCAAAGATGGCTGCATTCTGCTCGCCCACCTCGACCAGAGCCTTGTCATAAAGGCCTTGAAGCTGGGAGATGGCTTCGGCTCTTGCCGCCAGATAGCGGTCCATTTCGGCGTCGGCATCGGTGATGGCCACCTGCTTGACGCTCTGGTCCGCTTTTTTATAAATGCTTATTTTTCCGATGGCGATGCCGCCAAATACGCTTTTTCCCTGAAATACTTTCATGGTTTTTCTCCTGAGGGTCCGGGATCAAAGGTTCTCCTGCATGAATTTGCCGATGGCCTCGCAGGCGGCCTCTTCGTCTTCGCCCTCAAAGGTCAGGGTGACTTCCATGTCCTTCTTGACGCCCAGGCCCATGACACCGAAGATCTTCTTGCAGTCCACAGCCTTGCCGTCCTTGGCGATCTTGATGGAGCAGTTGTAGGCCTTGGCAGCCTTGATCAGCTCGCCGGCGGGGCGGGCATGGATACCTTCGGGATCGGTGATAACATAGGTAAATTCTTTCATGATCGTTTCTCCTTTATCTTTTAATCAAATTGCTTTAAAAATTCTTCGACCTCTTCCTTTGTGGCCAGATACTCGGAGCAGGCGCTGGCGCTGCCGCAGGCCAGGCCCATGTGGAAGGCCTCAAGATAAGAGCCGGTGGAAAGCCAGCCTGCCATAAAGCCGGCCACCATGGAATCTCCGGCGCCCACGCCGTTGACCAGCTTACCCTCGGGGGCTGTTGACTTGTGGACCTCATTGTTTTCGGAGACCAGGACCGCGCCTTCGCCGGCCATGGAGACCAGGACATTGCGGGCACCCATTTCCTGAAGACGGGTGGCATAGGGCACGACCTCTTCCCTTGTCTTAAGGGTCACTCCGAAGATATCTCCCAGCTCGTGATTGTTGGGCTTGATGAGGAAGGGATGGTACTTGAGGACATTTAAGAGCAGGTCCCTGGTGGCATCCACCACGATCTCCACACCCTTTCCCTGCATGCGGGCGCAGATGCGGCTGTACATGTCATCCGGCATGGAGGCGGGAATGCTTCCGGCCAGGAAGAGGACATCGCCCTCCTTGAGGGCATCGAGCTGTGTCATGAGCTCTTCGATCTTTTCGGAACTGATCTCAGGTCCCTTTCCGTTGATCTCGGTGCCGTCTATGGATTTTAACTTGACATTGATCCGGGAAATGCCGTCCGGCAGGTCAATGAAGTTAGACACGATACCGATCTCCTCGACCCTGCGCTTGATCTCTTCTCCGACAAAGCCGGCCGTGAAGCCGAGGGCTGTATTTTCAAAGCCCAGATTTTTCAGGATGATGGAAACGTTGATGCCCTTGCCGCCGGGGAGCATGAGCTCGTCCTTTGTGCGATTGGTCAGGCCGAGCTTAAAATCATCGACCGACACGATGTAATCCAGGCAGGGGTTAAATGTGACAGTATAAAGCATAATAGATCTCCTTCAGTCATAAGAACTGTCAAAGAGCAGGGATCTCTCCCTGCTCTTTATTAT
>R21__coassemble_1906_pt1 | contig 13068 bp, 11 predicted proteins | sample R21__metabat2_low_PE_030 | metagenome-assembled genome bin R21
GGACCGGGACCACGCCCCAGCTCAGGTTGAGCTGACGCCAGACCTTGGGATTGGGCGTGGAGCCCACGATATCGCAGGGACAGCGGAAACGGCTGACCATGCGGGCCGTCCGGCCGGAGACCGAATTGACGACGATGGCCCTGGCATCCACATCGATGGCCATGGCGCAGGTGGCATGGGACACCGCATCGATGATATTCTTGATGCGGAATTCCGTCTCGTGGAAGCGCTTGGTGTAATCGATGTTTTTCTCTGTGTATTCACAGATCTCGGCCATGCTGTGGACCGCCTCGCCCGGATATTTGCCGGCAGCGGATTCCCCGGAGAGCATGACGGCGGAGGTGCCGTCATAGACCGCATTGGCCACATCGGAGATCTCAGCCCGGGTGGGGCGGGGATTGGCGCACATGGACTCCAGCATTTCCGTGGCAGTGATGACTCTCTTGCCCAGAAGACGGCATTTCTTGATCAGATATTTCTGAACGGAGGGGACCTCCACAAAGGGGATCTCCACGCCCAGATCGCCTCGGGCGACCATGATGCCGTCCGCCACCAGGCAGATGTTGTCAATGTTATCCACACCGGCCCTGTTCTCGATCTTGGCGATGAGGTTGATGTCCTTCCCGCCGTTGGCATCGAGGAAGTCCCGCATGGAACGAATGTCCTCTTCGGTCGACACAAAGGAGGCCGCCACGAAATCGACATCATTCTGAATGCCGAAAAGCAGATCGGCCTTGTCCTGGTCGGACAGGAAGTCCTGTTTGAGGACCTTTTCCGGGAAGCTCATGGATTTTTTGTTGGAGAGCTCGCCCCCGCAGAGAACGCGGCAGATCACATCACATCCGGCGATCCTCTCCACTTCGAAGACGACCAGGCCGTTATTGACCAGGATCCTGTCGCCGGGCTTCATCTCGTCCTGAAGATTTTTATAGGAGACGGAGACTCTTTTGTCATTGCCCACCACCTCCTCCGTGGTGAAGGTGAAGCTGTCGCCGTCCTTCAGGCTGATCTTTCCCTTTTCAAAGGTCCCGATCCGGTATTCCGGGCCCTTGGTGTCCAGCATGATGGCCAGAGGCAGGTCCAGCTTTTCCCGGACGGCCTTGATCAGGTCGATCTTTTTCTGGTGCTCTTCATAGGTGCCGTGGGAAAAATTGAGCCGGGCCACGTTCATGCCGGCCTGGCACATGGCGGTCAGGGTCTCTTCATTTTCACTGGCCGGACCGATGGTGCAGATGATCTTTGTTTTTCTCATAATTTTATCCTTCTGATCTTAGATCTTTCCCATCCTCTTGTCTTAAAAGCGGCCTGAAACCATACTTCCGCCGCAGGAGGCGGTGACCCGCTTCCCAAGTTTTCTGACGGCTCTCCTGCCGATAAACGATCACGTTTGCTGTCCCGGACTGTCATTGACTTTAAACCCTGACCAAACCGGAAAATAACGGAAAACATTGACCTGGACCGTAGACGGGCACCACATAGTAGGGGTGGCGGGAAAGCTGCCATGGAAAATTTTTATTCACAGCCTTTTGCTCAGAGGGAGTGCGGAGGTCCGACTGAGTCTCGTTTATCATTCCCCGCCTGCGCTAAGGCTTGGGGGGCGGGGAATTCTCCGAAAAAGTCAGAGCTCGATCTCCAGAGTCAGACTGTTGTTGATGACATCAAGGGCCGTCTGGGCTTTGGACAGCTCCTCTGTGACGGCCTCCAGGTCGGCCTGGGCCTTGGCGATGTCATAGTTGGCATATTTGTATTCTACGATAGACTTGCCTCCGAAGCCGGAAGCCTTCTCCCTCTCCTTTGGCAGACGGCCGGCATAGATGGTCAGCTTACGCTTTTTCTCGGAAAGCTGAGGAATGTAGACCAGAAGCTGGTCCACCGTCATATCAAAGCCCGGAACCTCCGTGGTCTGGTTGAAGACATTGAGGGCGTGCTTGATCTGTCTCACCTGCTTCTCATAATCTGCCAGCGTTTTCTGGACAGCGGCATAATCATAGACAGGCCTCACGCTTTCGGCGTCCTCTTCGATCGAGGCCACAAAGGTCGAGCTCTTGTCCTCTCTCTCCTTCAGGGCTGCCTGGTCTTCATTGAGCTTGCGAAGGAGCTTGGCTGCTTCGGCGGATGTGACTTTCATATTTCGGTCCTCCTTTATGGCTAAGGCGGCCATGGGCCGCAGATTTTCATCGTTTTCATCTTACCCCATCCTGACCTTTGGGGCAATTCTCTTTTTCTGAAAGGAGCTAAGGGGACGGTTCTCTGTCTCGAGAACCGTCCCCTTAGCTCCTACTTTAGCAATGTGACTCTTCCCTCTATAAACAGCCGGCCGTCGGGATGGGCCTCCACTGTCAGGCAGCCTCCCGGCTCGGTGAAGGTCCGCCTCACGGTCCGGCCTTGCCTTTGGGCCAGGAAGGCTCCGGCCGATGCTGTCCCGCTGGCGCAGGAATTTTCGCGGACCAAAGTCCCGACCTCTTTCACATAGACCAGAGGTGTGAGGGTCTCTTTTTCTTCATTGATCAGCATCATACCCATGGCCTCGAGACCAAGATCACGGCACATGAGCGGCAGTCTTTTTTCTGCCTCCTCAAGGCCAAAGCCCTCCGGAACCAGGACATGGGCAATGCCGGGCAGGAAGACCACCGGAGCTGTCAGATCAGTACCGGGAATCGTCTCCTGCCTGATCGCAAGGGCCTTGGGCATGGCCACACGGCCCTTAAAGGAATTTTCCGTCAAAGCCTCCAGATCCACCCCGACCGGGCCGTCCGCCCCGGAGACCTTAAGACATACTGTCCTCTTCTCTCCCGGCTTCACATCCGCTTCTATGGCGGTCAGGGCTGCAGCGCTCATGGAAGCGTTGCCGCAGAATTCTCCGCCGGCCATCTCGAGTCCGGCATCAAAGCCCAACACCTCGGGCAGATAAAAGCCCACCTGCTCCACAGAGGGCTCGCAAGCCATGACCTTCGAAGCGGTCAAGGTCCGGTCCTTCTGTGGCGTCGGCTCCGTGACCAGGGCCGTGATATTGCCCGTGGGATCAAAAAGGCGATAGGTCATGCCACTTTACCCGTTATAATTGGCCAGGAACTGCTTGGTGCGTTCCTGGGTGGGATTGCCGAAGACAGCCTCCGGAGCGCCCTCCTCCACGATCACACCGCCGTCCATGAAGATGACCCGGTCAGAGACCTGACGGGCAAAGCTCATTTCATGCGTGACGACCACCATGGTCATTTTCTCTTCGGCCAGGCTCTTGATGACCTTGAGGACCTCCAGAGTCAGCTCAGGATCCAGAGCCGAGGTGGGCTCATCGAAGAAAAGGATGTCGGGCTTGCCGGCCAGGGCGCGGGCAATGGCCACTCTCTGCTGCTGTCCGCCGGAGAGCTGGCAGGGATAATACTCCTCCTTGCCCTCCAGGCCCATTCTTTTGATGAGCGCCATGGCTTCCGCGCGGACCTCGTCCTTATCTCTCTTCTGAACGATCAGAGGCGCGTCCATGATATTTTTAAGGACGGAGAAATGCGGGAAAAGATTGAACTGCTGGAAGACCAGGCCGAAGATGCCCTTGGTCTCCTGGATGACGTTTTTATCGGCGTAGACAGCCTTAGCGCTGCCTTCCGGTGTCCAGGCGGCCTTTTTACCTTCATAAATGATATCGCCCTTATTGATGGTCTCAAGGAAGGTAGCGCAGCGGAGCAGGGTACTCTTGCCGGAGCCGGAGGGACCGATGATGGAGACGACATCGCCCTTATCCACGCCGAAGGAGATATCCTTCAGGACCTCCAGATCGCCGAAGGACTTATTGATGTGGTTCATTTCCAATATCATAGCTCCGTCCTCCTTAGTGATAATAATCCATGCGCTTTTCAACCCTGCCCATGACGAAGTCGACGATCAGGTTGAAGACAAAGTAGAAGACACCGGCCACCACAAAGGGCAGGAAGGAGGTCTGGGAATTGGCGATCTCCTTACCGATGGTGAACATCTCCTGGTAGGAGACCGTGAAGGCGATGGATGTGTCCTTGACCAGGGTCACGATCTCATTGGTGATAGAGGGCAGGATCCGCTTCATGACCTGGGGCAGGATGATGCGCATGAAGGTCTTGGTCTTGGAATAGCCCAGGACCTCTGCGGCCTCGTACTGGCCCACCGGCATGGAATCGATGCCGCCGCGGTAGATCTCGGCAAAGTAGGCCGCGTAGTTGATGGCAAAGGCGATCACGACCGGGATCAGCTTATTCCGGGAAACGGAAATGCCGAAGATGTAGTAAGGACCGTAGGTCACGGCCAGAAGCTGCAGCATAAGAGGCGTGCCGCGGAGGACGGATATGATAAATCTCATGATATTTGAGATGATCTTATTCTTACTCCGTCTCAGCAGAGCCACCACCATGCCGAGAGGCATGGCTATGATCAGGGTGAGGAAGAAAATGGCGCAGGTGCGGCCAAGGCCTTCACTCATCTTGATGATAATACTCATCAAACTCATAGAAAAAATCTCCTGAAATCAAGTGATGGTCAGAATAACCCCGTAGGCTTTGGGCCTGCGGGGTCAGGTTTCCGAATCAGATCAAGGCTTTATTTGTTAAGGAAGATCAGATTGTTGACGATGTCCGGATAGTTCTCGGCGATCTTGGCATAGGTGCCGTCCTCGACCAGCTCATCGATAGCGGCCTGGATGGTGTCGCAGAGCTCCTGATCGGTGGAGCGGAAGGCGATGCCATACTGCTCAGCGCCAAGGTTCTCATTGATGACGGTGAAGCCTTCATGCTCAGCGGCATAAGAGGTGGCCACGGGCAGGTCCACGAAGACCGCATCCACGGCATTGCCGTCCAGCTCTGTGAAGCACTTAAGGAAGCTGTCGCAGGTGATCAGATTGCCGAAGGTCGCGGCGATGTCGGACAGGTCGCCCTTGAGGAGGCTCTCACCGGAGGTACCCAGCTGGACAGCCACATCCTTGCCGGCCAGATCGTCCACAGAGGTGTAGCCGCTGTCGGACTTGACCAGGAGGACCTGGGTGTTGTCGTAGTAGGGCTCGGACAGGACATAGCCGGCCTCTTTCATGGAATCCAGAATGGTCATACCGGACCAGACCAGGTCGCACTCATGAGAATCCAACTGGACCAGCTTTTCATCCCAGTTGACGCCGAAGATCTTCATCTCCCAGCCCAGCTTGTCGCAGACAGCCTGACAGACCTCCACGTCAAAGCCCGTGTATTCGCCGTCATCGCCCAGGTAGCTGAAGGGCGGATATTCGGGATCGATACCCATGGTCAGGACCTTGGTGGTCAGGGGGCTGTCGGCATCCGCAGTTGTCTCTGTGGAGGATTCCTCGGTGGAAGATTCCTCTGTGGAGGAAGCCTCAGCGGTGGAGGAGCTTGCGGAGGAGCCGCAGGCGCAGACGGAAAGGGCCATAGCGCCGGTCAAAAGAAGTGCCAGAAACTTTTTCATTTTCAATCTCTCCTATGTTTTAAGTTCTTGCTGCTTTTATTTAATGCATTAGCAATTTATCACACTAAACCGTTTTTGTAAAGTCTGTTCAGCCATTTCCTGCGGATTTCCCGGAGATCCCGAAGGATTTTTCGCTCTGACCGAAGGTAAGACTTTTCCGAAGGCCGGACAAAAGAAAAAACATCCCCGCCCGCGGCCTGAACTGACCGCAAGACGGGGATGAATGAAGCTTAGGATCTGCTGTCCCAAAAGTCAGCAGAGAGGTGGGGAAGCCTATCAGGTCTTTTCCTTACCGTAGGTGTATTTGTACCTGTAGTGCTCCGAATCCACAAAGTTCTGGGGAATGGTCCGCATGGCGATACCTGTGGCCTGTTCATCCAGGAAGATGTGGCAGGCCTTTTCAATGACCTGGGCGGACAGGATGGCTTCATCCATATCCTTGCCGCAGGACACGGGACCGTGATTCCTCAGGATCACGCCGTTCTTATCGCCGATGGCAGCCGCTGCGGCCTTGCCGAGCTCGAAATGCTGGGCGGCCGGGACATATTCCGCAGCCAGAGGAATGGCTCCGCCCAGAAGCTGGCTCATCTCCTCCACGATGCAGGGAACCTCCTGGATCCTGGCGCAGGAGACGGCCATGGCCTTTTCCGTATGGGCGTGGATGATGGCATTGACATCGTCTCTGATCAGGTAGATCTGTCTGTGAACTTCCTTTTCAGAGGTCGGATTTCTGTCTCCGCTCACCTTGTTGCCCTCGAGATCGATGACCACGATATCTTCCGGCTTCATCAGGTCATAATTGACACGGCTGGGTGTCAGAAGGATCTTATCGCCCACCCGCATGCTGACATTGCCCCAGGTACCGATAAAGTAATTCATGGAGCACATGAGATGGCAGGTCTCGATGATCCTTTCTCTTTCACTGAGAAATTCCATAGTTATTATTCTCCGAGTATTTTCTTTCTGACCTTCCAGACCTCCGGGAAGCCTTCGTAGGTCTTCTTATAAAGCTCATAGAACTTCATATACTGCTCGTGCTTCTCCATGTCCGGAGTGTAGACCTTATCGATCTCAACCGTCTTGTCAACAGCCTCTTTATAGCTGGAATAGAAGCCCTGGACCACGGCGTTGTTGAGGATAACGCCCTTGGCGCCGAGCTCATCGCCCTTGATGGTGATGACCTCATGGCCGACAGCATCGGCAAACATCTGTGACCAGAAGGCACTGTTGGCGCCGCCGCCGCAAAGGGTCAGTCTGCCGACCTTCTGAGGCATGTGCTGATAGCAGTCCAGCATGGCGAAGGCCACACCTTCGTAGGTGGCGCGGACGATATCGGCCAGAGTATGTCTGACGGAGATACCGGTGTAGCTGGCGCGGGCTGCGGAGTTGGTGAAGGGTGCTCTCTCACCGCCGGCAAGCAGATAGGGATGATACATAACGCCGTTGGAACCGATCGGGACATCCTTGACCATCTGCTCCATGTAAGCGTAGACATTCATGCCGGCTTCCTTGGCTTTGATCTTGATCTCTCCGCCGATGGTGTTGAGCATCCACTCCAGGTTGGGAGTGCCGGCCAGGGAGGCCATCAGTCTCAGCCATCTGTCTTCCATAACGTGGGAAACGGTCATGCCGGCATGGATATTGTCCTGCAGGGGCTTGTCGATGACCATCTCATGCAGAGCGGCGGTACCCATGATGGAGCAGCAGTCGCTGTTTTCGACCACACCGCTGCCAAGAGCGCAGGCTGCAACGTCCATGGGGCCGGAGGTGACGAGCACATCCTGGCTCAGGCCGAAGGCTTCTGCCAGCTCGGGCAGGATCTTGAAGGCATTATCCTTGGCGGGAAGGACCGGAGCATATTTGTCCATATACTGGGTCAGACCGCAGACCTCGAAGGCCTCCTTGGAGTACTGACGGGTCTCCTGATTCAGGAAGATCAGGGACTGGTCGGTGGCATCACTTGTGATCTTGCCGGTGAACTTGTAGAAGAGATAATCCTTCAGATGGATGAGATAAGCGGCCTTGTCCAGGCTCTCCTTCTCATATCTTTCCATCCATTTGACGATACCGTTCTGGTTGCCGGAGAAGATGCGGGTACCGGTGATATCGAAAAGCTTGTCGCAGGTGCCGTCGGCCACCCATTCTTCCACGATATCGCCTGCGCGGCCATCGCAGAAGCAGGCGCCGTTACGGACGGGCTCGCCGTCCTTGTCGATCATCCAGAGACCATCGCCCTGGGCGGTCATCCCCAGACCAACGACCTTGGAGAGGTCAAACTCCTGGCCCAGCTCTTTCACGCACTTGCAGCACTTGTCCCAGATCTCATGCATATCTTCCTCGTACTGATTCTCTTCCGGGAAGATACCGGTCAGGGGATAATATTTCTTGCCGAGCTCATTGCCTGCCAGGTCAAAGAGCACAGCCTTGATGCCGGTCGTGCCGGAATCAATACCTATAAACCATTTTTCCATATGCGACTCCTATTATTTGAACATGCTCTGAATGAATTCACGAGCCTCGATGATCATATCGTCCAGAAGCTTGTCATCGGCATCGGCCGGAAGCATGGGACGCCAGACATTGCCGCCTTCCAGAGCGACGGAGCCGCCGGTGCGGACAAGGGGTTCGAAGGACACGCATCTGTCATAGTCGATGTCCTTAAGAGCGGTGCAGATCTCCTGCCAGGGAAGGAAACCGGGGCGCGGAGGACGACGGTTGTTGGAGCCCATGTGATAATGGCCCAGCTTGGCCTTGCCGACCTTTCTGATGGCCTCGGCCAGATCATCTTCCTCGATCATGCCGTGGAAGGTATCCAGAAGGACGTTGATGTGGGGATCATCGACCATGTCTGTCAGTCTCAGAGCTTCGTCATGAGTGTTGAGCAGATAGCCCTCAAAACGGTTGACGACTTCCATGTTCCAGCTGAAGTCATAATCGCCGCAGGCCTTGCCGATGGTCTTTAAGCTCTTGGCAGCCTGCTCGAAGGCTTTGTCCTTTTCGAAAGCCTCGCCGAACTGGCACCAGGGAGCGTAGTTGATACCGGAGAAGTTCTTGGCGCCGATGCGGGCCATGGCCTTCAGAAGTGTCAGAGCATTTTCCACGCTCTTCTCTCTGATGGACTCATCGAAGGATGTCAGATAATAATCGGTACCGAAGCCGCCGGAAACATACATTTCGATATCGTTAGCAGCGCAGGCAGCCTTGATCTCGTCCACTTCCTTCTGAGACATGGTCAGAAGACGGCTGTAGAAGATCTCAAGAACATCAAAGCCGCATCTTCTGGCTCTTTCGATGTGCTCGGGATAGTCTGTGCCTTCCCAGTTTTTGCTCCAGTAGCAATAGCAAATGCCGTACTTCATAAGAAATTCCTCCTTAATAGAATTTTATGGCGGGCAGCCCTTCGGAAAAATTCCGAAGGACCTCCCGCTTTTCGTTTGTTTAAATGTGCGATTAGTTGGCTTTGGAACGACGACGGAAGGCGTCGGCGTAGACAGCGATCAGGACGACGATACCGGTGACAACTTCATTCCAGTAGGAGTCGATACCTGTGAGGGAGATGGTGTAGGTGATAACAGCCATCAGAAGACCACCGCAGATGGTGCCGCCGATGCCGCCTTCACCACCGGTCATGGCTGTACCGCCAAGAACGGCTGCTGTGATGGAGGGCATGGTCCAGGAGGAGCCGATGCTGGCCTGATAGGAGCCCATACGCATGACCATGAGGATACCGGCCAGAGCGGAGATGCCGCCGGCGATGGTGTAGCAGGCCACTTCAATTCTCTTGGTTCTGATACCAACGACTGTGGCAGCGGTTCTGTTTCCGCCGACAGCGTAGATATGACGACCGAAGGAGGTGCTTCTTAAGACGAAGATCAGGATGATAGCCAGTACAATGGCGATCACGAAGGGCCAGGGCAGGATACCTGCCAGGCTTCCCTGTCCGATCACGGTGACAGCCTCGGGAATACCGGTCAGAGCGAAGCCCTTTGTGAAGAGGTAGATCAGACCTGTCATGATACTGGAGGTGGCCAGTGTGACGATGAAGGGTGTCAGGTTCATGGAAACGATCAGAAGACCGTTGGCCAAACCGAAGGCAATGCCGCAAAGCAGGGACAGGACGATAGCCAGGTAAGGATTGATAGCGGTCTTTGTCAGGAAGGAGGCAAAGATCATGGAGCTCAGACCTGATGTGGCAGCGATGGAAAGGTCGATGCCGCCGAGCAGCAGGACGAAGGTCTGGGCGAAACCGACGAGAAGGGTGAAGGAAGCCGTTCTCAGCAGTGTCGTCATGTTGTAAAGTGTATAGAAGTTGTGTGTGATGAGCTGGGCAATGATGGTGACGATGATGGTAACGATAAGGACGATCGCACCGGTAGACCTCAGGACCTTGGGGATCTCAAATTTTTTTGTCTTTTCCATAGTTATTCTCTCTCCGTTAATCAGCTTAATGCAATCTTCAGGATATCTTCACGCTTGGTATTGACATCCGGGAAGATGATTCCCTTGACGTCTCCCTCGAACATGACCATGACCCGGTCAGCAACGGCCAGGATCTCATCGATCTCGGAGGAAACGATAACTACTGTCATACCCTGATCGGCCAGCATTCTGACCAGATCGTAGATCTCACCCTTGGCGCGGACGTCGATGCCTCGAGTCGGCTCATCCAGGAAGAGGAGCTTGGGTGCCTTTTCGATCCAGCGGGCCAGGATCGCTTTCTGCTGATTACCACCTGAAAGGTTTTTGATGGCTGTGTTTTCAGAGGCTGTCTTGACGCCGAGCTTGCCGATGCTCTCCTTGGCCTTTGTCTTGACTGTCTTAAAGTCGATCACGCCGGCCTTGACATGCTTGTCATAAGAAGGAAGCATGATATTTTCCTGAACAGACAGAAGACCGAAGATACCGTCCTTACGTCTTTCCTCAGGCACAAGGCCGATACCGAGCTTGATGGCCTCGATCGGGTTCTTGATGTTGACCTCCTGGCCGTCCAGGATGACCGTACCGGCATTTCTCTTGGTCAGGCCGTAGATGCAGCTGATGAGCTCTGTCCGTCCGGAGCCCAGAAGACCGGCGATGCCGAAGATCTCGCCCTTCTTGACCTCGAAGGTCACGTCGTTGAACTCGTTCTTTCTGGTCAGGCCCTTGACTTCGAGCATATTCTCGTCAGAGTAGGTTCTGTCGACATGGACCTGCTCCTGGACCTTCTGGTTGGCCATGGCTGTGATCATGTCTGCGATGGAGACATCAGCCGTATCGGCAGCCATCACGCCGCAGCCGTCTCGAAGGACCGTGAAGCGGTCGGACACAGCCTTGACCTCATCCAGATGATGGGTGATGATGATCAGGCTCTTGCCGTCAGCAGACAGTCTCTTCATGATCTCGAGCAGGTGCTCGGTCTCTTTGGTGGTCAGAGAGGCGGTCGGTTCATCGAGGATGATGATCTCGGAGCCTTCTCTTAAGGTTCTGGCGATGACGACCAGCTGCTGGTAGGCAGCGGAAAGGTCACCGGCCTTTTTCTTAACATCGATTTCTATATCTAACTGATCCAGAAGCTTGGCAGCTTCCCGATACATTCCATTCCAATCAATAAGTCCGCTCTTTTTGACATGTGTGCCGAGGCAGATGTTCTCAGCCACTGTCAGTTCTCTCTCAAGGTTCAACTCCTGAGGAACCATAGATATGCCCCGCTGCAGAGCTTCAAACGGGCTATGGTTGACGATCTCTTTGCCCTTAAGGGTAATGGTTCCCTCGTCAGCAATGAGATTGCCCATAAGGACATTCATCAGGGTACTTTTTCCGGCGCCGTTTTCACCGATCAGAGCCATGATCTCACCCGTTCTCAGTGTGAAATCGACCTTATTCAGTGCCAGGGTACCCGGAAATTTCTTTGTGATGCCTCTCATTTCCAAGATGTTTTCCGACATATCATTCACCCCTATACAAACATTGCACCGCCCGGCAAGACCAGACGGTGCAATTTACTAAACTATATTGCGCAGTATTGATCGAGCTGAGAACAACTATTAAGCTTCGCCGTACAGCTTGTCAAGCATAGCCTGAGCATCATCCTGGTAAACAATAGTTGTGGTCTCTTCTGTCTGCTCCGGATAGTCCACACCAACCTCAAGGCCATCAGCGATCTTGATAGCGACCTGGATGGTATCGAAGCCCATGGAGTAGCAATCCTGAACACCGAGAGCGTAGATAACGCCGTCTCTCAGATATTCAAGAGCACGCTGGTCATGGTCCATACCGGCGATGACGACTTCGCCTTCCTTACCGGCATCGACAACAGCCTGAGCGGCACCAACGGGGTTACTCATGTTGCAGCAGATAATGCCGGCAAGGTCCGGATACTGCTTCAGCATACCTTCAGCAAGTGTCAGAGCGTTTTCGACGTTGTCGTTATCATACTGGATGTCAACAACTTCGATGTCCGGATACTGAGCGAAAACTTCCTCAGCGCCGAGAGCTCTGTCTTCGTGGCAGGGAGCGCCCTGTGCACCAACAAGGATACCGACCTGGCCCTTGTAGCCAATCTTTTCGCAAAGAGCCTCAGCGAGGTCAGCGCCGTCCTGCTTGTTGTGTGTGTTGCCGACGTAAGCGATACGATCGCAGCCGTCTTCATGAGTAGCATCGGAGCTGGAGAAGGTCATGACCTTCTGGCCGGCAGCGATCAGGTTGTTGATGGTCGGGGTAACGACTTCGATATCAGCAACGTCAACGCCGATGACGTCGAAGTTACGGCCGGCAGCCTGCTCAAGTCTGGAGACCTGATCGGTAGCGGATGTCTCGACGGGAGCGACATACTCATAGTTAATGGTAACGCCTTTTTCAGCATACTTCTCAGCAGCATCTGCAAGGCCAAGACCAACAGCATCCCACCAAGCATGGATCACCTTGTAGGTGAAGTAGAAGTTGTACTCGTCCTTAGCCGGTGTGTAGTCATCAAGCTCTCTGTCGAAGTTAACAGCGCTGTCGACCTTCTCATTACCGGTGTCTTCGCCTGCGCCGTAGCCGCCGGCTGTGCCTTCTGTGGTGGAAGACTCTTCAACGGAAGACTCCTCGACGGAAGACTCCTCGACGGAAGACTCCTCGACGGAAGACTCCTCAACGGAAGATTCCTCTGTGGAGGAAGCCTCAGCTGTGGAAGAAGAAGCAGCAGAGCCGCAGCCGCTGAGCATGGTCACTGCCATAGCGCCAGCAAGAAGCATAGATAAAACTTTCTTTTTCATAAAAAACCTCCTTGTGAATGTGATCTCTTAATTGAGATGGATTCATTATAATACTTGTACACGGCGAAAAACAATTTGGGAAATTCAACGATTTTTGGTGCCCGAGTTTGTGCAAATATTCCAACATTTTTGCAAAAAATCCAACTTAAACCCAATCAAAATCCAAAAAAGGCAACATATTGCGTCCGGAATATCCCTGTGTTATCCTTATGTCAGGAAAGAAAAAAGCCCGAAAAAACGGGATGTTTTTCCAACAGAAAGGAAGCTGCCATGCTCGAAAATATCAAAATATCGGAAAAGGTCAGTGATCTGACCAAAAATATCATTGATGTCGTCTTATCCGCCGGCGAGATCGTCAGAAATGCCAAAAAGGACCGGCCGGCCTCCGTCAGCAAGGACG
>R21__coassemble_1908_pt1 | contig 13061 bp, 9 predicted proteins | sample R21__metabat2_low_PE_030 | metagenome-assembled genome bin R21
CCGCCATGCAGGCTGCCGCCGCCAATCCCAACGGCGGGACCATGGCCTTCATGAACATGGGCATGGCTCAGAATGCCGGCGGTATGAATGCCCAGAACCTCTTCGCCATGGGTCAGCAGCAGGCGGCTGCCGCTCAGCCGGCCCAGGCTGCTGCGGATGGTTGGACCTGCCCCTCCTGCGGCAAGGTGGCCACCGGCAAGTTCTGTCCGGAGTGCGGCACCAAGAAGCCTGAGCCTGTCAAGATCCAGGCCGATGGCTGGACCTGCTCCTGCGGAGCTGTGAACAAGGGCAAGTTCTGCGCAGAGTGCGGCGCCAAGAAGCCGGCCGGCGCACCCAAGTATAAGTGCGATAAGTGCGGCTGGGAGCCGGAGGATCCGACCAATCCGCCCAAGTTCTGCCCGGAATGCGGCGATCCCTTCGATGACGGCGATGTCGTGGGCTAAGTAAAAAGAACAGAAAAAACGTAAGACGCAGGGCCGGAAGGTCCTGCGTTTTTTACAGGCCGCAGGCGAAGCGGATCTTGCCCTGAAGGTATGGCAAGTCCAGACTTAAAAGATAGGAAAGACCATTCGCATAAGCTATTTTTCTTTTGAACTTTTTTGTGGTAAAGTGACAAATCATATTGTAATAGCCTGAAGTCAGGGAAGACCCGGTACTGACAGGCAAACAGGACGGATATACGATTTAAAACAAGGGTGTTTTAAACCTCCTTGTTTGCATACGGTATTCGGAAGCGCCCCCTGCGGGCGCTTTTTCATTTTCCGATGAAAAAATGTGAGGGTGAGAGGAGTCACATCATGGTAGAGATCATCACAAATGTCAATAATGCCGTTAACGGCGTGGTCTGGGGCTGGCCGGCCCTGATCCTACTGGGCTTCGTGGGCGTGCTCATGACCTTCCGGACCAAGTTTTTCCAGGCCAGTCATTTTGGCCATTGGATGAAGAACACGATCGGGGCCATTTTCAAGGACCGGCACGTGACCAGCCACACCAAGGACAAGAGCATTTCCCAGTTCCAGTCCCTCTGCACGGCTCTGGCCGCGACAGTCGGTACCGGTAATATCGTGGGTGTGGCCGGCGCTATTGCCACAGGCGGACCCGGCGCGGTCTTCTGGATGTGGGTCATCGCCTTCTTCGGCATGATGACCAACTTCTCCGAAAATGTTCTGGGTATCCTCTACCGCCGCAAGGGTCAGGACGGAGAATGGCACGGCGGAGCCATGTACTATCTGCGCGACGGCCTGGGCGCCAAAAAGGGCTGCAAAAAGATCGGCGCGGTCCTGGCCATCCTTTTCTCCTGCTTCTGCCTTCTGGCCTCCTTCGGCATCGGCAATATGAGCCAGGTCAATTCCATGGTCGCCAATGTCAAGACAGCCTTCGGCATTCCCGAGATCGCCACCGGTATCTTCCTCTTTGTGGCCGTGGCAGCCGTCATCCTGGGCGGCCTTAAGAGGATCGCCTCCATCACAGAGAAGATCGTGCCCTTTATGGTCATTCTCTACCTGGTCGGCACCCTTATCATCATTGTTATGCACATCGGGGCAGTCCCGGCCGTGTTCGTGTCCATCTTCCAGGGCGCCTTTGCCCTCAAGTCCGTGGGCGGCGGCATCGTTGGCTCGGGCATTGCCCTGGCCATGAAAATGGGCTTTAAGAGAGGCGTTTTCTCCAATGAGGCCGGCCTTGGTTCTTCTGTCATGGTCCACTCCAGCTCCAACGTCAAGGAGCCGGTCCGCCAGGGCATGTGGGGCATTTTCGAGGTCTTCGCCGATACCATCATCGTCTGCTCTCTGACAGCCATCACCATCCTGTCCTCGGGCGCCATCGACCTCCAGACCGGGGCTATGACCGAGGCTGCTTCCGAGATCGGGTCCAGCTCCCTTATGAGCTATGCCTTCTCACAGACATTCGGTCCTCTGGGCGCTTCCTTTGTGGCCATTGCCATCCTGCTTTTCGCCTATTCCACGGTCCTTGGCTGGAGCCATTACGGTACCACAGCCTGCCGTTACCTCTTCGGCGAAAAGATGGTCATTCCCTACCGGGTCATTTTCGTTATCATCGTGCTGGCCGGCTCTGTTATGGAAGCCCAGCTGGCTTGGGACATTTCCGACACCTTCAACGGTCTTATGATGATCCCCAACCTGATCGGTGTGCTGGTCCTCTCACCGATCGTGGTCAAATGCACCAAGAACTATGTGGACAGCGTGATCTACAAAAAAGAGGTCAAACCCATGCTCTCCATGTTTGCGGATATCCAGGAAATGCAGGAAAAGAGCCTGAAGGAGAGCGGAGAGGGCTGAGAAGCCGAAATAGATATCAAGAGTTTGGGAACGCAGGGCCGGAAGGTCCTGCGTTTTTATCTTGCTGAATTCTGAAAAAGAAGGGATGATACTCAGGCCCGGACATGTTATAATTCCTGTTAAGAGAGGAAGGCGTTATGACCGAAAGACAGATACTGGATGATCTCAAAAGAATATGTCAGTCTTATGAGGCTTCGGAACTGGTCCTTTTCGGATCACGGGCCCGAAAGACAAATACGGCAAGAAGTGACTTTGACCTGGCGGTTTCGGGAGTCAGGGATTTTTCGGGGTTGTCTGAAGCTATTGAAACGATTCCTACCCTCCTTCGCTTTGATCTTGTTAACCTGGATACCTGCAAAAACGACCTGCTCTTAAAGGAGATCCGCCAATATGGACGAAAAATATTATAGGAGATACGAGTCCTTCTGCCGATCCCTGGATGCTCTGTCTGAGGCAAAAAATCGGGATATGACAGACTCCTTCATCATGAGCGGGACCGGGGCCAAATTCGGTATCACCTTTGATCTGTCCTGGAAGGTCATGAAGGATATCATCATTCAGCATTACATGGTGATCGATTTTCCAAAGGGCTCTCCGCGGGAGGTGCTGAAAAGGGCTTATGAATTCGAACTGATCTCTGACGAAGAGTGGATCACCATGCTGATTGAGCGAAACGAACTGTCTCACGATTATGATGAAAGCTCGCTCAAAGAGATCTGCCAACATATTCTTGATAAGTATATCGGCCTCTTCTATGATTTCAAGAGAGCCGTGGAAGGGCTGGAAGAGTAAAAGATTTTTTCGATGCACAGCACCGAATGATGTGAAGAACGCAGTGATGACTGCGTTCTTTTGCATACCGTGCAAAATCAGCCTTTCCTTTACCAACACATCCCCAACGCTTCCGGGCCTATGATAGAAAAAGTGAAGGCCAAAGCGGCGGACCCCGGGCTTTGCCCTTGCGAAGGATGGGCCGGCCGTGGTAGAATACAACGGAATGTTGTCTAAAGGACACGAAGGAGATCAGAATTATGGGATTTGGAGAAAAAATTTTCGGAACTCACAGCGAACGTGAGCTTAAGCGTATCCGTGGGACCGTTGACAAGATCGAGGCCCTGCGTCCCGAGATGCAGGCCTTGAGCGATGAAGAGCTTCGCGCCAGGACCGACTGGATGAAGGATCGTCTGGCCAAGGGTGAGACCCTGGACGACATCCTGGTCGATGCCTTTGCGACCGTCAGAGAGGCAGCCAAGCGTGTGCTGGGCATGGAACCCTTCCGGGTCCAGCTGATCGGCGGCATCATCCTCCATCAGGGCCGTATCGCGGAAATGAAAACAGGTGAAGGCAAGACCCTTGTGGCCACCCTTCCCTCCTACCTCAATGCCCTCGAGGGCAAGGGCGTGCATGTGGTCACGGTCAATGATTACCTGGCCCAGCGTGATGCCGAGTGGATGGGCCGGGTCCATGAATTCCTGGGCCTCAAGGTCGGCTGCGTCCTCCAGCCCATGTCACCGGATGAGAGACGTGAGGCCTATGACTGTGATATCACCTATATCACCAACAACGAGCTGGGCTTCGATTACCTGCGTGACAACATGGTCATTTACAAGGAAAAGCTGGTCCAGAGAGGCCTGCATTACGCCCTGATCGATGAGGTCGACTCGGTCCTGATCGATGAGGCCAGAACACCTCTGATCATTTCCGGCCAGTCCGGCAAGTCCACCAAGATCTATGATGTCTGCGATATCCTGGCTAAGCAGCTGGTCCGGGGCGAAGCCTCCGGCGAGATGACCAAGATGGCCGCCATCATGGGTGAGGAGATCACCGAGACCGGAGATTTCATCGTCAATGAAAAGGATAAGATCGTCACTCTGACCGAGGATGGCATCAAGAAGGTCGAGCAGTTCTTCCATATCGAAAATATGTCCGATGCCGAGCATCTGGAGATCCAGCACAATGTGGACCTGGCCCTCCGCGCCAACTACCTCATGTTCAAGGACCAGGATTACGTGGTTAAGGACGATGAGGTCCTGATCGTCGACTCCTTCACCGGCCGTATCATGCCGGGCCGCCGTTATTCCGACGGTCTCCACCAGGCCATCGAGGCCAAGGAGCACGTCAAGGTCAAGCAGGAGAGCAAGACCCTGGCCACCGTCACCTTCCAGAACTTCTTCAACAAGTTCGACAAGAAGGCCGGCATGACCGGTACCGCCCTCACTGAGGAGCAGGAATTCCGCGACATTTACGGCATGGACGTCATCTGCATCCCCACCAATAAGCCGGTCCAGAGAAAGGACCTGAACGATGCCGTCTTCAAGACCAAGCGGGAAAAATACCAGGCTGTGGTCGAGGCCGTCAAGGAGTCCCATGCCAAGGGCCAGCCGGTCCTGGTCGGTACCGTCACCATCGACGTGTCCGAGCATGTCTCCAAGCTTTTGAAGAGAGAGGGCATCAAGCACACCGTCCTCAATGCCAAGTTCCATGAAATGGAAGCCGAGATCGTGGCACATGCCGGTGAGGCCGGCGCGGTCACCATCGCCACCAACATGGCCGGTCGTGGTACCGATATCAAGCTGGATGATGCCGCCAAAGAGGCCGGCGGTCTCCGCATCATCGGCACAGAACGTCATGAATCCCGCCGTATCGACAATCAGCTGCGCGGCCGTTCCGGCCGACAGGGCGATCCGGGCGAGAGCCGCTTCTACATTTCCCTGGAAGATGATCTGATGAGACTTTTCGGCTCTGACCGTATGATGAAGATCTTTGAGACCCTGGGCGTTCCGGACGGCGAGCAGATCGAGCACAAGATGCTCTCCGGAGCTATCGAGAAGGCTCAGGAGAAGATCGAGTCCAACAACTTCGGTATTCGTAAGAATCTTCTGGAATATGACCGTGTCAACAATGACATGCGTGAGATCATTTACAAGGAAAGACGCCGCGTCCTGGATGGCGAAAACATGAAGGAAGCCATTCTGGGAATGAAGGACCAGGTGGTCGACCGCTTCGTGGACCGCGTGGCCAATACGGAGGACGAGGGACCGGAGTTTGAGGCCGCCAGCTTCAACCGCGAATTCACCCCCATCATCCCCATTGAGCCCCTGACCCAGGAGGAGCTGAACGGTATCGACCGGGATGCCCTCAAGGAAAAGCTCAGGAAGGAAGCCGATGAGCTCTATGATGCCAAGGAGGCTGAGTTCCCGGATCCGGACCAGATGCGTGAGCTTGAGAGGATCGTCCTTCTCCGCGTGATCGACCAGAAATGGATGAATCACCTGGATGATATGGAACAGCTCCGCCAGTCCATCGGCCTGGTGGGCTACGGCCAGAGAGATCCCAAGGTCGAGTATCGGATCGCCGGCTTTGAGATGTTCGATGAGATGAATGAATCCATCCAGGATGCCTCTGTCAGGATGATGTATCATGTCCGTGTCGAGCAGAAGCAGGAGAGGGAGGAGCAGGTCCAGGTGACCGGCACCAACCGTGATGAGGCTTCCGCGCCTAAGGTCGTCAAGAAGGACAAGAAGATCTATCCCAATGATCCCTGCCCCTGCGGCAGCGGTCAGAAGTACAAGAACTGCCACGGCCGCAAGGAGATGGCAAAGCTCTGATCAGGTATAAAGAAAATAACAGCCCGCTGTCATGTGACGGCGGGCTGTTTGCTTGAACGTATTTTTTATCGCGAACTTGTCGGATGACTCCGAACTTTCTTCCGTTTTCTCAGCAGAACCTTCAGCTGACGGACCGCTTCTGTCGACTAAGAAAGCTTTTGTCCGAACGGTCAGCCTTTTGACCAACGCGGCTTTGCCCGACGGGGTCGAGCGTCCGAATGTCGGGTTCGGACGCGAGTGCGAGCTCTGAGCCTGTTTTCATCAGGAAAACAGGCGAATCGAGCTTGCCCCTGAGGGCAAAACGAATTGGTCATAAAAGGCTCCGTGCAGGACACCGCTTTCGCAGGCGGCAGGAGGCGGGGCTGTCAGCAAAGGGACAAAAAGGAGCAGAAGGTCGGACCGTCCCGGGTTATTTCCGTGGAAGGCATAAAAAAGACACCTGCCGCAGCAGATGTCTTTCGTTTGGTATTCTTTTTTCCGGATCAGTCGAACTTGAAGCCGGCCAGCAGAGAGCCCAGAGAGGTGCTTAAGCTCTCGGACTTGGGAAGCTCCACAGCCTCCTCCGTGATCTTCTCGGCAGCCTCTTCTTCCAGGGCTTTCATGGAGAGGGAGATCTTGCCGTCCTTGACGGCTGTGACCTTGACCTTGACCTTATCGCCCACGGAGAGGGCTTCCTTGGCATGCTTGAGCCGCTTGGAAGAGGTGATCTGGGAGATGTGGACCAGGCCGTCCAGGCCATTGCCCAGGCTGACGAAAGCGCCGTAGGGCTGGAGAGATTCGACCGTGCCTTCCGTCACAAGACCAACCTGGAGATTGGAGACCAGGCGGGACTTTTCAGCATCGCGTTCCTCGCGGAGAACATCTCTGGCAGAGGCCACCAGGCGGTCATCGTCCTCATCGACGGTGATGAAGCGGACCCGGAGGGTCTGACCGACATAAGCGGAGGGATCCTCCACATAGTCGAGAGCGATCTTGGAGGAGGGAACGAAGACCCGGCTGCCGTCGATGTAGCCGACCACACCGGCCTTGACAGCTTCGGTGACCTTCATCTCGCACACGGTCTTATTTTCCAGCATTTCCGTGAAACGGTCCCAGGCCAGGGCGGCATCGGCCTTCTTCTTGGAAAGGAGGAGATTACCGCGGCCGTCATCCAGACGGATGACCTCGGCCTCAAAGGCATCACCGATCTGGACCGACTGCTTGATGGAGAAGGTCGGGTCTGCGCTGTAATCCTCAGCGCGGATGATGCCGGCGCAGTTATAATTGAGATCGACCGTCACATCCGTGTCGGATATGCCGACCACCGTGCAGGGAACCAGGTCCCCTTCGTTGATGACGCGGAAGGATGCATCGAGCAGGTCCTTGTAATCGTCCATAGATTCAGCCATGAGTATACCTCCGAATTTTTCTTTTAAGTCTATCACAAAATGCGGTCATAACTCAAGGAGACTCTTCTCCTGAATCGAGTTTTGTGCTATGATATGATGAGCTATGTAAAAGGAGCAGTGTTTTTTGTATGTTCGAAAATAAGAAGCCGGCTGTTCCGGAGGCGGAAAATGAAGCCCCGGCCATGCCGAAGAAAAAGCTGACGGTCCTGTCCATCATCGTGATCCAGCTGGCTGTCATCGTTTATACGGGTTCCAGCATCTGCTCGAAGATGACGGCCAATTACCAGACCTTTTCCCTGATGTGGTTCCTGTGGATATTCCTTGAACTGTGCTGCCTGGGAGGCTATGCGATATTCTGGCAGCAGATCATCAAGAGATATCCTCTGTCCGTGGCTTATGCCAACAGAGCCCTGGCCATCTTCTGGTCCATGCTCTGGGCCCTTATACTTTTCGGGGAAAGGATCAGTCTCCAGAATATCATCGGCGTGGCCGTGATATTTGCGGGGATCATGCTGGTGAATTCGGATGTTCGCTAATCCCTGGATCTTTCTGATCGCGTTCTCGGCGACCATAGCCTCCTTCGCCCAGGTCCTCCTGAAGAAGAGCGCCCAGAAAAAATACAGTAGCTTCATAAAGGAATATGTCAATCCCTACGTGATCACGGGATATCTGATCATGTTTGCGGGCATGTTCATAAACATTTACGCCTACTCCAGAGGCGTGCAGTATAAAAACGGTCCCGTCATGGAATCTATCGGGAATATCTGGGTCGTTTTTCTGAGCTTCCTCTTCTTCAGAGAGCCCATCACAAAGAAAAAGATCCTGGGTAATATCCTGATCATTGCGGGCATCATCATTTTCTACCTGTGATAAAGGAGACAGCTTATGATCGAAGATATGATCAATCAGGCTCAGCAGGCTTCCGATATCGTCAATGATGCGATAGCCAGGGGAGATTTCGCCTCCCTGAATGAGCGGGTCCGGGAAAGTCTGGATTATGCCAGGACCTCAGCAGCTGAGAGAGCGGCCCAATATGCCGAGGAGAGCCGGAACCGGGACTATTCCTTCGGACAGTCCTCCCGCCGGGCCTCCGACAGACTGGCCGGCCGGACCACACCGAACCAGGCCAGGGCGGCAGCAGCCAGGGCCTCACGGGTCCTGGACCAGAAGAGGACGGCAGGCAAACCGGCCGAAAGAGTTCTCTTTAAGGAACCCTCCAATGCCGGAGCAGTGGTCCTGATAGCCGGCGGAGCCATTCTGGCGGCGGGCCTGGGCCTGGCTTCTATCCCGGCCCATATGGTCGGCGGAGGACTTTTGCACGGCATCGGCATCGTCCTGGATATCCTGGCGCTGGGAGGTCTGGGCATGCTTTTCGGAGGAATTGTCCTTTCGACCCGGTCCAAACGCTTTGCCGTTTATAAGGAGCTGCTCAAGGATAAGAAATACGCGGATGTGAGCCAGCTGGCAGAGGCGGTCCACCGGTCCGAGGCCAAAACGGTCAAGGAGCTCAAGGCCCTGGTGGCCGAAGGAGCCTTTCCGGAGGGGCATTTCGATAAGTCCGAAAAGACCTTTATGGTCACAAATGAGATGTTTGACCATTACAAGGACATGCAGGCCAGAAGCGATGAGCTCAAGAAGGCTGAGGAGGAAAAAGAGGCTTCCTATGCCGGCCTTCCGCCCAAGGCCCGTGAGGTCGTGAAGAAGGGCGAGGCCTATGTGGCCCAGATCCGGGCCAACAATGATGCCATCCCCGATCCGGTCGTTTCGGAAAAGCTGGACCGCATGGAACAGATCACGGCCCGCATCTTTGCGGAAGTCCGCCGCAATCCCAAGCTGGCTGACGGCCTCGACATGCTCATGGAATATTATCTGCCGACCACGGATAAGCTGATCACGGCCTATCGCGACATGGACCAGCAGACCATCCAGGGCGATAACATCAAGACGGCCAAGGCCGAGATCGAGGGCACGCTGGATATCGTCAATGATGCCTTTGAACGCATCCTGGATGGCTTCTATGAGGATGATGCCGTGGATGTGTCCACAGACATCTCCGTCATGAAGACGGTCATGAAGCAGCAGGGCCTGACCGCGGACGAGATGAAGATCGAAAATGTTCAGGGTGTCGAGGCCTCCATGGAAAAGGGCCCGACCCTGCAGGAGATGGATGCCCAGGTGGCCCAGGCTCAGGCAGCTGAGGCGGGGGCAGCGGCCCAGGCGGCTGAGGCAGAGCCGGAAGGCATCACCCTTCACTTTTAAATATTTTGCGGGAGGACCTCCCGCCTGAATCAATAAGATCAAAGCATTTTCACGATTTTCCTAAAAGGAGGAATACTTATGAGCACCGAAAATACCGATAACATCATCCAGGAAGCCGCATCTCTTAACGACGAGCTCAAGGGCTCTGCCGCCTTTGCCGAGGCAGCTCCCGCTCCGACCTTAAGCTTTGGTGAGGCAGCGGCTGAGGAAGCCCCGACCCTGACCATGGCCACGGAAGAGAAGAAGGAAGAGAAGCCCGTCATCGACGATTCCATGCTGACCGAGGCTGAGAAGAAGCAGGTCATCGACTTCTCCAAGCAGATCAACCTGTCCGATACCAATGCCATCATCCAGTACGGCGCTCAGACCCAGAAGAAGATGGCCGATTTCTCGGATTCCGCCCTGGCCACCGTCAAGACCAGAGACCTGGGCGAGGTCGGCAATATGCTGTCCGAGGTCATCGTCCAGCTCAAGGACTGCGATCCCAATGCCGAGGAAAAGGGCGGCATTCTGGGCTTCTTCAAGAAGCAGGGCAGTAAGATGCAGGAAATGAAGGCCAAGTATGACAAGGCCTCCGTCAATGTCGACAAGGTGGCCGAGGCTCTTCAGCAGCACCAGATCACGTTGATGAAGGACGTGGCCCTTATGGACAAGATGTATGCCAACAACCTGGCCTACTATAAGGAGCTGACCATGTATATCCTGGCCGGCAAGAGACGCATTGAGGAGGCCAGAGATGTGGAGCTTACAGCTGCCAAGAAGAAGGCAGAGGAGAGCGGACTGGCCGAGGATGCCCAGGCAGCCAGAGATCTGGAGGACCAGATCAACCGTTTCGAAAAGAAGCTGCATGACCTGGAGCTGACCCGCATGGTCTCCATCCAGACAGCGCCCCAGATCCGCATGATCCAGAGCAATGACTCCATGATGGTCGAAAAGATCCAGTCCACCATCGTCAATACCATTCCGCTTTGGAAGAACCAGATGGTCCTGGCTCTGGGTATCGAGGATTCCACCAAGGCCGCCAAGGCCGAGGCCCAGGTCACGGATATGACCAACAAGCTCCTCCAGTCCAATGCCGACAAGCTGAAGCAGGCCACCATCGAGACGGCCCAGGCTTCCGAGAGCGGCATCGTCGAGCTGGAGGCCGTGAGAAGAGAGCCGCTGCCGAGGTCGAACTCCAGAGAATGGAGAATGAACTCAAGGAAAAGCTTCTCAACATGAAGAAATAAAAAATAAAAATAAGTGTCAGGTTTTAGGAAGGATCCCACAACAATGAGAAAAGAGCTCGCAAAAACCTATGATCCCAAGGGACTTGAGGATCGTCTTTATCAGAAATGGCTGGACGGAGGCTATTTCCATGCCAAGGTCAACCCGGACAAGAAGCCGTTTACGATCGTCATGCCCCCGCCAAATATCACAGGTCAGCTCCACATGGGCCATGCGCTGGACAATACCCTCCAGGACATCCTGATCCGCTGGAAAAGGATGGAGGGCTATGAGGCTCTGTGGCAGCCGGGCACAGACCATGCGGCCATCGCCACAGAGGTCAAGGTCATCAACCATCTGAAGGAAATGGGTATCGACAAGGACGAGATCGGCCGCGAAGCTTTCCTGGAGCATTGCTGGGAATGGCGTAAGGAATACGGCGGCCGCATCATCAACCAGCTCCACAAGATGGGCTCCTCTGCCGACTGGGAGAGGGAGCGCTTCACCATGGACGAGGGCTGCAGCAATGCGGTCCAGGAGGTCTTTATCCGCCTCCATGACAAGGGCTATATCTACAAGGGCTCCCGGATCATCAACTGGTGTCCGGTCTGCCAGACGACCATCTCCGATGCCGAGGTCGAGCATGAGGACCAGGACGGCTTTTTCTGGCATATCAATTATCCGGTCGTGGGCGAGGAAGGCCGCTTCGTGGAGATCGCAACCACCCGTCCCGAGACCCTGCTGGGCGATACGGCCGTGGCCGTCAACCCGACGGATGAGAGATATCAGGATATCATCGGCAAGTCCCTTCAGCTGCCCCTCACGGACCGCGTGATCCCGGTCATTGCCGACGAATATGTCGACAAGGAATTCGGAACCGGCTGCGTCAAGATCACTCCGGCTCACGACCCCAACGACTTTGAGGTCGGCAAACGCCACGGCCTGGAGGAGATCTGCATCCTCAACGACGACGCCACCATGAACAGCCTCTGCGGCAAATACACCGGTATGGACCGTTACGAGGCCAGACGGGCCATGGTCGAGGATCTGGACAAGCTGGGTCTTCTGGTCAAGGTCGTGCCCCATACCCATGCGGTCGGCACCCATGACCGCTGCGGCACCACGGTCGAGCCTATGGTCAAGCAGCAGTGGTTCGTGAAGATGGAAGAGATGGCCAAGGGAGCTATCAAGGCTCTGGAGGACGGCGATCTGACCTTCGTACCGGAGCGCTTCGACAAGATCTACATGAACTGGCTCAACAACATCCATGACTGGTGCATTTCCCGCCAGCTCTGGTGGGGTCACCGGATCCCGGCCTATGACTGCCCGGACTGCGGCAAGACGACCGTCTCCCGCGAGGCCATTAAGATCTGTCCGCATTGCCAAAAGACCAATGTGAAGCAGGATCCGGATACCCTGGACACCTGGTTCAGCTCGGCCCTCTGGCCCTTCTCGACTCTGGGCTGGCCGGAAAAGACACCTGAGCTGGAATATTTCTACCCGACCGATGTCCTGGTCACCGGCTATGACATCATCTTCTTCTGGGTCATCCGTATGATGTTCTCAGGCGTGGAGCAGACGGGCAAGTCTCCCTTCCACCATGTCCTTATTCACGGCCTGGTCCGTGACAGTCAGGGCAGGAAGATGTCCAAGTCTTTGGGCAACGGTATCGATCCTCTTGAGGTCATCGACAAGTACGGCGCGGATGCCCTCCGTCTCACTCTGGTGACGGGCAATGCGCCGGGCAATGATATGCGTTTCTACTGGGAGCAGGTCGAGGCCAGCCGGAATTTTGCCAACAAGATCTGGAATGCCTCCCGCTTCATTATGATGAATATGCCGGAGGAGGAGATCGCCGAGCCGGATATGCAGTCTCTGCTGCCGCCCGACCGCTGGATGCTCTCCCGCATCAATACGATCACCAAAGAAGTGACCGAAAATATGGACAATTACGACCTGGGTGTGGCGGTCCAGAAGATCCATGACTTTGTCTGGGATGAGTTCTGCGACTGGTATATCGAGATCGTCAAGCCCCGCCTTATGGCCCGCAACGAGGATGAAAAAGCGAAGAAGTCTGCGGACATCGCCCTCTGGACCTTAAAGAGCGTGCTTTCCGATGCCCTGAAGCTGCTGCATCCCTTCATCCCCTTTATCACCGAAGAGATCTACTGCACCCTTCATCCGGAGGAGGAGACCATCATGACGGCCGACTGGCCGGTCTATCGCGAGGACAGGGCTTTCCCGAAATTCGTCCGCACCGCCGATCAGTTTATCGAGGTGGTCAAGGGCGTCAGAAATATTCG